>Ga0208151_100702_pt1 | contig 12559 bp, 15 predicted proteins | sample ECH_Bhost_MetaG_FD_187130 | JGI IMG/M metagenome (GOLD analysis project Ga0208151, IMG submission 187130) | Hot spring microbial mat communities from Yellowstone National Park, Wyoming, USA - ECH_B host_MetaG (SPAdes) (version 2) | ecosystem: Environmental > Aquatic > Thermal springs > Hot... | reverse complement strand
ACAACATTTAGGTATTATTATTCAATGCTCATCAACCAACCCAACCGCGGGTTTTTTAATTAGGCTTTAATTAGGCCTAGGTTACTGGATTGGGTAACCCGACTGGGTATGCAGGGCAAGTCATGTTAGTATGCATAGTGTGGGGGATTGATTGCGTGGGATTGAAGGCTGGGGTGGTAGCCGGGCCCGGATTCGAACCGGGGTCGATGGGTCCAAAGGCATATGGTTGCTAAATTCTCCACCGCCAGGTCATTCGCTGGAGATACCGCGGAGTTCGTAGTTAATAGGGGTATGGAATTAATGGGTTCCTACGGTTATGTCTCTGAGATGGATGTTGAGAAATATTACAGGGACTTTAAGATCGTACAGATGTGGCTTGGTGGCGCTCAAAGAGACCGACTTGATATAGCCCAGGGACTTTATGGGCCGTTTAAGTGGGCTGGTTATGAAGAGTGGCTTAAGCAACGCTTCATTAAATCAGACCCACCAAGCTAAGATACAGTAGGTAGTATGGAGAGGCAAATACGTAAAACAATAAAGAAATCTGATGGAGCAAGGGAGGCCGATAAGTTTAGTGAAAAACTTAAGAGAGCTATAAACGATACCGTTGATGAGGTATTACATGACATTAAGAAATGAAACTAAGTTAGATCCAAGTTCGTTTTCAAAATTACATGCCGCTAAATCTAGAGGTAATATTTACATTATTTATGAATCAACGGAGTTTATTTATGATATCCTGAAGTTCTTTGTGCACGAACTCACCGTTTTTCACTATTAATTCGCCATCTCCGTAAATTGTGGAGTCGAGCATTACGGCATCGACGTGGGAGCTTGCAAGGCCTAGTCTACCCCTAAACGTCGATGATTGGCTGCCGAAACCCCAAACAACGGCGCCCCAGACCCTCTCACTCTCCACAATATTTTCACTAAGCCTTGCATTTGGGTGGCATCCGTATGTTACATGGGCGGTCATGAACATTTTCTCGTCATTGAAGCTCTTGAGCCATCTCTCGAGGATCCTAGCCTCGGGGTTGCCGCCCACCTCAGTGATTCTGCCATCCTTGATTCTAAGCCTAACTGGGCTCTTGAGTATGCCTATTGGTGGCCAAATCATACCGTCTATAACAACAACGCCGTTTATACTCCCCTCAATAGGCGCCCAATCAACTTGCCCAAAGAGCATGTACTCACCAGGCCCATTAACCTCACCCTCAACAAGCACCGGCCTATTTAGATCGTTCTCGAATTCCACGTCAGTACCCAACTCCGTGGTTATACGCATCCTCCTAACCCTACTGGTTATCCTCGCAAGTCTCCTCTGGAGCTCATATATTGCCTGTATGTTAACCCTACCAACGAGCCTAACCAACATGTCCTGGTTAAAGCCCGACAACTCCATGTACCTAGCCCTACCAACCTCCATAGCCTTTTCATAAGGCGTTGAGTATATTAGATACGACCTATCCAGAGACACCCACACATCCGCATTGCTGAGTACTGCAGACAACGTCTTAACTGGTATGAACCTATCCATCGCCTTACCAACAACTGACGCCTCATTCCTCAACACAATTAGGGGCTTATCACCATTAATTACCGAGGCTTGGGCGATGGCTGTCGCCACTTGCAAATCGCTGCCCGTATCCATCGTTATGACTACTTCTTCACCATCCCTAACCTTCAAGACATCATTAACGAGTTTATACGAAGCATTGAATAGTTCAAGGCTCATCATCCCTCAACCACCCCATACCTCTTGACTAATTCCTCCACAGGCACATATTCAAAATTAAATCCAAAGCGCCTAGGACCAAATAACTCCAACCCCCTCTCACTACGCCAAATCCTTGGTGCAGGGACGCCAACCGCGGCAACCTCCTCGCCAATCTTAACCCCATCATTAGTTACTGGACCACTACTACCCATAACAATTATTAAGTCGGGCGACATAACAATTGGTTTATCGTTTAGGAAAGCCATTATATGCTCATTCTTAATCCACGACCTAAACACCAAGCCACCCCATCTGCCAGAACCCTTGATTACGAGGTTTCCCATCAGGAACCCACTCTCATCCTTCCAATCATACGCATCAACAACACCACGGAAGATCACCCAACCACTCAGCACCCTAGCCACCGCCTTGGCTAGATCCTCACCCTTATTCCTGGCTTCACGTATTGCCTTACCAACGCTCATTGCTAGGGATAGCGTTCCACCAACAACAGCTTTCTCAGCTTGTTCCTTAGTCATTGGTGTGTCGATGACAACCGCATGCCTACCGGCGAGTATTGATACGTACCTAGCCAAAGCCTCATAATCCTCTAAATCACTGTACTCCTTAATGATGACTACATTACCCGTCTCACTAACAATTATAGCCGGATAAAGTGGTATACCAACTATGTTGGCAGTACTCTGAAGAAGTTCGGGTGCAGCCCTACCAATCATATCACCATCAACAACAGGCTTACCAAGCATGGATGCAATGTAGATGGCCGCTGCGGTATTACCGCCACCCATCTCAGTGGCTACGAAAGCCGTAACCTCCCTATTAAGAACCCTACCATATTCATCAACAGCCACCTTAAGTGGGTCATTAATTCTCCTAGGCTTCCTCAACCTAGCACTGGATGCGACGGTACCCACGTAGTAAGGAACAGCAATCAAATCATTACTACCAAGCTCGGATATGTCCATAACCTTAATTACCCCACCTGCATTAGTAATGCTCAGTAGGAGCTGTAAGCCCTCATTTGGGTCGCCACCACCACCTGTACCAAGTACGGTAGCGCCTAGGACTAAGTCCTCCATATCCTCCCTACTAGTAATAATCCTCATACGTTATCATGGCATTTAGGATCCTTAATAAATTTTAACACCACGTACCTACTACGAACAAACGACAATTAGCACAAAGCTTAAAAGCGCCAAATCATTTATTGCTTTATGTCTTGTAGGGATGGTGTAAGTAGGACTGTAATTGCGGTAACAGCAATAGTCGTAGTGGTTGCTATAGTTATCGGCATATACTATGCACTAACAGTTAAACCAACACCACCCAAACCAGTAATAACTAATGTAACGAAACCGGTTACTACAGTTTCATGCCCATTACCAAGCAATACAAGTGTAATGATGTCCATTGAGAATGAACCACCAAACTCCGTAGATCCAGCAGTAGGCTTTTACGCGGGCGAGGATGAGATAATGACGAACGTGTATCAAGGCCTCATAACGTTTAATTACACCAGTATTAATTCATTCGTACCGATAATAGCAAGTTCATGGCAAGTCGCACCTAACTATACTGTCTATGTATTCAACATAAGGCATGGCGTCTACTTCGCCAATGGCGATCCTGTTAATGCAACAACGTTCTGGTTCAGCATATACAGGGTAATACTCATGAACCAAGTAGACGCAAGCTTCTTCACAAACATTCTCTACAACGGCACAGAGGCTACAATAAAAGGTTACGCCATTCCCTGGGGTGCGTGCCATGCATTGGCTTACGTCACTGGCAATAGTGCCTATACGAGCAATTACACACTCTGCGCCTACGCCCTAGCCAACGTCCTAAGCAATTTCAACGTCCACAACGTAACAATACAGAAACTCATGAGCTATCCAAACCAAGCAATCGTAGTCCTCAATCCATACACACTGGAGTTCAAGTTCCTTAACCCATACATGTTCTTCCTACAAATCCTCGCCGAGTACCCGGCATCAGCCGTCGACCCGGTCTTTGTTGATCAAAATGGTGGTGTTGTTCCGAACCAACAAAACACGTATATGAACACGCACACCATGGGTACAGGACCATACCAAGTGGTGCAGTGGGTCCCTGGACAAATGGTTGCGCTTCAGGCAAACCCGAATTATTGGGCTGCGAAACTACCACCAAGCGAGAGCAATATCATGCTCACACCACCAAAGATAAAGACTGTGATACTTGAGTACACATCCTCCGCAAATCAAATAATCGATATGCTCGAGAGCGGTAAGGCCCAGCTAATGGGCCCACTAGCCATACCCGCACTACCACCGCTTTACCTACCATCACTGGAACAGAACCCATGCCTTAGGGTTATGATAGAACCACCGAGCGCTCCAACGTGGCTATTCCTGATGATAACCCTTGATAATCAAAAGTATCCATTAAACATAACTGGAGTTAGGGTGGCATTGGTCCATGCGATTAATTACACGGAAATACTGGATACAGTAGCCATGGGCGCCGGTGAGTTATACGTAGGACCAATAAGCCCCGGAATGCCCTTCTACAACCCGGACAACCTACCGCCATATAATTACGATCCAAACCTAGCAATACAAATACTCAAGAGTCTCGGCTTCAAGTTAACCCTACCCAACGGCACCGTCATCAACCCCAATGGGCAACCATTATCATTAATACTAACATACGTCTCAGACGACCCGGCCCAAGTCAAGATAGCTCAGGAGGTACAAATAATGCTGTCTGAAATCGGTGTGCAGTTAACACTTAACCCAGTAACCACACAGCAGGAGGAGAACCTGATATCACAACCATCCACAGCACCCAGCTACCCACAGATGCTAATTTGGTACTGGTACCCAAGCTGGCTAGATCCAGTTTATCAGGATCTTGTTGTGCAAACAAACGCTATGTATAGCGGCATAGCTGGTAACGTGGCTTCCTTCAACAACACCGAGGTGAACGATCTAACAAATGCATTACCCTTCATTACGAACGAAACCCTAATGACTCAATACGTTGCTGAGGTTTACAACATCACCTACCAACAAGCACCCGATATATGGCTTTATGCAATTAGGCAGTATTGGGGGCAGAGTTGTTATGTGCAGGGTGTATTTTGGAACCCAGGAATACTTGGTTACTACTTCCCACTCATGTATTACAACACCACCGCATGCAGCCCCTAATAAAAACCTCCGAAGCGAGTAAACATTTAAAAATTATTACATTATAAAGTCTAGATCATGTCTATTTGGATCTACGTAATAAATAGGGCAGTTAGGGCATTCCTCTTAATACTTGGGATAATGGTTCTAACGTTCATACTATCACATGTACTAACACCTAACCCAGCATATGTATGGGCTGGTCCCCATGCAGCTCCATCGGTTATTCAAGCAATTGTTAAGGAGTACCACCTTGATCAACCGATTTATGTTCAATTGTATTACTACCTGGTGTCCGCATTAACATTTAACTTCGGCTTCTCACCCTATTTTAAGCAACCCGTTAGTGAATTAATCGCCATTTACCTACCAAGAACCCTGCAATTAATACTCGTCGCCATGATACTGACAGGCCTAATAGGAGTATTCACGGGAGCTTTCGCCGCCGAGCACAAGGATGAATGGGGCGATTATACAGTCAAGGCTTTATACCTAATAAGTTGGTGCATGCCACCATTTCTTGCAGCCCTACTGCTTCAATTATTCATAGCATATTATTGGGGAGTCCTACCCCCAAACCTCATGGCAGACCCAACCTTAGCAACCCCAAGGTACATAACCAGCTTCCCAATAATAGACGCATTAATTGAGGGTAACTGGCCATACTTCTGGTCAAGCCTTAAGCACCTAATACTGCCCGCGTTCTCCCTGGCTCTGATATCGTTTGGTGTAATAACTAGGATAACGAGGTCCTCAATGCTTACGGCACTCCAGGCAGATTACGTAAGGGCAGCGGTGATGAGGGGTGTCGAGAAGAGAAGGATTATTTATGTGCACGCACTTAAGAACTCCATGATACCTGTGATAACGTTACTTGCCCTCGTCTTTAGTTGGATGATCTCTGGCTCAGTGATTATTGAGACAATATTCAGTTATAACGGCTTAGGTTGGCTATTAACCACTGCGTTGTATAATTACGACTACCCGACAGTGATCGGCTGCAGCGTGGTAATTGGTATTGCGGTTGTTCTCGCGAATTTCATAGCCGATGTGTTGTACGCAGTGGTAGACCCAAGGATTAAGTTGGGGTGAGGTAAATGACTCTGGAGGTCGCTGTTAGGAGGCGTAGGGGTTGGGTCGATATGGTAATTAGGTTGCTTAAGAAGCCTGATATTGCGTTTGGCCTGGTCATTGTTGTTCTGTTTTATGCATGGTCTATGGTGGAGGGCGTGTTACAGGTGGTTGGTGCGTTATTAAATAGTCCAGCCCTTGGTTGGGCCTTACTGCCGTACAATCCCTTCCAACCACATTTATCACAATCCCTACAACCACCAAGCATATTGCATATTATGGGTACGGACGACTTAGGCAGAGACATACTCAGTAGGGTGCTCTATGCAGCCCCATACGATGCTTTAATATCGCTTATTGTGGTTGGTGGAGGCATATTAATAGGTGGGCTTATAGGCATGATAGCGGGCTTCTACGGCGGCAGAGTTGAGGAATTCAACATGTGGTTCACAGACCTATTCCTAGCCTTTCCAGCGTTGATACTAGCCATGGTTATAGAGGCCACATTCGGGCATGGTTATATATATGCTATGATAGCCATGATAGTGGTTTGGTGGCCATCCTATGCAAGGCTCTTTAGGGCTGAAACAATTAAGGTTAGGAGCATGAGGTACATAGATGCCGCACTATTCTCGGGGCTCTCGAGACTTGAGATAATTAGGAGACACATAATAAGGCCTGCCCTAATCACGATACTGCCCTACGCAACCCTTGACCTAGGTAACGTGATACTATTTTACTCAATGCTCAGCTTCCTAGGCCTTGGCCAACAACCCCCACTCCCTGAGTGGGGTTCCATGGTGGCGCTCGGGCTTGAGTATTTCCCGAGATGGTGGTGGTACTCAATAATGCCGGGCCTTGTGATACTCATAATAGCCGTAGCCACGGCACTCGTTGGTGATGGATTAAGGGATGTAATTGGGGGTGAGGAGAGGTGGGTGTAACGCTCAGTATTGAGGATTTACAGGTAATCTACAAAACACTTGATGGCACCATCCCAGCCGTTAGAGGCGTATCGCTAGAACTATCTGAGAGTGAGATACTTGGTGTTGTTGGTGAATCAGGTAGTGGAAAGTCAACACTGGCATTCGCAATAGCTGGGTTATTACCGAAAAACGCCATTGTTAAAGCCAGAAAATTCATAATTCTAAACAACGATGCCTTATCATCACCTAACGTATTTAATAAATTACGTGGATCCGGCGTATTCATGGTATTTCAAGACCCATTCTCAGGACTAAACCCATTATTGACGATTAGGGATCAATTGGCCGAGGCCTACGTAACAAAGGTTAAGCAGTCCAGGAGAGTTAAGGTCGGTATTGACGATGTTGATGATGAGGAATTGGTTGAGTACCTAAAGAGGGTTAGCATACCCGATCCACAAATAACACTTTATAAATATCCGCACCAACTCTCTGGTGGACAGATACAGAGGGTTATGATCGCGATGGCGTTAATACTCGAACCAAGGATCCTACTTGCAGATGAACCGACAACAGCACTTGATGTATTAACACAGATACAAGTCCTCCAAGAACTAAAGAGACTCGTTGATGAGATTAAGACGTCCATAATATTCATAACCCACGACATAGCACTGGCAAGCGCAATAAGTGATAGATTGGCCGTAATGTATGGCGGCCTACTCATGGAGGTTGGAAACACGGAGGATGTGATTAGGGAGCCAATGCACCCATACACCCAAGGATTAATAGCGAGCATACCAAGTAAGAGTAAGTATGAGGGATTGCTAAATGAGATTAAGGGCATCTACGTACCTACCAACCTCAATGAATGCCCATTCGCACCCAGATGCCCCTACGTGAGGGATGATTGTAAAAACTCACTACCAGAGTTAAGGAGTGTTAGTAATAGGTTTGTTAGGTGCCACCTCTATGGATAAGGACTTCCTAGTAATAGAACACGTAGTTAAGACATTCCAAGCGAGAAGGAGGACAATTACGGACCTCATACTAAGGAGGAGAGTACCCTTGATATACGCCGTCAATGATGTATCATTAAGATTGGATAAGGGGAGAGTACTCACACTACTTGGTGAAACAGGTTCCGGTAAGACAACACTAGGTAGGTTAATAGTCGGCCTAGAGAAACCGGATTCAGGCAAGATACTCATCGATGGCGAGGAGGTCTCATACGTAGGATCTAGGGAATACATAAAGAGTAAGTTAAGGGGGAAACTGCAGATCGTATTTCAAGACCCCGCCTCATCGCTTGATCCATACATGACGGTAAAGGATATCGTGGCAGAGCCGTTAACCAAGCTTGGCATCAGTAAGAGGGATGTAATTGGGGCTGTGAAGAACGCCCTAGAACTAGTTGTTGGTCTAGACTCCTCATTCCTTAATCGCAGACCCACAGAACTGTCAGGCGGCCAGAGACAGAGGGTTGCGATTGCGAGAGCAATAATCACAAACCCCGAATTAATAGTCCTTGACGAACCAACATCAGCATTGGACGCATCAATACAGGCACAAATACTCAATCTATTAATTAAGTTACAGAGGGATTTGAGACTCACCTACGTATTCATAACACATGATGCCAGGGTAGCGAAGTTCGTATCCGACCACATAGCGGTCATGTACCTGGGTAGGGTTGTTGAGTATGGCCCAGCACATGAAATACTCAATAAACCACTACACCCATATACGCAAGCCCTGCTTTCGGCAATACCTGAGGTCGGGAGGAGAGGATTATCAAAGATCATAGGTGGTGAAGTACCAAGCACCATCAACATACCGAAGGGATGCCCATTCTGGCCAAGGTGTCCCTACGCAATGGATAAATGCCGGGTAGAACTACCAAAGAAGGTTCACATTAACAATAGAACAATAATGTGTCACCTCTATAGTTAAGCCCATGAAGGTAAACTTTAGTAATCAGAGGTTAAGGATCCTGAGGTAGTAAGGCAGGTTTACGATATGGTCGGCACCACATCATAAGGAATAAAAACCTCCATGATTAATGCTCATATGAAATCAAGTAAGAAGATTATTGGATTTATAACGATAGGCGAATCGCCCAGAACTGATATAACAAGTGAGATTGAGCCTTTACTTGGTGCTGATATTAAAATTATGGAATGCGGCGCATTAGATGGTTTAGGTAGAGATGAGATTAAGGACTTAGCGCCTAGACCTGGTGATTACGTACTCGTTACTAGGCTTAGGGATGGCACCATGGTAAAACTTAGTAGGGATAAGATTGTTAGTAGGATGCAGAGGTGCATAAACAATCTTGAAGCCCATGTTGATGTAATTGGTTTATTATGTACAGGTGACTTTCCTGAACTTTCATCAAGAAAGGTTATGATAGAACCCTCAAGATTAATCATGAACGTTGTATCATCACTCAGTAACGTAAAGAGGCTTGGTGTAATCGTTCACGATAAGGAGCAGGTACACATGGAAGAGGAGAGGTGGGGGCGAATTGACAATGACGTGATTGTTGTACCCGTATCGGCATACTTAAGTGCTGAAGATGACTTTAGAAGTGCTGCTGAGTATTTACGTGATAGTGATGCTGATTTAGTGATCCTCGACTCCTTGGGTTATAATATAAAAATGAAAAATATAGTTAGGGAGGTCTCAGGAAAGCCTGTAATACTACCTAGAACAGTTATGGCTGAGGTAATTAAGGAATTAACTACATAATGCATTTAAGGGGAGGAAAACCCTAAAGTGATGGTATGTCGATGCTTAAGTACCTGTTAGAAATAATAGATCTACTCGATAACCCGAACGTTGACGGTGGCTCTGTTCGAAAATTCTTTATCACTAAGGGTCTCGATAAATACCTAACGATAAGTATTGAACGTATTAGTAGTGAAAAGGGGTTTACGGATTTTGTAAAGATTATGGTTCCGGGAAAACGCGGTAAATATAATGGTGGTGATGCACCAACTCTCGGTGTTATTGGTAGGCTTGGTGGTGTTGGCGCAAGGCCGTTGATAAAGGGTTTAGTATCTGATGCCGATGGCGCCATAATGGCCTTAACCGTTGCCTATAAACTTGCCGAAATGAATATGAGGGGTGACGTTCTTGATGGTGACGTAATAGTAACCACGAATATATGCCCCAATGCCGTGATAACCCCTCATAAACCAGCACCAATGATGTCGAGCCCAGTAAGCATATTTGAGCTTTTAAAGAGGGAGGTTGACCCACAAATGGACGCCGTGATAAGTATTGATGCAACGAAGGCCAACCTGGTTGTTAAGGGTAGTGGTTTTGCAATAACTCCCACTGTTAAGGATGGGTGGATACTCAAGGTCAGTGATGATTTAATAAATATATACATGTGGGTTACTGGAAGGTTACCGATTATAGTGCCAATAACAATGCAGGACTTACTACCATTCTCGACACCAATATGTCATATAAACAGTATCATGCAGCCCTGGCTTTATACGCACTCCCCAGTGGTTGGTGTAGCTACGATAACGGAAACCGTTGTACCAGGCTCGGCAAGCGATGCCACAAACATTAATAGTCTCGATGAGACATCAAGATTCGTAATGGAGATTGCCAAAGGGTTTACCGCGGGGAGCGTTAAGTTTTATGATGAAAGTGAGTGGGAGACTATAATAAAGCTACATGGAGAGGTAAGGCCGATTTTAACGGGGACGCTGCACACTTAGTGCAGTGTTAGAGTCTCAGTATTGATAACTTAGCCCTCCACGCAATGTACAGGTCAACCACCCATATGACGGTCACTATACCTGTCAATGCCAATTCCAATGGCTTCACAGAGCTATTGAATGATGGTGAAACGTCTATTGCGATGTAAGCCGTCACTATTGATATGATTAGCCAGGCATCGGCAACAACACGGCTACCCTGCCCCCTCCACGAGAAGTATACCCCCAACACGGCAGTTATCAGCATGAATAGGGAGATAGCCAGCGTGTGGTACAATGCGTAGATATTGGAGTTAAGCTGCAACGTACCAAGAAGTATCGCCGAAAAGGCCAGTTGCACGGCGGAAAAGTAGAGGCTTAACCTGTGGAAATTCATCTAACCACCCCTTCTAAACCACCTCTATACACGTACCTACCGAATTCATACCTAATGCCCGCCCTCTTGAACACGTACGCCAATGCCACATGCACGACGAAGGCCACTAGTATTGCGTTTATAGCTGCAATGCCCGGAACAAAGAAGCCGGCCAATGCACCGGCGGCGAATGACAGCAGTCCAACTAGGTTCACCTCTGGGTATTCCCTACCAGGCTCAAGTTTAAACCTCTGGCGTGGATCCTTAATACCGTCAAACCTCCTAACAATGTAAAACTCAGCGAACACTGATCCACCTGCAGCGGGTAGTAGTGAACCAAGTAGCGTTATGAAGCTTTCAAAGGGTGCTAATGAGGCGCCGGCTGTGTACCCCCAGTAGGCCGCTAGCAGCGTACCTATGACGCCGATTATTATTGAGGATAAGTCCCTCCTAACCGGTATAGCGTTTGTGAAGCTCAAACTGCCACTGTATAGGTTAACAGTGTTTATTATCCACTGCCCCAATATTATTATCAGCAGGACACCGACACCCATACCAAGCTTTAACATATCCTCCGTGATTATTACACTACCCGTCAGTAGCACTATGGCCACGGCGCCTAATATTAAGAATGGGTAGAAGACGTACATGTGCAGCACCCATGCCGTAACCGCATCCCTAGCCCTCTTGGCAAACCTGGTTATGTCGGGTGTTATCAAGGATCCAGCTATGTATAGGCCAACGGTGTCTGTTATAGCATCAGTAAGGGTCATGTGTGACTTAGGTGTTGCCATAAAAACAGCACCCCATCCACCATGTAGTGAAATGGCGAGCAGTAGGCCAACCGCAATGAGCCAGATATGCTGCGGTAAAATGAAGTAGCTAAGGAATGATAACGCCCTGTAGCCTATGTACGTAGACAATATCATGAGGATCCCACCCCAAAGGGCCGCTGCCCATACGGAGAAGAATGGGTTATGTGGAAAGATCTCGTTCATAACGACACCGAAGAACCAGCTCTCAACCGCGAACCACCCAATGCCCGTGGTTATCGTTATCAATGCGAACCCAAGAACCTTACCACCAACCCTGCCAAAGGGAAACCTCCAACCAACGTATGTTGATAAGCCTGAGTAAGCGCCAATAGCACCGCTAAGGGCACCTATTATAGCGAGGACCGTGGTGCCTCCTGTTAGCACCGCTATTGTGGCATCAACGAAGTTAAGCCCACCGCCAAGAACACCACCAGCAAAGATGACTGCTATGGCTCCAAACGATGCACTTAACGTAAGGAACATGTTATATAAACCATACCTTTCCGTGGAAGGCACCTCCTCTAGTGAGTAGTCGTCGAAGATACCCCTTCCTCTCTTCTCCATATTAAACGTATACGCTAGCTGTTTTTAAGCATTATCCGTATTTTTCATTACATACTATATTTCCTTAATGATGGTAATATTTAAACTATATTTCCTTAATGATGGTAATATTTAAAAATCTATTTCCATGCAACGCAACTTAATATGGTACGTTACCACCTATATAAGACTGATGTCGAG
>Ga0208151_100693_pt1 | contig 12640 bp, 12 predicted proteins | sample ECH_Bhost_MetaG_FD_187130 | JGI IMG/M metagenome (GOLD analysis project Ga0208151, IMG submission 187130) | Hot spring microbial mat communities from Yellowstone National Park, Wyoming, USA - ECH_B host_MetaG (SPAdes) (version 2) | ecosystem: Environmental > Aquatic > Thermal springs > Hot... | reverse complement strand
ATTTCGTCTATTTCAGTTTGCGGGTCATCGAGGGGTGCGTCGGGGTGCTCGAAGTAGCCCTTACCCTCCTCAACCGCCTCCCGTGAAACTTCATCCCATTTCTCCCATCCGGGCATTTTCCTCAGGCTGACACACAGCGAAAGTATTAAATGGGTAACGGGTGCCGTGCGCTGCGGTTGGAAGGAACCCCTGTGGTGTCAGCTTCCCATCTCGCTTTTCTTCTCGGCGGCCTTCTTCACTTAATCCTCGAAGGGTTCGGCGAGCCTCCCAGCATCCCCCCACTCCACCCCCCGCCTCGTTGAGGGCGGCCTTCACGATATAGTGCAGACTGTGTGCGGGCGGCCCCGTCATTGAGCTGGGCGATCAGGGTTCTCTTGTAGAGGGGTTCAAGTGTGCGTCTCCAAGTCGATGTACCGCCATGTGTAGCTGTCGATCGTGGATCCCCACTCGATTCTCCGCTTGATTATTTTGACGTATTCCCCTGAGAGCTCGATGAGCACGGAGCTGCGGCCGAGGCGCTTAGCCGCCACACCCACGGTACCCGAGCCGGCGAAGGGGTCGAGGACCACGCCGCCGGGAGGCGAACCCGCCACCACCAGGGGCTCCACAAGCGCCTCCGGGAACACCGCGAAGTGGGCGAACCTGTGCGGCTTCGTGTTCACATGGAGAACGTCGCCCGGGTTTGCGCCTTTTGGGTTGGAGAAGTGGTCGTGGATGAATTTCAAGTATTCCCTCCGCTTTTCCTCGTCGCCGGGGAAGAGGAGGTCCGCCTGTTTTCTGGCCTCAACCCTACTCGTGAAAAGTCTTCTCATCAAGCCTTCGTAGAGGCCTGCCTCCGCATACTTGGTGTCGTAGCCCGGTGGCGACCCACCCGGATTATGGTCGCCCGGCTCGGCGCCTGCGCCCACCCCGCTGCTGAAGGTGCTCCCGCACACGGCGGAGAGCCACTCGGAGAGCCGCTTGTATTCCCCCCCGTCCACTTTCCCCGCATCGGGCGGCGGACGGTGTGCGGGGGACGACTCGCCGTCGCCGCCAGCGTGTTCGCCTGGGGCGCCATCGCCTTCACCCAGCGCCCAGCCCCCAGCGGTCTGAAGGCGCACCCCCTCATCGTCGTACCCGAGTAGCTCCTTGGGGGAGGCGGTGTACTGTCCGCCGAACTTCTCCTCCAGGCGGCCGAGTCTGGCCTCCCTCACCCTGTAGTTGAAGGGTTTGTAAGGCAACTTCAGGGGCACGCGAACCGAGTCGAGGTCGAAGTAGTACTTCTTCGACTTAACGAAGAAGAAGACGTACTCCCACTTATTCGTGAACCTATCCTTCGCCGAAGATGGGAGCGTGTTGCTCTTATACCACACCATCCTATTCCTCAGGATCCACCCCTGCTCGTCCACCATCCTCACTGCCAAGCGCTCTGGCACAAGCATCAGAGACTTCTCGGGTATCCTCGACTTCGCCTGGGGGGAAGGCTTAGGGTATAACATGTCGGCGATGTACTTCCTCTTCGTGTTCCGGAAAAGGGATTCATCGCCACCGCCACAGTTGCTTCCCGAGTAAGTGTCGTTGATGTTCAGGAAGAATGTGCCCGTCTTCTTCAGGACGCGTTTGAGCTCGGCTGTAACCATCAGGAGGTGGTCGAGGTAGAGGTCGACTGTGGGCTCCAGGCCGAGCTGGCCGAACCACGCCCCACAGCGGGAGCAGAAGCCCCTCTCCGGTACTGGTGCGGCGGACCCCGGGAGGCTGACGGTTCCCTCAGAGCCACCGGCTCCGACGGCGGCCTCCACGCCCCCAGGTGGGAGGCTGAGGCCCCCAGCCCCCAACCTCATTCTCCTCAGATATGTTGTAGGCCCAGGCTCCGCGAGCACCTGATCCTGGGTGCCCGGCCTGTTATTCCTGTTCTCATGCGCCAGGTCTGATGGCTCAAGCTCGAATTCATGCTTGCACCCCGGGTCGCCGCCCCACACTGTCTCAGCGCCGCGGTAGAAGCGCAGACCGTAGTATGGGGGTGAGGTCACCACGCAGTCTATGGACTCGTCCTCCAGGCGCCTGAGGGCGCGGAGCACGTGGCCGCGAAGAAGAAGGGTGAACATGGGCATCCTTGAACCACAGCTTAAAAATGGATGAACCCCAACCGGCGGGAGGAGGGAACCTCCGCATTATCGCGGTTCAGGCCTGAACCATACCCCTTACCAGGGGGTTGCCGCCCGCCGCGGAGGGTTCAGGTCTGAACTGAAACCATGAGTAAGAATAATGCATAATAATTGACCATGACGGGAGGATAGAGCAGTGTGTGCGGACCCCTTGGATGATCTCTATTGGATCAGGGGTTGGCTGTTTTTGGGATCATATTTTGTAACACGGATCCCCTTTTGTAACACGTGTAACAGCAAAAATACGGATCTTTTATGTGAAAAATATTTTGTAACACGGATCCCCTTTTGTAACACGTGTAACAGCAAAAATACGGATCTTTTTGTGAAAAGTAAAACCCCCTTATTTTTGCTGTTACACGTGTTACAATGTTACAAAATTAGTGAAGAGAAAAGGGTTTATGTGAAAAATATTTTGTAACACGGCCTCGAAAAATTGGATACGTCACTAACCTTAAAATACTAACATTATATTTAATTATAAGCGGAATAACCGTAGTTAAGATTTTCTTTGACATATACACATTTACACTTCCCGACTAAACTTCGACAAAAACCTAAACCTACTTTTCATTTAGCCAAAAAAGAGTATCGACGCAATTTTGATTTAATATAGTTTCATATTTCTAAACATCAACCTGTTAGTTCCTTTAACAGAACGAACCAAACAAATCAAATGAATAAAAGAAGTCAGATGAAGGAGGAAACAAATGAAGAAAAAGAATGAAAAGAAAGAAAGGGAGGGAAAAGAGCGCCCTTTCCAAGCCGCGGTTTCAGCGCCCCACCTGCTCATCGCTGAACGCGAGCCTGGCGACCGGGTACCCCAACACGAGCACGGTCGCATGGACTGCCGTGCAGTACAAGCAGATGGAGTGGATGAGGAAGACCTCCGTGAACACCAGGTAGCCCACGAACACCGCTCCAAGCGTCCAGAAAGGCAGAAGAGCCGCTTTACAGTCGAAATAGACCAGGGCTATTATGGCTGCGAACCAGAGCGCACCGAGGAGCGCCACCGGGACCCCGAAGATGTGGCTGTACACGCTCGTCGTGACCCTCGCACAGTTGATTGCGCCTGTGGAGGGGCAGCTGAGTGGCACCCGGCTGTCGTATGACTCCGCTGTGAGGTAGAGTGAGATGGCAAGTCCGAGCGCGCCGAGGCCGAGCGCGGCGTGTCTCTCCGACTTCACATCTACAAACAAAGCAAAATAATAAAAAGGGTGCGCGCCAAGCTACCGCCGGTCGATACCCCGAGCCTCGGCGGGCGGCGGGGCAGTGAAGGAGAGCTTCTCTTCGAGCACCCGCCGCACCTCCGCGTCGACGGGGCTCCCCCTGTAATACCTGTGCGTCCTTAAGCCTGTGGCTATGGATACATGCTCCCTCACCACCCTCCTCCCAAACGACCACGTGACGCGTTCGGCACCCGGCACGGTGAACCTCACAAAGCGGACGGCACCGTCGCCGCCGAGCTCCACCACCACATCCACTGGCGCATACCTCGAAGAGTCGCAGTCAGCCGACAGGTCGGCTATGGCATCGGACACAGTGTGGCTCTTCCTACCCACACCTCACACCACATACAACCTACACCACGATGTATTTAACCATGGCGGGGGCGGGTCGACGGTGAGGATAACGGTTATCCACGCTTCGCCACAACGCCGTAGTCAGCAGTTTCAAAATAGATTAGGTTCATATGGATTTCCGTTTGAACGTTCAGTTGTGCATGGGTAGTAGGGTGGTAGTGGTCGTAGATAGAGACCCAAGACCTCCCCTGGCTCGCTGGCTGAGGGAGGGGTACATGCACACATAGGAAGCGGGGGGACTGAGGATGGAGGGGTTTCACTCTACGAAGGCGTACATAGGTACATATCGTTGTACCTATCATACGCCTAGAGCTTGGGCTTCACAGCATAATTTAGGAACCTCGCGAGTTCGCCTTTAAAACCAGAGACTCCGTCCGTGAGTGAGGGAGGGCGGGGTGGTTCACCCCGCGGTGAGTGCTTCAAGTGTGCGAAGGGTGTGAAGCTTGAGCACTTAGGAAACAATGCGACTTTCCCAACCCAAGGGAGGGTTCTCCCCTCTGGAAGTGGTGGGGCTCTAATTGTTTTTTTTAAAGGTTGTTAGGGGTTTAAGGTGGGGGAGCAGTAATTCCCAGAAGCAGTAATTCCCAGCTGCTTCAGTGCAGCTCACATATGGGGCGGGTGAGTGTGTGAATTGGATCCACGTGTGCGCTACGCTGGCCGGTCGCATGGATGCGGGGACTGGCTCACGCCGCCCGACCTCCTCGCCGAGATTGTTCGGAGGTGGGGTATAGACTTTGATCCCTGCCCCTACCCCCGACCAGAGTGGGATGGGCTCACTGTGCACTGGGGGCGCAGGTGCTTCGTGAACCCCCCCTACGGTCGAGAGACGGGGAGGTGGCTTGATAAGGCGATACTGGAGATCGGCCACGAATGTACCAAATACGCGGTGTTCCTACTGCATGCGCGGACGGATATGAGGTGGTTCCACGACTACGTGGTCCCCCACGCATGTGAGGTGTACGCTGTGAGGGGGCGCGTCCAGTTCATATCACCGTCAGAGGAGGGGGGACCCATGCGCAACCCTTTCCCCTCAATCATCGTGGTGTTCGACGAGGATCTGAGGGGGCCCCCCACCCTCCGCAGCTTCCCTTTTTAGAGGAATGGGTAGTCGCTTCTCGGCTGCTGTTGGAGTCTGCTCTGCCTCAAATATTCAAGCTGCCTCTCCAATTTCTGCGCATAAGAAACTCTTGTCCAGTGAGCTCCCCCGCCCTATTCTCAATGTGAAACCCTACCGGTTCCCCACCATGTTCCTTGGTCTAACCCTGCTCCGTTTAAGACCTGAATCTTCCATGCGGCGGGCATGGTTCAGGCCTGAACCCGGGGGCGTGGGGGACGGGCGCTTCGTCGGGCGCTTCCTCGCCGAGAAAGCTGGCGCTGGGCGGAGTTTTCAGCCTGGGTGCGCCGGGCGCTGGCACCGCGTAGTGGGCGGTTTTTAAGCCCGCGGCTGAGTCCCAGCATGACCGACTTCCAATGTGGCAAGCTAACCGTTGACGGATCAGCGGTGGGGTTCGCTGAAATCAGGCTCCGGGACGGCCGCAGAACGGATTTCCGCGTCCCACCTGATGGGAAGGGTTTCCCCGTCGAAGTCGAAGTAAGACTCGAATACTCAGGCGAATCCCTACGCGCCCTGAACATCAGGGTCCGGAACAGGCGCACCGGGAAGAGTAGCGGGCTCAGGCTTCCATGGTCATCTGTTGAAGAATTCGAGTACTCTCACGCATCCGTGCCCGGTAAGATATTCGGTGGGGAAATGGGGTGGCCTGGGAGAGCGGCGCACATACAGGAGGCCGCGGGGCGGGCGGTAGCCACCACCGTGTGGTGAGATACCCCGCCCTAAAGGGCGAGGCTTTCTTGCTCATATATTTGTAATCCTTTTTATAGTTTTATTTACCGTTCCCCATGTTTTCACTCGTCGCCTACTTCCTTGACTTGGAGTTTAACCGGCGTGGGAGGCGCGACCCGATAAGCGTGGGGGAGGTTGCACGCGCGCTTCGGTCGGCATTCAGGGAGGCGGGGGAGAGGGAGCCCGGCACCCCCGAGATACTCCTCGCCGTGCGCAGGCTCATCTTGGCCCAGGTGGTATCGATCGGCCCGCCGAGGGATGGGGACACCCTCATCATAGTCCTCGATAGGGCGAGGCTCAGGGTGATAGCTGATGCTTACACTGAGGAAGTCGGCAAGTCTGGGGACCTGAGGGCGCTTAGGGTCGTGGCCAGTCTCACTGACGGCTTGGGTGTAAAGAAGGAAGGATGAGTAATTGAAGAAGCGCAGTGATGCCCGGCGCTCCCTTGTGGCGGCTTCACTCTGCGCGGCGTTGAACTTCGCCGCGCTTCTCCTCTCCCACTTCGCGGTGGCGGATCTCGGGTTCACGGAGATAGTTAGGGCCAACGCCCAGATAGGGGTGAACCCCGCCCCGATCCTCATCACGAGGCCGCTCTTCGTGTTCGCTTCAGTATCCATGCTTGACCTCTACATCCCAGCGGCTCCTTTATTCCTCGCCCTCGTATTCGCCGACCTCTTCACGGATGCGACCACCATCATCACAGGCGCATTCCACCCATCAGTTTTAATAGTAATTATCGCGGTGGGGGCCACCTTATGGGTGCGCGACCTGAGGAGGTGGTTCAGGGGTTCCACGTAACGCAGGGTTTCACTCCACGTAGGCGCACGCAGGTATGCGCCCGCATACCTATCATACGCATAGTGGAGCTTGGGCTTCAGCGCATCACGTAGGGACCTCGCGGGTTCATTGGTCCCCTATTCCACTCCACTCAGACTTGGGGGCACCACGTGGCCAAACCATCCCCTCAGGGGGGCGCCCCCCATCTTCAACCTTTGAAACCGCCGCTACGGCTACGGCGAATCCCCAGTATTACCGCCAGCCGTGGTGCTTTAAAAGCATCCGCCCTTGGCGTGTTGAGGCTCTATGCCTGTGCGGGAAAGCACTGAGGAAGAAAAGAGTTGGGGTGTCCATGTTAAGGTGTACCAGGTTAGTGGAAGATCCCCCCACGGCTTCGGCGTGAAATACCGCGCCGAGCTGTGGGAGCTGCCCGGAAGCATATATGTAGCGGTTTTGCGGGAGGGGTATACATTCATGGAAGGCTACGTATACGCATACGGGGTGGGGGACGAGGAGAAGGAGGCGCTCCGCTCAGCATGCGACAAGTGGGAAAGGGAGAACCCGGGGGAGTTCAACCCTTTCCTCCAGATCCTTAAGCAGATCCGGAAGGCGCGTGGCTCCCAGATAAGTCGCTGAGAGGGCGCTTTCCCAGGCACACATGGCACCTGAGGCGGCCGCTCGGGGTGATCCTGGCTGCGGTTGCCACGAGTTCCACCCCGGACTTACCGCGACACTCATGGCCAGGTGCCCGGGGCCTAAGCCTAAGGCATTTTAAATTTTGAATTGTTTAGGGTTGATGGTAACGATGGTGATACAGGAGAGAACGGATAAAACCCGTTGCCGCGAAACCGCGGTTCTGAACGGTGAGCTATGTGAATGTATGCGTGAAAAGGGGCATGAAGGCGCGCATATTGACTATACCGCGCTCGCGTTCTGGGGTCCCCTCAGGCCGGAGGACTCGGCTAGGATTCTCGAAGCTGTAGCTGGCACCATCATGTCCGACTGTGCCGGTGAGTCGGGGGCAGGTGCCGGACTCCGTATGGAGGGAGTGGTGGAGGAGGGGGAGAAGGCGATACTCGGTTTGCTTGGTTCAGGCATCCCCCGCTCATCGGTGAGGTTCACCGGCAGGTCGCATGGCAGACACGTGGATGTGGTGGCCAGGATAGCGAAGCACTCCGATGCGGTCGTCTACTGTCCTGCCAAGCGCGCAGTGATGGGTGAGGCGGTCATGGATGCCTAGGGAAAGGGTGACGCTAAGCGGGCTCCTGGAAGAACTCAGGCCAGGCGACCTCGTGGGTATATACTCGCTTGAGGGGGGCTTGGCCGAGTACCTCCAAGTGGCCGAATCAGGCGAAGATGGGATGCGCCTTGGCTGGCTTGGCAAAGATGAATTCATTAAGCATGTGACGGGTATCCTCGAGCGTAGCATGGATGTGGTTATAGGTGTGAGTAGGGGGGAGAGCCTCGCCGGATTCTACCTCTTCAGCCTCAGGCGGAACCGGGACGGCGCGTCGTTTCTAGTGGGAAGGAGGTTCACGGATGAGGAAGTCGAGGCCATACTCAGGGTCTCGAACACCTAGCATGAACCTCCGGCTTAACGAGCTACCCCCGCCGGGAAGCGCGAGCCCTGAATCACCACACCCCCACGTTTATCTTCGATAACTCGGGGAAGCTCCGAGCTTTAGTGAAGAGCACCTGACCCTTGAGACCTCAGGGAACCATCGCCCTTCAGGGCGGGGAGGAGGGCAGTCCCGTCTTTCCGGGCGGCTCATTTAAAAAGTCATGCTACATGAACACCTATGAGCTACTATGAGCTACTTTGATTACATCAACGTGGTGGCGTGGCTGATGAGGGGGAAGAATGAATCCACCTCCATCGGCGGTCTCACTGTGAGCGGGGTCGGGGTAGCCGGGGACGAGGTGAAACCGGAGCGGGTCATACTCGACTCACTGAACTATATTTCCCATGCGCTTAGGAAGGCGTACAGGGAGAATAAAATAGATGAAATCTACGAAGCCGTGGCATCCGTTCTCCCGTCGTCCTCCGTATACGGTGAGAAAATAGTCAATGTCATCTACGACCCGGTGGGTAAGGTTTACTACGCAAACGATGGGACCGGCTGGCTACTCGTGAAGGAGGGAATGGAATATGAGCTCTCCCCCATGATCGGCGGCGCATTCGATGTGGTTATCATGGAGCTGGCAGAACAGAAAAAGGGGATACTCAGGCTGCTCGGCCGGGAGAGGGCGGAGGAAGCGGATCACGGCGGGCAGGTCTTCTTTAACAGCCGCCAGTGACGCTTGAGGGCGGGAGGGGTCAGGACTCCCGACTCGGGTCGCGACATAACCTTTTAAATTTTTATTCGACCCCGGTTCATGAAGTTTTCCCTTTCTGGCGGCGGAAAAACGAAGAAGGGTAAGCAGACCCTGAAGCCCCGCTTCACGATCGAGCAGCTCCCCGCCGTGGTGCAGGGCGAAGTCATCTATGAGTACACGTTACCCGAGTACCCCAATGTGAAAATCGTGATAAGCGACGACCGCGGCGTGGGCTACTATACAGTTGTGGAGCCAGGGGTCACTGATGATGAGCGCAGCCTTTTCTCGCTTCTCATGGAGAAGCTCTACTTCGGCCTCAAGCCAACGGAGCGGATAGAGGACCCGCTGAAATACGTGGAGAAGTCCATGTATGAGGTGGCCGCCGAGCTGGAGATCGAGGATGAAGTGAAGAAATCCGCCGACAAGCTCCTCTACTACATAAAGAGGGAGGTCGGCTACGGTAAATGCGAGATACCGTTCAGGGACACGCAGGTAGAGGAAATAGAGTTCCAGGGCTACCAGACACCGGTGAGCGTAGTCCACAGGTTCTTCAGCCAGTACCAGAGGATGTCCACCAACATACGCTTCATGAATGAGGAGGAAGCGGCCCGCTTCGCCGAGAGGCTCTCCGAGAGAAGCGGGAGGGCGGTGAACAGGGCTAACCCCATCATCGACGGCGTGCTACCCGAAGGCCACAGGCTCGCGCTCACATACTCAAACGAGGTGTCACGCCCCGGTACAACGTGGGATGTGAGGAAGTTCCCCGAGAAGCCGTTCACGATAGCCGAGCTCATAACCTTCGGCGCCCTCACGCCGCTCATGGCATCCTACCTCTGGGTCCTACTCGAAGCCAAGAGGTTCATGTTCGTGGTCGGGGCAACGGGCAGCGGGAAGACAACCCTGCTGAACGCCCTCCTCACCCTCCTCCACCCCCAGAGCAAGATAGTCACAATCGAAGACACCGCCGAGCTCAACCTCTACCAGGAGAACTGGGTCAGGCTATTCACGAGGCCGCCAAGCTATATGGGGACAAAGGCAATAGGCATCGACGAGCTCGTGCGCACAAGCCTCAGGTACAGGCCAGACGTAGTGGTGGTGGGCGAGGTCAGGGGCGCGGAGATAGCCGAGCTCGTCCAGGCGGTTGCAACTGGGCACGGCGGCGTAACCACGTTCCACGGAGCCGACTCCTCCGACGTGTTCACGAGGATAACCGGGTTACTCCAGGAGGCGGTCGCCGAGGAGTTCAAGTCCCTTATTTCAGCGCTCATCATCGTTAGGAGGCTCCAGAACCCGGTGACGGGGAAAAGGGAGAGGAAGGTGGTTGAGGTGGACGAAGTCCGCTACGGGGAAGGAGGGAGCACAAGCGTGTTCCCGATATTCAGGTGGGACTTCACACAGGAGCGCTACATAATCGCGGAGGAGCAGTCCCCCGTGTCTGGGGAAGCCGCCGTCGACCGCCTGATAGCCTCCTCCGCCTACCTCGGCAAAGCGGCTGAGCTCCTCGGCGTCTCACTCGACCAGCTCAGGTGGGCGCTACTTGAGAGGGAGGCGCTCATACGCACCGCGGTCGAGAAGGGGATAAGGGACTACAGGGCGTTCGCGCGCATGGTAATCGACTACTACTATCCGAAGGGGATACAGCAGGCGCTCGAATCCGTCAGGGTCGCGGTGGCCAACGGCAACGGTACAGCGCTTAGTGGAGCGCAGACGGAACTCGCCGACGCACCCAGTGAACCAGCCGAGCGGGAAGCGGGCCCCGAGAGAGGGGCGTAGCCCGTGACCGTGGATGGTGGTGGCATGATATGAGTGGCACCACGCAGACCGAAAAAAAGAAGGGTGGGCGCATACCAGCGAAGGTCCAGGTGGCGGCGCTCTTTAACCGCTACTTCATTATTTCACTCAGCCTCCTCGCCGGGATAGCCGCACTCAACCTCTCCTACCCCTTCCTCCTCCCCCTCCTAGTCATACACAGCGTCCTCGAAGGTGTCATGCTCGGCGGCACACTTGCGCTCGCAGCCTTCGCGGGGGTGCTCCTGATCCAGTCATACATAGTCATGCTCGAACGCGCAGACGCGGTTATGAGGAACCTTGAGCTCGCTAAGCTGAAAAGGAAGGAGAAGCTGTCCCCGGTGCGATCCATGACCAGGTACATGCTCAAGCGAAACACCCTGAAAAACTTCGCCGCGAGTATTGAGAGAGACATGGAGATGGATGTGATCTATTCGGGTGATATTGAGAGCCCGGTGGTGGCATCCGCGACAAGCGTCGCCTTCTTCATAGTCGCGCTCGCCGTGGTCGCCCCGGCCGCGATAGCGGCGACGGTCATCCTCAAGTCGCCGTTACCGCTCGCCGCTTTCGCCGTGCCCCCTCTAGTCCTTTACTATCAGCGCATCAAGTTCAGGCAGAAGAAGACCGAGCTCTCAATGGAGCTCCAGGATGAGCTACCATTCTTCGCGGTGATTGCCACTATACTCACGGGTGCCGGTCTCACACTATACGCCGCGCTGAGGAGGGTGGCCTTCTCCCCCCTGTTCAGGGGTTTCTATAAGGAGGCCGCCGTGGTCGTCAGGGACGTGGAGTTCTTCGGGAGGACACCCCTCGATGCCCTCGACCAGAGGGTTAGGTTCCACCCGAACAGGATGTGGGCGTGGTTCGTGTCGGGCTACTCCGCCATCATCAGGAGCGGCGGCTCCGTGGAGAACTACCTCTCGGAGAGGGTGCGCGAGTACCTCAACTGGGTCTCATTCAGGTGGCAGAGGTACGCTGAGAAGACGAACTTCCTCGGCGAGATGTCAATTCTCGTGTTCTTCATGCTCCCCACCTTCTTCCTCATAATGAGCGCCATGGGCGGGGCAAACATACTCCCATTCCTCCTCTTTATACCGGTAGGCTTCGGCGGGCTCCTCTACTCGATGACGATAAGCGGGAGGCCGAGGTACCCCGACGCGATAAAGGTGCGGTTCGCCGCACCAGCCGCGGCTGGTGCGGCTGTGGGGGTGGCTCTCGCATTCCTCCTCCCGCATACCTATACATTTGCATCCGTGGCCGCCGGCCTCCTCATCTTCGCTTCGATGGTGACCGCGCAGGTGCAGCCGCAGGTCAGGGCCGTGGCCGAGATCGAGGAGTCAGCGCCACGCTTCGTGCGTGACATGACGGAGTTCAGGAAAATCGGGTACGACCTCTTCAGGAGCCTCCAGAGGGCGGCCGAGGAAGGCGTGAAGGGCGCGTATAAGCCCGGGTTCAACACCGTGCTCACAGACTTCGTGAACCAGGTCACCCTCGGTGTTCCGCTCACCAGGGCCGTGGCGAAGACGGGCTCATGGATCGGTCGGTTCGTGTTCTACGTGGTCCAGGCACTCGCCGAGAGCGGGAACGTTACGCCGATCCTTCTGGAGCAGCTTACGGAGTTCACCAACAGGCTGGTCGAAGCGAAGAAGCAGGCGAGGGCGATGATGAGGACTTATCAGATGATAGGCCTCATCACCCCAGTGCTGCTCACATTCACCCTCGTGATAACGAGCACCATGCTTTCCAGCTTCAGCTCGAGCTTCGGCGCCTCTTCCTCGCCTTCACCGATAGGGGGCGGCGCACCCATCCCACTCTTCAACCTCCAGATAACACCCCTCGAGTACCAGCTCATATTCACATTCATAATCCTCTCAAGCTTCGTCGTCGGCCTCCTCGTGAGCCAGGCCCTCGACGGTACCCCCTTCAACCTTGTCCTGAGCATAATCGGGGTCGTGATAGCCACAATCAGCGTCACCGTATTCGCCACCTTCAGACCGGAGCTCACACACCTCCTCCCAGGAGGAACCGGGGTGCCATAGCGGCCGCCCCGGGCTCAGGCGGTGACCCCTACGCCGGACAGGTACCCCCTCACATGGATCGCCATCATGGTGGCCGCAATCGCCTTCTTCGCGGTGCTCTCCACGACGATCCCGCCGGGGGTCTACGAGCCGGGGCACCAGCCGCCGCCC
>Ga0208151_100685_pt1 | contig 12737 bp, 14 predicted proteins | sample ECH_Bhost_MetaG_FD_187130 | JGI IMG/M metagenome (GOLD analysis project Ga0208151, IMG submission 187130) | Hot spring microbial mat communities from Yellowstone National Park, Wyoming, USA - ECH_B host_MetaG (SPAdes) (version 2) | ecosystem: Environmental > Aquatic > Thermal springs > Hot... | reverse complement strand
GCCCAGACACACTTTTAAAAATTCAACCTCCATATAGCTCTTAACCATCTAGAACACTTCGAAAATCATAACATATTAGGAAAATTGTACATAACGTTAGCCACGAATAATGACAGAAAGCAATAAGTTAAGACGAATTTTAGTGGTTGCCCCACACTATGGAATGCTGAATATCAAGTACCTCATTGCAGCCGTCGAGTTACCCAAAATGGGGACTCCAGCTTTAGCCAGAAACCTTCCTAACCATCCCACCACCACAGGTGTTTAAGAGGCCTAAGAAAGATAGTCGGCGGAGCGACAACCCATCGCGGATTATTCCCCTCATTGTATACTTTATAAAGAAAACGCGTTAAGAACACGGTTTAGTGTAAGGCCTCAGGGCGGACAGCGGAACCTCTGGTTTTTAGAGAGAACCTGCCGTAAATTTTACCCTTAATACTACGAAAGATGCCGTTCGCAGGAGAGTTAAAACACTTTTTTGCGTCTTCAAAACACCTAGGTCCCTTTTTAAAAAAAGATTGTTTTTGAATAAGCATTTATCACAATTGAATACCCGCGCCTGACAAGCGTTTGGTATTATGTGAGCTATGTGCATTAGGAGGGGTGGTATCCGGATAAGAATTTTCCACGCTCGGATACCACGCATGCCATCAACTAATCCGGACACCATGTTAGGAGGACAAGTTACTGTTAGTGGGCTGTGAACCATAAATGGCGTCTTGATTAAGAGTTGGTTGGATCGCGTTACGTGTGTCGTTAAGTGCAGCTCAGAGTGTTAACAAACCCCCCGTCAGCTGAGAGGGTGTTTGACTATGGGGGGTGGAACCGTGTATGGGTAATTGACATGCGTCTCTTACTGCTCGTACCGCAGGGATTTTGAGAGGGTCGTCACAGCTCACTGGATATAGACTACTCAGATAGGTAGACGAATGACAGAATACTACGGGGGGCTAACAGAAATGTAGGGAAGAGTATAGGAAACGGGAACTGAAGGTCACTATGGGACCACCTGATAAAGGGTTAACGAGGAAGACCACTAATTATACAACAAAGCAGTTTGAGGCAACCAAAGAATCAACAGAGTTTAATCCAAAGAACGCACGTGGTTTTTGAAGCTCGAACCGCAGCGTCGCGGTACCGATGTCTCTTATCGATGGGGCCACAGATTCATCCAAGCACTTCCTCCCTAACCTTAATGCAGGAACGAGTTTTTGTGACCTGTATAGGCAACACATCAAAAGATATAGGTTGTTACGTATAAGTGTAAGCCACAAGTCAAATATAGATCGGTGTGCAACTACACTTTGCAACAAGTCCACTGCGATAACTGGGTGTTCATGTAGCCAAGGATTAAAGTTGAGTCTTTGCTCGGGGAAGTCCCCTTCATCACTACTTTGAGCACCGGAGAGCATTCTAAAGAACCTCTAGGTCTTTCTGGCGCTTGGTTCAAACGCGTTGAGCAAAACCGCTATCATCTTAAGCTCTAGCTCTTGTTGCTTACGAAAAATCCAATTTCTTAAAGGATATAAAGCCATGTTAGGTTCTACGCTATCCACCAAGTTCAAAAACATGAGGCACATAACTTTAAGTCTGGATATCATTCTTGATAATCATAAAATTTATTGCTATTTAACGAAAAGGTTCATTAATGAAAAAACCACTGATTATTATAATTCTATTGCTTTTTTCTATTCAAATGAGCCTTTCAAGGGTTGACGGTATACAAAACATCAAAACATTTGATACTAATTCTACAATGCTGTTTGACGAGCAGCTTTCGTTGACTTTTACCGAGAATTCAAGTACACTGAGTGTCAATGTGACCGCGCCGGCGCAGTCGGATGGCTATGGTGTTGCTTATCTGCTAAACGGATTAAGCGATAAAGGCTATTGGTATCAAGTGGGCGTAAGTTGGCAGTGGTTTGGTTTTCAGGGGTTTGCCGCGATTTTTGACGTTTGGGATCCAAACGGAAGTACGGTTAGCGCCTTTCAGGGCGGTGCAGCTCTTATTGGACTTAACTCAAACGATTTTGATACCTTTGAGCTTTCAATTCGATTTTTGAATGATAGTGTCATAATGTCGGTTGTCGATTTAAACACTTCGAGCCAAGCGAGCTTGAAAGAACGAACTTTTGGCGCAAATACTTTTATAGGGGACACACTCTCTCCTCTTTACCATGGTTACTTTTCGGGCCTTATGACTGAAATGTATCACAATAAACCTTACTATGGCAGCGAAGTTCCAGCGTACTACACGATGGATTTTTCTAATCAAAAAGTGTGGTTATGGATGGATGAATTTGATTATACCAATAGTAGTCTTTTGTTCTTTAAATCCACGAAGATGCCCGTGACCCCCAATTATTCAATGAGTTTTAATGGGGGGTTTGAGAGCTTGGGCGCTCACTTGTTTTCGACTGGTGTAACCACTTTTGTCAATGTAAGCGCGCTCTTTAAATTAATAGGTTCAAGTTCGCGAAATCCCGCTTTGATACTACGCTACTTTTCATATACGTGGAACATTTCTATTCCAAACAGATTAACAGTGCCAAGAGGCACTTTTTGGAGCGCCCCAACATGTCTCATGAATTCTAATAGTACAAGAATAATACTCAAAGGTAATTCAACAGGCGTCTTTCTTAACTCAGAACGCTTAAACCTGAGCTACTTTGAGCAATACAGCGTGACGCTGAACATTAAATCGATAGGAAGAGGTACAATAATTCCTATAATTTATTTTTCAAGTTTTGGAGAAAACGCGTCACAGCCTTTTACTGGATCGTTACAAATTTGGGCTGATTCTCACACTTATATAAAATTTTCAAAAGTTACTAACAGTTCCTTAATTGAATGGATAGCGTACCCAAATTATTATTATGTTGTAAGACCAGTCAACATCACGATTGTTTATATAGAAGAGTTTTTCGTTTCGACCGTTGCTAATCCTCCAATAGGTGGACAAGTGCAACCAAAGAGCGGCTTTTATCCAATAAACACTACAATTGAGCTATCCGCTCATCAGAATAAAGGTTGGGTCTTTTCGGCATGGTCGGGAAATGGAAGCGTGTCCTATACCGGGTCAAACCCACAAGCGAATGTGGTCGTGCAGAGTCCACTCTCAGAAGAGGCACTTTTTAAGCCAACGGTTTCGATTTGCACCTCTAAAGGCATCAGTGTAGTCTATAATATCAGCATAGCAACTAACAATACCATCACACCAGGTAAATGCGTTGTAATTTTACTCAATGGAAAAATCACTTTACAAGCAAAACCTGATTTCCCTTTCTACACTTTTTTGGGTTGGAACGGTTCAATAAACAGCACTAATAGTGTTATTACTCTTTTCGTGACTCAACCCCTGTTTCTACAAGTAAAAGCTGGATTAAATTTATTATTAATGACGATAATAATCTTGTGTATCTTAATTGCTTTATTTTTAGCATTAAAACACAGACATTAAATAAAATAGTTGAAAGGGATCAGCTATATATAACCCTTCACCACACGAGTTCGAACAAACACACCCACAATCTGGTGGTTCTCCCTCGCCACCTCCACCACCATCTGTAATACAAGGTTGAATACAACCCGCATTTCCAGATTGTATTACAAGGGGCGTAAACACGACCGCTATCACCACGAACGCGGCTAGTATAACCTTCTCAACAACCCCTTTGCTTACCATACTCTTACCAAATATAGGTGACCCAATTCATATAAAGATTTCTAATGAGATGCTGTCCGTATAAATCTTTACGAGTTTTTATTTTATTCAGTCTATTAACGCCTAGCTACAGAAGGAAGAATGTAAAGAGTGTTTGTGTTGTTGTGAAAGTTCTTTGTTTGGAGTGCTTTGTTGCATAATATTCACAGAGTTGCACAATATCTTTGGCCTCATGACTATATAAGCGGGTTGCACGATAATCGAGTCATGATGGATTAACCGGAATGTAATAGGAGGCTGGTCAACGAAGTTGACGTGTTCGTCAGCATGGACCTGCATGTGGATCAGGAAGAGCAGGTGGGGTAGATGAATAAGAGTGGGGAGCAGGACATACAGGTATCCCGATGCTCTGATCCTCGTAATACTCGCCGTAAAGGGGTACATCGGTCTACCTGTGCTGCAGGCCGAAGGGTTTGCGAGGATGCTGGGCGGGAAAAGGGGCGAGGATACCCACATGCACCCAGATATGCAGGAGGCGGAAGGAGTTCGATATACGCCTCGGCGTGAAATATGACAAGGATAAGCCGGTTGACATAGTAGTAGATTTTACAGGCATCAAGGCGTTCAAGAGGCTGAATGGGTGACGCAGAAATGGGGTGTCAGGAGGGGGTGGATCAAGTTACACATGACATGCGATATATCCAAACGCCCGATAACAAGTGTGCAGGTTACCGATGAGCACTAATCCTACGAGAAGGAGTTCAACAGACTCGTGGACGATGCGGGGGTACAGTGAGAAAAATAGGTAGAGTATTTGGCGATTCAGCATCTGATTCAAGGGCTAACTTCAACTTCGCCATGGGCATAGGGCCAGAACCAGTTATCAGGCCGAGTATGAATGTGACGAGCAGATCCAGTGTATCCTACGTAAGGACGCATGTAGTGCGGGAATTCCTTTCAGACCCAAGGGCGTGGAGAAGGAAACATGGATACGAACTGAGGCGTCTGATGTAGGTGGCGTTCTCATCGTTGAAGAGAATCGTAGCCGGGTAATTTTACGTCCATCCTATGCTCAGGGATATTCAACGAAATCATGTCCAAAGTATTCATATACAATATTGTGGAGCCTAACAGAGATGAGGAAGAGAGTAGGGAACGGGAACTGAAGACCATTAGGGAGCACCCCTGATAACGGGTTAATGAATAAGATCACTAATTTATTCAACAAAGCATATTCTAAAACTGCTTAAACGGTGTCTACTATGTTCACGTGTTAACTATGAGTATACGGAACATAAGCCCGGTAAGCGGTACAATTTTTTCTGGGTTTATTGATTAGCTTTAGAGTTCTTCCTCAAGGGAAAAATAAATCTGGTGGTGTTTGATTTCAGGTCCCTAGCAAGCTCAATTGATGGCAGCCTCCTTTCCATTATCAGAGTGCACTCCTTCAGTCCATATTTCTTCTCTCACTCCCTTTATTGCCGTTACGTCCCTCACTCATCCGGGAATGACCTTTATCATGACCAACACCTTCCTGTCGTGGGAAAACATCAGCGCAGAATCCACCTTTCAGATAAAGGTTGTCCTTGTCGTAGCCCCTTTCGACTAGGTTATGGTTCTCTGACTTTGAAAATATTGAGCTCGTTTCTAAAACAAGATGCCTGCTTTCATGCGTTAAACATTTGAAGTCTGACTGAGATGTTCAGTCTGACCTAATTGTCCTCAGCTTTTCAGAAATAGTGTTCGGGGAAAGTGGATCCATTACTTTTTGGAAAGGTAAAGCTCCTCCCACACACTCTTTATGAGTCTTATCGACGTGTGATTTATCACCCTTATCGCCGTGATCGCCATGACTTGCATGTATTCGTGAGGAAATAACCTTTTCAGGCATGGCATTAATTCTCTCAAAATATTCCACACAAGCCCAGCGTTACCGTACTCAAAGTTGACCTTGAGCTGCATTCATGGACGCCCTTCTAGTTATTCTATCAAGTGCGTGGACACCCTCTTCCTCTTCTTTTAGTCCTTGTCCCACACCGGGGTTGACCTGTAAGCGTAATATTTGCTGTCTATCTTCTTTGTAATATGTTCTGAAAACTGTATTACATTACGTTAGCCACGAATCTATGGCGGAAAGCAATAAGCTAAAACGAATTTTAGTGGTTGCCCCACACTATGAAATGCTGAATATCAAGTACCTGATTGCAACCCCCAAATTGCCCAAAATATGGCGCCGCAACTTTAGCTAGAAACCTCCCTAACCATCGCATCACAACAGGTCTTTAAGACAACTAAAAAACATAGTTCGCTGGATGACAACCCATAACGGGCGACTTCCACGCCGCGTACTCTAAGAGAAAAATGCTTTTTACATCCCTCTAGATTTTCTAGAGCTACTCATACAGTTGTACACCAACTGGAGGTAATACATTTTTAGACTTATCCGGACCGCGTCCTCCCTTGTGAATTGGCTTTTATGAAATATCTAATCGTTGTATCTCTATGAACTATTTCCTTTTAATCAAAATTTAACCAACATGTCGGAGGATTTATATACATTGCATAATTCGTTCTATGATTAGGGCCGCTATGATAGTTGCCCTATTATTGGGTTCTCTAGCGGTGCCACTCACTCCTTTTACATACGGTCAAAGCAGCAGTAGCTGTAACGTGGATATCGTGCATGCGGTTCTTGTTGGGCGTCAAGGTAAACATGTGTCTTACAATGTTAGCGACATCCCCCAAGCGTTTTTAGCCGAGCTGTGTCAGGATGGCGATGCTGGTGGAGTGGGCGCTGTGGTTTCGTATTCCTCAAACTCCTCCGTGGTCGCTGCGTTTAGTGGGCCCAACCTTAGTTTAGCTTTGATAGAACCAGCTACCGTGTAGTGTTTGAGAATGGCTCCACGGCTAGTGGAGACCTGTGCACGATGGTATATCAACACACATTAGTTAACTACTCGATAAGTGTTATATCTATTTATTTAAATGGTTACGTAGTCACAGAAGCCGGGTACAATGACCGCAACGACACCTTGGTAGGCGACGTCTACTTGATGAGGAACACTAGCTATAGCGGGTAATTTTCAACTCTTTCAGAAGCCGTTGAATACATGGCCGAGCTCTATCATGATAATGGGTCGCTCACACTCTCAATGCGCTACCACAACATCGCACAATCTCTAAGCACTATTTACAGGTTTCTAACACACACAGTCGCTTCTAGCCTACTTGTCTCTAATTCTGTGTCTTTGGTTATGGATAGTGAAATAAGCTGTGCAACGTGTGAAGCCCTTATATATTTGGCTGCGGCAGTGGGGTGTGGGTTAGCAATTTACTTTACATTTGGTATAGGATTACTTCTGTGTGAAGAACTACTTGGCTTCTATCTGATTAATGCCTCTGCTTACGCTGCTTGTGCAAGCTTAGGGTATTGTTAAGAGGTGGGGTTTTTGAGCGCGTCATCGGTTAGGCGGACGGGTGTTAACCGCCTACTTTATACCTTGCTGGTGATTCTCTCCACACTCCTTGGGGTGGGTATCATTGCCGCGGCGGGGAAGCTCACTCCATTGGCCATTGGACTGTTTGTGGGGGTGGCGGCATTCGCGATTGTAGCGGTCGAAATACCCAGACCAAGGAGGCTTAAAACACGGCGTACACTATACGTGTTCACGTTCGCAGTTTGGGGCTTACTCGTCAATATATTCATCTTCATTCCCTTCTACAACTCCCCCCTCCACTCAGTGATTAGCGCGATGCCTGATGTTGAGCGATTAGCCTTATTCACTTTGCCGGGAGCGGTCTTGGGTGCGCTACTGGGTGAATGGGTTGGGAGGAAGCTGGGATACAGTTTGCCCAAACCTCCTTAAAAATTATAAACCCAATAGGGCTAGTTTTGAACACTTTTGCCATCTAACTGTGATTTTTAAATTTTAACGTGACACCCACAATGGTCTTCGGATTAGCTGACAGTCAACGTGGCAGTCACCCCCTTCCGGACACGTGTGGAGATTTGGCAGTATCCCATTAATCCAGTAATATTTAAAAAGTAATATTCATACTCTTCGTGTGAAACAGGAGGCTCACCGTCTTCCAACTAGCTATTCGCTTCTACTAATTAACTCGGGCCTGTCGCGTTTCGGTGTGTCCACATTTAACCTCGTGATAATTTGGGTCATACTGCAGGCGACCCATAACGCGTTTTTGGGAGGGTTGGGCGACGGCGTACTCTCACTACCGTTGTTCCTAAGCTATGCTGTGGGGGTAATAGTGGACAGGTCTAACAAAAAGAAGGCGCTTGCGGCTCTCTCGGGTATCGCTAGGTCACTCTCACTGGGTGCAGTTTTCATTGGTATAATGCTTAGAAGCACACTCCTACTACTCATTTCACTTTATTCCACAGCCTTTATAATCGGTTTCACGTCAGATGTTATGAACGCTGTCAGAGCGGTCTGGACCAAGGAGTTTCTGGCTCCCGAGCTCTATAAGAGGGGTTCATCCGCAGCCAGCTCAGTGTACTCCATTGCCGAAGGTGCTGGGTACGTATCCTCTGGGCTTCTACTAGCTCTGGGAGTAACCGAGTCATTTATCTTTATACTAGTCTTTTTCACAGTCGCAGTCGTGCCCATCTTGTTTATTCATCCCACTAAAACAGGGTCAAACAGTGGTAGCGCCATGTCCTCGATTAGAGAAGGCCTCGGATTCATATTGAAGAATAAACCCATTTGGCAAGCAATGGTGATATCGTTTTTAGGAAATCTGGTATTCGGTATGGCGGGTATCATATACATTTCACTTATCCAACTTGGCTACAAGCTACCAGCACTTTACGTATCACTTGTGTTTGGGACGTTTATTCTGGGTATTGTGGGGGGCTCGAGCTTAGCTCAGAAGGTTAAAGGAAAGGTGGGTCGCATAGCTCTCGTAGGCTACATGCTCATGGGTGGCCTTCTCGCCTCTGTTAGCTCAATACGAGAAGTATACCTTGTTTTGGTGCCCTCTTTTCTCATCGGGCTCATAATAGGTGTTATAAACGTTGTATTCACCACAGCTTTTCTCAAACTGGTGCCAAAGGAGTTGATGGCCAGAGTACAGGGAGCCTTTAACACCTTCAGTCTGGCTATAACCTCTTTATCAGGGATGCTTGACGGCATAGTTATACAGCTAGTAGGCCCCAGTGATAGTTTTCTGCTACTCGGAGGCGTGGTGCTGATATCAAGCCCATTGTTTGCAGTGTTCAAAGAGCTTTCGCAAATAGTGGTGTAGCCTCCGTAAAGTATCGCTAACCATATTAGTCTCTAACATTAAAATCACTCTGTATTCCGAATTTATTTTTTGGAGCACAGGGGATAGCAGTATCAAAGCACCATGTTCATATTAGGCAGTGCCCGTTTTTAGAGTTAAAATATGACCTAGATTAATGAAAAAATTTTTATAAAATTATACATATGGCTCAATCTCTACATAGGGCCGCTAAAAGCACACTCCATCTGGGGGTTATGGATTAGAGGCGGGGACTTACGGGATTGCTTAAAATTTCAACCACACTTTATAAGAGCGCGTTGCAGGGTCGGCGCGACGCGTAACTGGGTCTTGAAAACCTATACGGCGGGGTCGTAGTGGGTGCCAAGCTATACACTAGTATTGGAAATCTTCCGAGACCCACATTATTCTTGTGTGAGCGGTAATAGGAATATTAGGAGATCGGATTATTAGGAGACAAGTTGACTCTAGTTACAAGTGTGTTGAAAGAACCCTTCACACAAGTCCTCCCGAACATGGCTGTTATGGATGAGGAGGCAAAGCTCAGGTGCGAACACGAGAGGCTCTCAATACTCAAAGACTCACTCGGGCCGGCTCGAACATAGTGATTGAGAGCTCATCAACCCAGTACTGGCTCTATAGAATCGGAACCCAAACACACAACGCGGTGCCTTCCTATCCTCACGTAGAAAACCAATGCCACCACATTAGCCAAAATCAAAACACACAAGATAGATACCTACACACTACTATGGAGGCCTCCTACTCGCAAATGGGTGTGCGGATATATACCACCCACTAGGCAAACCACGTGCCTTTAGACAGGAGTGCCGGCGGAGCTCAGGGGGCTTGTTTCCTCGGAAAGTAAAGGATGGGTAAGTATTGCTGGGGCTCAGGGCCAAGAGTGGAGAACAGGGCGTATCCACACCCAACTAGTGCACAACATCAGGGTTCGGGAGGACTCACCGTCCACCTGCTCAAAACGTGTTGGCAGATTGAGGAGCTCGACGCCGGCAGAATTAATAATGTGTACCTTAACGTTACAGACACTTTAAAGGGGAAGACTATGAGCGCCTCACTCAGTCGGGGATTATAGAGAGCACCGCCTACAAAAGATAATGAGAGGATGGGTGAGGCAGCTCATGACGATACCCGACACAACGTACTATTCGGCTCTACTCATAGCAAGTGAGATAGGCGAGTGGAGAGGTTCCCGGACTTTGACCACCTGCTGTTTATGCTTGTTAGACTCTGTACCCCCACGACGCACTCTTCTGAGCGGTGGGATGACGCACCATGACTTAATCACCAAACAGGGCGGTGATTACCTCCTAGGTGGATCCTGAATCAGGACACTCGGTGTCACGTCGGGTGTTAACTGGTTTGATGGCTGAGCTGCGAAGCCTACAAGAGGATTAAGGCGAGGATGAGGTGGCAGTGTCGTGGCTGTTACCTTGACATCCGTCTGCGAAGACGCTTCTCATGATTAACTATGAGTATCATGATTAACTATGAGTATACGGAACCTAAGTCTGGTAAGCGGTACAATCTTTTCTGGGTTTATTGATGAGACTTAGAGTTCTATTGCACGGCGCATCGCGTACACAGCTATACTGAACACGGCTGCGTCGAATAGGCCAAGCACCAGCATAATTGACCCAAGCGCGCCCCAGTTGAGGCCCGTGAGCACCTCTTATTTGGTAAGCGGTTATAGTAACCAAGACATCTGATATGAGTAGTATTGTTAGACCCATCCACCCGACCCCAACGGATGCGTAAATGGTGAAAGGCGCCCCGCTTAAATGTACCTCGAGTGGTAGCACCACCACGGCGGCAAGGGATGTAAGGAAGGGGATTAGGGAGGGTCTGAAAGTGGTCTTTGTGAAGTAGACGACAAGGTCAAGGGTGTTCGTTTCCCACCGCCTCGCGGTAAATCGATACAAGAGCCTCTTCTAAGCCGGCACGCTCGATCTCGATGGCCTCAAGGTCTACCGAAAACTCCTTAAGGGCTTCCAACACTTCGGGGAGACTTCTCTGGGATTCTAATAGTATTATTGTGCTTTCATTTTCGGTGCGGATTCCTAGGACACCGTTTAACGCCCTCACACGCTTGTCGTCTATCTCATAGGCGCGGGGAACACGTATTAGAACACCGCTACTGGTTTTTCTTAAAACCTGTGAAAACTCTTGGCCGCTCCACTCACGAGCAAACCTACCGTCAGCAAGGAGACACACGCGTGTTGCCAGCTCTTCGATTTCAGCAAGCGTGTGGGACACGTACACGATAAGTTTGCCGCTCTCCTTAGAGACTGCCTTTAATGAGCGCATAATGGTGTCCCTTCCAGCTGAGTCCACACCTGAGAAGGGCTCGTCGAGCAGGAAAAGGTCACACACCTCCTTTGTTAGCAAAACTTTGGCGATCTCCGCCTTTTTCTTCGTGCCCTCTGAAAGACTCTCAAATTTCTTATCTGAGAAACCCAGCAAACCCATGTCACCCAAAGCTTCGTTAATCTCGGAGGCGCTCGGTTTTAAATCGAAAAACCTGACGTGGTAAACCAAGTTGTCCTTTAAAGAGAGACCAGGAAAAAAGGATGGGCTCTGGAAACTCACACCCATCCTCTTCTTCGCGCGCGGCTCATACGGTTGTTAGCCGTCTATGAAAACACTTCCACCATCGGCTTTAACCACACCTGAAACAATTTTGACGAGCGTGGATTTACCTTCCCCGTTTCGACCAATTATTGCCACTACGTTCGGCGACGAAAACTCGCCTGAACCCTCTTTTAGAATCCATACGCCGCTATAACGCTTTGCTACCTTATTAATGCTTAGAATCATTGATATCCTTTAATGTATCTAATTAATATTCATTTTGTTCTTAAAGCGTATGTGTCCGGATAACCCCTGTGAGAGGCTTATGCGCCCAGTGAGCGAATCCAACCACCCCAAGAGAGACGGGGAAGGAAGGGGGAGAGGAGAGTTACAACTCACTTCTTACTCATTCTTTGTGAAGGCAGGGGTCAAAACCCCAACAGTTGCCAGCGCCTCTGTCACCAGGTTAGTGAGTTTGACCGCATTTAACAGGTCGGGGTTCAATCCCTAATCTTGACAACCCGGTCCAAAACACACTAACAGTCACCTACCACTAATACTCTTGTTCCCGGTCATATGTGACTAGTCCTTCCTCACGCCTGGAGATCAAGCCCATCAACACCCAATCTGGACACCATCTAAGACCCAACATGCTCCAAATAAGGTAGGTAATCAAATGTCTTACCAATAGGTTACTAATTTAGATGGCTTAGAGTAACATTAGAAGTTAGCCTAAGGATGCGATGACTATATTAGTCTTTAGATTCAAACCAAAGGGATTTTGATTACCACCGCTTGAGACAAAGAGAGATAAGGACAATCAGCTAGGTGATTTTTGGAGGCGTGGAGGGTGTCATGCCTTACACGTTTGTGAACTGCAATACTTGGTATGTATTAAGGTGTGGGTTGTGGGGTGATTCGTGAGTTGAAGCTAGACGCAGCTCGAACCATCAGTAAGGTGTCAACTATTTAAGAGGTTTGAATTGGTGATGCTTGGCTATGGATTAGTAAGCGTCACATATCCCTCTTCCCCTTCCATACTGATGTTTGGTTATTAGCCTTAAGAGCTGCTCTCAGAGGTCTTATGCATATTCGACCAATATTGGGTGGCTATGTAGTAAGAGTTTTAAGTGGTGGTGTGTTTGGATTAGGTGTATGACTGCTGGATTGGAGTTGAGGTTGGCTAGGCTGTTTGAGCGGGGGAGGGCTTTTGTTGTCGCAT
>Ga0208151_100673_pt1 | contig 12956 bp, 12 predicted proteins | sample ECH_Bhost_MetaG_FD_187130 | JGI IMG/M metagenome (GOLD analysis project Ga0208151, IMG submission 187130) | Hot spring microbial mat communities from Yellowstone National Park, Wyoming, USA - ECH_B host_MetaG (SPAdes) (version 2) | ecosystem: Environmental > Aquatic > Thermal springs > Hot... | reverse complement strand
CCACAGCTAAAACTGGATACGAATCCTCAAGTAGAGGCGCAACCTCAGGTGGTGGGAGGGCAACGTGGGAGCACACCGCCCTATGTAGCTCGTCTAGAGCCCTGAAGAGCCTGACGAACACGTTATGATCATACTCACCCAAACTACCGTGGCCCGCATCACCCCTAGCTCTCAGATTAACCCAGTAGTCCCCACGCTCACCCACACATATGCCACCCAGACCGCTCGGCTCACCCATAATACACGCCTCACCAGTAAGCCTCCGGGTTCTAAGAAGCCAATCAGAGAACCCCCACCCAGTGGGCGTCCTCCGCCAATCTTCCTCGTCAGGCACTGAAACAAAACACACGCCACTCGAAAGCTCAGCCTCGCAGCCAATCAAAACAGAGAAAGCGAAAACCTCAGCGGCCAAACCCCCCAACATGTCAGCCGAACCCCTACCATAAACCCTGCCACCAACAACCCTACCCTCAAATGGGGGATAGAGCCATCTATCTAGCCTGCCAGGTGGCACTACATCACAATGGGAGTACAGGATTAAACCACCACGATGATCCCCACCGATATTTGAGGTGATAGCGCACACGTCGTCAACACTATGGGTGTCCACGCGGATACCCAACCCCTCCAAGTAATCCTTTAAAAACATCTGAATGCCACGCGAAGACTGCGCTTGGTCACCAGCTTCTAAGGATATAAGCCTCCTCAAAAACCCCACAACCTCCTCCCGAGCACGGCTGACCCTCCCAGTCAAAGCATCAACATCAATCATACAAAAGAAAAAAATCGAACACATAGATAAACCCACTCCACCCACAACCCAAACCGTAAAGCACAGTCAAACACCAGCAAACCACACACAATAGAAAGGCATGCCTCCCCTAGTGCTAATAGGTACAATCTACATGATACTTTACTCTATATTACATGCAGGTATATACTCGGGAATCAAGGGTGACCCAGCGGTCAACCTTATACATCTACTATGGTGGGCTACCTGCTAACACACGTTTTCGCCAATATATGGACGCCAATCCATTTTACACCTAAAGAAAGAAGCAGTCTATCTATAACGGAACATTGAATTCTACCGCTGACTTCAACGGCGTCCACCATCTACGCGTTAACACCAAGCTTCACGGAGTTAACAGGGTACATGTACTCCCTCCCAGCAGTAGTCGGCGCACACCTCATCCCGGTGTTGATCCTTGTCTTAAGAATAAGGTTTAAGCACCCAGAAGTCACAGCCAAAGCGGGGAGGGTTTTACCCGACTTGCAATCCAGAACAATGTGGAGTAAGGTGCTTTGAGACAAGTCAGCATGATACAATAATTGTAGTAGGTGTTGGGGTGCACCAACTCAAGCGCTGCCTATAACATTGCGAAGGTAACAGATTCGGAAATGATCTTAATAGACAAGGGAGGAGTTGCCTCAGGGATGACCTCGTTTTCAACAATAATAGTCAGTAGGCACTATTTATAACGAGAAGGATACGAAGATGACGTTCTAATCAAGGAGGTTTTCGAAGCCCTCAGGTTTCATAAGACTGGGATGCGCAAGGTGGTGCGAAGCTCATTGAGAAAGAGAACGTAAGATAACGTTAGAATGCTGGAGCAACTCGGTATCTGCGGTAAAGACTTGGATGTGGGGGAAGCTAGTAAAAGGTTCCCTATGGTTAAACTTTGATGCCGGCGGAGGTGTTCCATACGAGACCGACAGGGGATACGCTGAACGTCTCCACCCCCAATTTCTCCGCTGGTAGGGCATGGATTCGAGTGTGAAACTTCTTAAAGGAGAAATCCAGAGGACGGAAAACATTGAGCAAAGCAAAAATAGTTCTTAAGAGCGGAAAAGAAATAAGAAGCACAAAAGCGATACTTTGCCCCAACATATCGACAAACAAACTCCTAGCCCAAAGCGGTTATAGGTAAAGACGGTCTCCTACCACTGAAGGTTTCCCCGCACCCTGTCGTAATATTCAAAAGACAAAACAACATAAGGGGGACGCTACCGGAAAACCCTAAACCTTAGCCTCCTTCAGGTCAAGTCCAAGGTGTCGTAAATCGGTGAACCTCAACCCTTTAAGCCTTATCGAGCCTATTCTCCTACCATAAAACGGGCTCTCATAAGACAAAACATCATCTTTTATCGCCGAAATCGACGAACCGAGCAAGACGAGTTTGGTTTTGCTATCCCTCAGAGCGTCTACGATTCTCCGAGAAACCGACACAATCGAACTATCCTGCTTGATAAGAGGAGGAAACCCATCGACACGACGATTTTGTCTTTTAAAACAAGTAGCAGTGACTCCCAATCTTATCTTACATACACTAGAGCTGGTTATTTTACTTGCGCAGTTTGCTTAAATTTCGGCAAATTTTTTCGCCTCTGTGGCCAAATAGTAACCGTGCTCCTTATTTTTTAGCGCTTTAAGAACAAGCGAGGTTTTGTCTATTCTTCCCCTCCGTAAATCACGATAAATTCAAAGTTTTGAGAGGTCTTTGGCTAAGCGCGTTTATATTCCTCTCCCTATAGGCAAATATCATATTTTGAAATTATGAATTTAACTCGTGTTCACGTGGATTGCGGCAAAGCTTTTGCACGCTTACGAAGAAGACCTATACCCAGACCTAAAAGGAACACGATGATGAACAGGGCGATTACACCAGTATATGTTGGGGTGTAAACAGCCACCTCAGAGACGGGTTTTGAAACAACAAAAGTGAGCGGGTTCGCTGAGCCGCTGAACGTCCCACTCCACTGCTTGAAGTGATAGCTTACTAAGAGGTTACCGTAGCTTGCTGGCGCGCTAAGCGAATACTCTTCGCCCAAGGCCACCCAAGCACTCACGTTTGCAAGCGGTGAGGAAAATGTAATATAGTCTTGTTCGAGGTACAAGCTGTTTACCGTTAAAGGAGAACTGTCATTCAAAACAAGAGAGGTTGAGTTAACGAGTCTACCGTTTACCAGGTAGCCCTGGAAGGCGTACCTAGACGTTGAGTTCACAGAGATGTATTGTAGTGAAGTAAGAGGAATCGCGGAGCCCGCGTTGTACCACGCGCTTTGACTCATCACACCTGTGGGCGTCCTCTGCGTGATGTTCACCAAGTATTGAACTGTTCCCACTATCGTCACGTTGACAGGTGTTGCGGAAGAGAGCGTCACCGTTTGGCCGCTAAGCGGGGCATTATTCACGTATACGGCTGCGAGCTCCCTTTGGCTAGTTGTGACCTGTGTTTCATTCGGGATTGTGAGTGTAAGCTGGGTTCCCCGCGGGGTGGGCACGTACTCCATGGAACCACCCTTCAGAGCCACTGAGACGCCGTCCACACTGATCGTATAGGAGTCCACACCCCTCACACTCAACGAGTGCACCGTAAGCGGTGTAGCCGAAAAGGTTGGGTCAAACGCGGCGCCACCACCGTAATACACTATAAGCTGATCGGCAGCGGAGCTATTGACGGGTAGTGCCGCAGTGAAACCACCACTACTTGAGGTGACAACGGTGAGGTTTACGAGCGTAGTGGAGGGCGCACCTTCAACATCTACAAGTTTGAGTGTCAAAGCCTGAGCTGAAAGCGGAGAATAAGATAAGCCCGTACCCGACGGGTAAATCAAGTACCCCGACACCAAAAGCCGAGAAATCCCCGAGGTTGTTGACACCTCAAGTATGGGTGAAACCGGCCAAAGCTTGTAGCTATTAAGGTTACCGCTACTCAGAACACCCTGAGGAACCTGAGGGTTATCGAGGTTCCGCGTCACCGTGACAAAATACACGGTTTCAGCGGTATCCGAACCATAGCTATACGCATCGGGAACAGGCACAAACACGCCTCCCCTCTCATAGTAAAGCGACGCTGAGCCGGAGATTCTCTGCACCACCGCAAGTGAGCCACCACCCGGACCGCCGAGCACGTACTCAAGGTCGCTAGGGATCCCGAAAGGAGTATAAGAGCCTATCTGATAATAGGATAAAGTTGGGCTCAATTTTGGAAAGAGCACCGCCGAGTCATAGGTGCCCGGGTAAACCGACCCGTTTCCGCTTCTAATCGAGTATAGAAATAACACATCTACTGCGCCACCCCCGGTGCTCGAAAGCCTCATGCTGAGGTTTATTGTAAACGGAAACGTGAGGTTGTAAACCACGGGGTCAACATAGTAGTAGAAACTAGGCGGCGCCACTGTGCCGTTACCGCGAACATACCGCGCGCCCATCAGCGCCGTAGGCGAGCTAAAATTCCAAATGTTATATACCAGCTCAACTTGGGGTTTCATCGTGCTATTAGAAGCGATAAAGATAACATTCTGCGTCCAGTAAACACCGTGACCGGGAACCCACAAAACCGCGTTCAACTGCAAACTCGCATACCCCGCACCTATAAAGGTGTAGTTAGAAGCGTACGGCGGAGGAATAACATCCACACCAGGTTGAGGGAATCAAACGTGAGCGAACCCTTAACAGCGTCAGTGGTCAGGTTACCCTTCGAGCCGTAGGAGGCAAGCCCCGTCGGCGCGGCAAGCGGGATGGGTTGTAATGCGCCACTTGAACCCCTCCGCGGAATAAAGTCGTGAGGAAGCGATTTAAAAGACGCGTGAACAAGTGGTAAAGGAGGAGACAAAAACCCTGCAAAAGGGGTGACAAACAACAAAAACAGCAAAACAAGTAGAACACACGGCGATAACTCAACCATGAATTTCCCTGCGAGAAGCGTAAAATAAGCTTTTTCAAAAATTGAAATCGATACAATAGCTTGAACCAAGCGAAACACACTGCCATGTACCTTGATTCTATACGGGCCAAGCTACAGTTTCAAGCTCTTAAAGAAACCCAAACACGACATCCCCCTCCAACCAAACCCTATCCACACTAAAAACGCATATTAGCATAGGACAACGAGCTTACACCCCGGTTTTCAACCAAGGAACAGGTTTTAGAACAAGTCACAGGGTATAAGTAACCCTATGAGATGAGCACCAGCCGCCGATGCATGCCTCAAAGAAGCCAATCTTACAGCCGAACTACCCGGCAACCCCTAAAACCCGCGTCATTAACCTCGATTTAGTAAACATCTTCGGAATTAAAGCCTCATTATTGGTTTGTTCCGCTGTACTTCGGACACGGGTGACGATATGGTTTTTGGGGCTTCGAGTTTGGCTTGTAGCTCGTGTACTATTGTCTGCTCGCGGGCGAGGGCGTCGGTCTGCCTCTGCATCCCCTCGGTGAGCCTGTCCACGAGGCCGCGCAGGTAGGCTACCTCCCGCTCCAGGTGCTCCACCTTCCTCCCTCACTAGCCCCAAGACCGCTTATTTCATTGAGCCATGTGTGGGTCGGTCCTAGCTTGGGGGTTACCCTAACCATCTTCCGGTGTTTCTGGAACCTTTTCCGCGTGTTTCCCGCTGTTTCCAGCCATGTTTTTGGTGGGGATTCCGTTCTGATCGCGGCGCAGGTACTGTGCACTTGAGAGACGGGCTTCTCCGTTAGGTGTTCCAGTTCGGCTCAGGCTGGGCTCCACGCAGTACCGTTGGAGTGAGCACTACAATCTGGTTACTCTGACTCTGGGGTAGTGGAGTAACACTTATTAATTATCTTATTTAGTTTCATTTGTTTTATGTTTACCTACATGATATATAACATATATATTTTTACCATGCTTCCTCTTTATGGAGTTGTGTTTGGAATCATTGGAAGTCACTTGAGAACCACTAGTAGGTGATTGACCTATGAGTGAGCCTCATGAAGATTTGCTCGTAAGATTCGGATTAATGGGTCTTGGAGTCATCTTCATAGCCCTAGCATATGTGGTCTGGTCCTCCTTGGGCTACCTGAATGTCCCCGCAATTATGGTCGAAACACTCCTAAGCGTGCTGGGGGTTGCGCTACTCGTCCAAAGCGCAAGAACCTCAACCCCCACTATAGAGAATAGTATACACATCTACTCTATAATCATCGCAGCGGGCGCTCTCACCTTCATGGTTTACCTGTTCTACCAGATGCCAGCCTTCGGAACCGATGAGCTGGCCATAGACTACTATGCAGCCCACCAGTTCCTCCTCGGTTTAAACCCCTATAAACCCGTAAACATGCTTGAAGTATTCACATATTATCACGTGGCCAACTACTTCGTAACCCCGCTCACCGTGGGGGGGGGTAGTCAAGACACTGGGCTACCCCGCCCTCTCGTTTCTCATTTACACACCTTTAGCAGCGTTTAATGTTAAACCCACGCTTCTACTCATCTCATTCGCAATCTTTCCATTCATAATATTGTCCTACCACTACAGGAGGGAGGGTATGCACTACGCTTACCCACTTGCAGCCCTAGTAATACTGGCGAACATCGAATACCTTTACTTTGCGGCTGGGAGTGTAACAGACATAGTCTGGGTGGTGTTTGTGATGCTTTCATATGTACTGATTGATAAGAGGAGTGCGACTTCTGGGGTGCTCCTAGGTTTAGCTATGAGCGCCAAGCAGCTCCCCTGGCTGCTCGCCCCCTTCATGCTCTACTTCGTCTACCGGGAGCAGGGGTTCAGGAGCGCTGTGAAGTTCCTCTGCGCAGTGGTCGCGACCTTCTTAGCACTAAACGCCTACTTCTTTCTTATCTCACCCCGTGAATACCTGCTCTCAGTATTCTCCCCCGAAACCATGCCCCTGATAGGTATAGGTTACGGGCTGTCCCAGCTCGCCTTCCTAGGCTACCTAAACATCCCGCGCACGGTGTTCTCAGCTATTTCAGTTATAGTCTTCGCCTCCACATTCGGGGTCTACGTGGCCTTGTACAAAGAGCTCAAACACGCCTTCTTCGCTCTGCCGGCCCTAGTGATGCTCTTTAACTACAGGGTTCTCGCAAACTACCTTTTCTACTGGCCCATCCTCTTGCTACCCACACTACCATACTTGGTCAGAGTCACTAAGGTGGGTGAGCGTGCACTTCAAGAAGAGATAGTATACACTGACCGTAGGCCGAGATTCGGCTCATCCTACGCTAGGGGTGTTATATCCATTGCGGCGATAGCTCTCCTATCCTTTGCCACTGCGGCAACGGTCGAATACGCGGTGCCAATCGGTAACTCCTTAGTGGTGAACAGGGTCACAGGCTACGCGAACCCCTACGGGATACCTGGATATGTGACCGAGCTCCAAGTGAATGTTAGCTACTATGGGTCTCCCGATAGCGTGCCGGTATTCTTCAGAATAATTCCCTCGGGGCCAATAGTTAATGCGAACGGGTTGCTCTGGACCGTGGTTGGTAACAACACGTTAAGCTATGGTTCCAGCAGGGTTTTCACGATCGTGCCCGAGACATCAGCGGACTTTCTCCCTGAAGGTGACTGCTTCAGGCTTGAAGCCTACTATGCGGGTATGCAGGGGTTTATAGATGGGTGCGCCCCTAAGCTACCCGCCCCGCTGATAGCAAACCCTAACTTCTCCTATTTTGAGGGGGCATCCACGCCGGGGTGGTCGTGGGTTCCGAATAATGTGGGTGGAAGCTCTGAGTTCAGTGTGGTCTTCTCCCCTCACGGTGTAAGCCTAACGATAACTCCACAGGTGAATGGTTCTTGGACAGCCGCCCAACTCATCCAACCAATTAATCTTTCGAAACTCGAAGACTGCACACTGATCCTTAACGCCTCCTCGACGCTACAGAGCGCGGTGAACACTGGCGGCTGGCCCACACAGTTTTTGGGCGTCGAATTCGTGTTCTCTGGGGGCCAGCAGATATGGGTCGGGTATAATTCGAGCTACCCGATACCGGTCTATTATAACCCCTCGCAAAGCTTAGTTGTCATCTTATCGAGGAGTCTGATAATACGATTCTCCCAAGTGCAAGCCGTGGCGGAGGAAATGGGGTGGCCTCTGAGTGGGGTTGAGATGATGCTGATTTTCGCTACAACCCACACCTATATCGGGAGACCTAGCCTTACAGCCACATTCTACAACTTGGTGGTGGTTCGAAATGAAGGTTAGTGTTGTAATACCGACGTATAATGAGGTCGACAACCTTGAAGAGCTCTTCTCTAGGATTAGGCGTAGCTTAGAAGATTATGAGGTAATAGTGGTGGATGACGGTAGTCCTGATGGCACCGCTGAAGTTGCAAGCCGCCTGAACGGGGTATACGGTGAGATAAGGGTTTTGAATAGGGGGCGTCGTCTGGGTTTGGCCTCTGCGGTGCTGGATGGGGTGAGAGCGGCTAGTGGGGAGGTTGTGGTGGTAATGGACGCCGACCTCCAACACCCTCCAGAAATAATACCCAAACTAATAGAGCAGATTGAGGATGGGGCGGATCTTGCCGTGGCATCACGCTACATGAAGGGTGGGGGCACCTCGGGGTGGAGCGCCACACGCCGCTTAACCTCTCGAATCGCGACCACCATGGCGCATATACTCATACCCCCGACTAGGGATGTGTCGGACCCCCTCTCAGGCTTCTTCGCGGCGCGCAGAAAACTGTTTGACCAGTCACTCAAACCCACTGGGTATAAAATCCTACTCGAACTCATCGCGGCGAGTAGCCCTAAGGTGGCCGAGGTGCCCTACACCTTCTACCCGAGGAGACGGGGGGAGAGTAAGCTTGATGCTAAAGAGTTCTACAACTATGTAAGGCTCCTACTAAGGCTATCGGGTTACAGGCCGCTTAAATTCGCCGCTGTTGGAGCCCTAGGCGTAATGGTCAATGAGGCGGTTCTGCTCTACCTACTCAAACTACACCTCCTACTCCCCCTAGCTTCGCTTACCTCCATCGAGGTCTCGGTTATCTCAAACTTCGCAATCAACTCAGCATGGACCTACAGAGGGCGCTCGGATGGGCGCGTTCGAAAGCTCGCAAAGTACCATCTAGCAGTGCTGAGTGGTCTAATAGTCAACTTCTCAGTGCTCCTAGGACTAGCAAGCTTAGGGTTACCCGCTTGGCTCGCAGACCTAAGCGGCGTCCTCCTAGGATTCGCAGCCAACTACATCGCAAGTGAGCTCTATGTTTGGCGTAAATAACCCCGTTTACCGTCATAATCACCCTGTTTCTAAGCGGAGGGCTGAAACCTAAATTAGAAACTTTTGATTCCACCACTTAAGAGCGGCACTCACAATCAAGTAGGGTAGGGTCCGTTAAACGGGTTGCGAATACACTTCTTATCTAGACTGGTCTTTCGATTCCCTAATCTTTAACAGATTGTAGCTCTTCTTCGGAATCCATATTCTCCCCCCCCTTATCTACGCCCTAATATGGAATCATGAACACTACCCTCTTTATTCTCTACCAGTAAAGCACAGGTTAAAAGCTCCCTACCTGGATCAATGTTAGTCAACACCCAATTCTCCAATTAGTCGTCAGGAGTTCCATGCTCTTTCGACTCGTCTAGGCTCTTAAAGTATTGGGTGGATAGATACGGGTCGAGTGGTAAAAGTGTTTTTCTATGAATTCAGAAAATGCTTCATTTGCGTTTCGACTTTGCAGGGAGCTCTATCAAGGCGCCCACGTCAAATGTCCCCTTGCGACCAACCTTGAACGTGGAGACCTGTGTAGGCGTATTGAGAGTTAGCCTTTGAGGAGTCTAAATGGGGGGTCGTTCTACCCCCAATCAATGAGGGTGTAGCTCAGCGCATCTTCACCAAGCTTTGCCTTCATGTTAAACCCAAAGAGGGTAGAGCAAGTATCGTGTGTAGAGTGCTGGGTACAAAATCGGTGTCGGCACCCTGCACGCTTTGAAAGCACCGAACAATCATTCAAATCACGATCAGGAGTGAACCGTGTAGTGGACGGTGCAATTCGTTTTCATCCATTCAGGAGAGCCTTCTTCCCAAAGCGTTGAAGAGTGTGGTATACAAAACGTTGAGATAAAGAGCAATTGTCTAGACAGTGTCCAATTGGGGATGGTGTCCGGATAAGGCTTAAACGTGGTGGGCGCCACGGTTCGGAATTGGTGACTACCCGTGGATCCCACCACGGATGTCTTTGCATTCTTTAGGAATTTAAATGTTTTCGTGAGGAACAAGAAGAGGTTCGAACTCAAGGTGATGGCTGTGCTCCTAAACGCCTTTGGGCTAAGCCTCAGAAAAACATCTAGCTTCTTTAGACTACTCTCAGAGCCAGTCTCGAAGTCGAGTGTTGAGGAGTGGACGAGAAAGGTTGAGGAGAAGCTGAGCTTCAACCCAAAGCCACGCGAATATCCAGTCATCGCTGTTGACGAGACTGTGGTGAAGTGTAGGGGCCAACCACTGTACGTGTGGGTTGGTGTGGACGCTGTAACGAGGCAACCCATCTGGTTCGGTGTTTCACTAACAAGGACCACACAGAACGCCCTCAGGTTTCTTCGTAGGTTGAGAAAAAGATGCCTGGGTGACCCTGTGATCCTCACAGACCGGGGACCATGGTACCGTGAGGCTGTGAGCAGAGCTGGTTTTAGAAACCACGTTCACCAGAGCTTTGGGTTGCGTAGCTCGGTGGAGCGATTCTTCGGGTACCTCAAGGATAGAACAAGGGTTTTCTACAACAACACAAACCCAAAGAAAACACTCTTCACACCTCTTCTCGACTTCCTAGAACTATTCATGCACTGGTACACTGAGTGGAGGTGACACGGATGAAGTCTTATCCGGACACCATCTTCATCTCCTCCCTGAAGGTCGGAGCTTTCTTGCTCCTATTTCCAGTAAGCCAGTGTCAATATTAAATGCTACCTATGCTTTACTACTAAGCTCCCTCCGACATTCTACTTGGACTACCTTACACCCATCTATCCACATGTCCTAGTTTAGAAATTTTACTCTCTATAGTTGGTTATTCAAGATGTTTGTATCGCATAATCTGGGTTGAAAATTCGAGCGCTACTTATAAATTATATGAGGCTTGGGTTACACTTTAACTTATGGGATTGGGGGCGGAAGCCCCCGTCCACAATCGAGGGCAGGGTAGTTCACAATGTCTTACTGCTCAGCGCCAAGTAGACGCCTAGTAGGGTGATGGCTGAGCCCACTACTTCTAGCGGTGTTGGAACAGTGTGTAGGAGTAGGTAGCTCGCGGCGTAGGCGACCACGGGTGTTACGAGTGAGCCAGCGCTCGCCCTAACCGAGCCCAGCTCCCTTATGGCGTTGAACCACAGGTAATAGGCGAGCGCTTGGGCGAGTACGCTGAGCACCAAGAGTAGTGTGATTATTCTGACGCTGAACTCAAAGTAATAGTCGAATGGTGTGAGCGCCAACATAATGGGTAGGGCTGAAACCGACATGAACACGTTGAGTTTGAGCACATCCACCTTCTCAAGGTTCCGCGCATAGTAGACCGTGCCCACAGCCCACACCGCGCCCCCCATAAGTGTGAGCAGTATGCCTATGTCGAAGCTCACGGATGCCGCTGAGACCAGTACCCCGAGGAAACCCAGGATCACACCCCATTATGGTCCTCGATGAAAGCTTGGTTCCGAGTGCGCGCTCAATCACTATGACGAAAACCGGCTGGGTGTACATCATCACCGCGGCTAACCCAGGGCTACTGGACACAGATGTGCCCACGTTTAAAAGGAGCATGAATATCACAAAGTATATTACGCCGTTCACGAACTGCTTTACACCCACCGATAGCCCCCTGCCCACCGCGAGGAAAAAGATTGCACCAACACCCACTCTGAACCACGATATTATGATGGGGGAAACAGATGTTGAAACGAGCTTTATGAGCGGGTAGGCTAGGCCCCATGCCAATACTAGCGGTACAAGCCAAACCAAGCCTCGCAGAAGGTTGACCCTACTCGTGGTCGAAGAAGACACAAAACACAACGACACAACACATGTTTAAATTTCACCCACCTTTACAGGACGCTGGGGAGACAGCTGCTCGCCTATCCACGTTCAAGCTGAACACTAACTCCAAAGCACCTTTAAACCCTACCCGCACCCCCATGTTCACGGCTCAAGGTGTGAAACACAACAATTATCATCTTCCCCCGCGGGGTCGAACCCCCTTAACACTCTGCGCTCAAAGATTTCAGGGAGTACTCAACCCCCACAAACCGCGAGGCCTTGCTCCCCCGCCATCTTGATAAGTTGGTGAAAAGTATGTTATTGGATGAGTGAATCAACAGTAAAACAGGATAGCGCGCCCAGCGCTGCGGGTGGCGGGAGCAGTGAAAACCGGGGTGCAACCCGTCTAAGGCGTCTTCTAATGGTGGAGCTCCTATTCATCTCGGTGGAACTTGTAAGCGGCGTATACATGGTTGTCGTCGGCGTGAACACCTTGGGAGTGGGTATCCATGGGGCTTTCGGTGTGCTCGCAGGGCTCTTGGGGATAGTGATACTCATATACGCCATAAGAGAACCCTGGCTACACGTGGGTTCACAGTGCACGCTTGGCCTAGTCTTCGTTGTGGTCGCCGGGCTAGGCGGATTACTATACCTGCGTGGGGTTGCTCCAGGGGAGGCCTACCTAGGCTTAATGGCGGTCGGCTTCATACTCTCAGGAGCCTTCTACTCCATGCCACTCAGCAGGCTCAGCCGCCAAGCAGATCACCGCAGAGCTGAGTAAACACCCAGCCAGCTAGTAGCAAAGCGTAGCTAATCCCCAACTTTTTTGGCTTAATTGGGAAGTGGGCCGCAGTGACTCGACTATATCAATATTAGTTGTCTCCATAATTGGCCCACTAGCTAAACCGGTTTTCCCCTTTTAACTCGGTGTGGGGTTTGGAGTGGAAGACCCCTCCCACTTCGCCCGTCAGAGGGGATGGGGTGGTTCGCTCGGGTGTACACTCACTATGACACGGGGGAAGGCTTAGATTCGTGTTTGAATAAATTCGGCTGAGCCCTGTGAGTCGTGAAAACCCAGATACTAAGATTCTACTCGTGTTCGTGTTTGATATTGGCGGTGTCGTGATTAAGTGGCGAAATAGTGGTCAGATTTACAGGTACATAGCCCAGAGGTACAGGCTGCCCATCCACCCGCTAACTGGGGCGTTGGCCCCAGAGGTC
>Ga0208151_100665_pt1 | contig 13034 bp, 17 predicted proteins | sample ECH_Bhost_MetaG_FD_187130 | JGI IMG/M metagenome (GOLD analysis project Ga0208151, IMG submission 187130) | Hot spring microbial mat communities from Yellowstone National Park, Wyoming, USA - ECH_B host_MetaG (SPAdes) (version 2) | ecosystem: Environmental > Aquatic > Thermal springs > Hot... | reverse complement strand
CGGCGTAAGCTTAACCCATGTAATCAGCTTGCCCGAGCTGTTGCTCTCTATCCAAGCTGGGATTATTGTGCCGTTTGCATAGAAGTATTCAAAGTTGGCAAAGTTGTTGTTATAAGCTATGTAGTTGCTGAATGAGCTTTCGGTTATGTTTATCATCTGCTGGAATGGGCTCGGCGTGGCTGTGGTTTGACTGTTGGTTATATTGACTGCTATATAGTATTGAATGCCTGAAGGAATAGTCGGCGTGGCGTTGGCTAAGCCCACAAAAGCCAAAGCTGCAAGAAGCACAAATAGAAAGCTATATCTTTGCATTCGCACCCCTTTTGAAAAACATCACTTCATTTTTATCCTCGTCATATATATGGCTTCGCTCTTTGGCGAGAAGGGCAAGGTTGATCGCCTTGACTTTTTCATTATCCTGGAATATGCCTTGCAGCTTGGCGTCAACAAAGACATACAGGCACATTGTCCACACCACAATATTTATAAATGTATGTGAAATCTTAAATACCTTTGCCCACCACCTCATACTATAACTGTTGCTAAGTTCTGCCTTAGCTTCTTTTCATTCTGCCCTACAAAGCCCAGCTGAGGCGGAACGCCCAAGCCCAGAGCCCCAAGCTGAGCTATGCTCAGTGCCTCGCCTGGGGGTATGCCCTCAAGCATAAGCACCTGGGCTTTGGTATACATTGGTAGCATATTATAGATTTGCAGAAGCACGTCGTAAGGCAGTGATTGTATTTCTCTAAGCAGTTGTGCTGGTTGTAGATTCATTAGCGTTTGTGAATTATACTTGAATGGATTTATTTGGTTTAAATAAGCAAATAACCTATCTGGGCCGAGCACTTGCAGTAGCTCATAGCCAGTCGGAACAAGGCTCATTCCATTAATGCTTGTTAGTCCACCAGCGCTGCTCACACCACCAAATACTGCTGGAGAGCTAAGCGTAGCCCCAGCGTTGCCTCTGCCCAAAAGCCAGCTCTTTATTTCATTAGCTTTGCCCTGCATTCCTTTAAGTGCATTCTTTAATCTATCCGCTAATGATTGTTCAGATGGATTTAATGGAGCTTCATTCATACCTTTTGGCAATACAAGATTATTTTGTGCATTAAACCTCTGAGCCAGGCTCATAGCCCTTGCTATGGCTTCAGGATCAGGAACTGTGCTTACCAGAGGGCTATACTGCGGAGCAGCTATAGGCTCTGTGCCTAAGGTTAAAGCCTTGCCCTGAGGCTCTGGGTTCCTGAGAGGCCTAAAGGTTGCGGTAGCAGTGAAAGGTGAATAAGTCCTTTCGGCTAAGGCTTCAGTTTCTGGAAGCATTAAAGGTATAAGGCTTGGTGAATAAATAGATTCAAAGCTTAGGGGCTTTACTGTATTTTGAGCTTCTGAAATACTATACCACCAAGGTATAATCCAAGGTATTATCTGTTTTTTAGGTGGCTCTGAAGGTGGTACTGAAGGGCTTATTGAAGGAGATATGGATGGTGAGATAGATGGAGATATTGAAGGTGAGACAGATGGTGATACTGAAGGTGATATACTTGGGCTAATTGAAGGTGAAATACTAGGACTAACTGAAAGTGAGATAGAAGGGCTTATTGATGGAGATATTGAAGATGGTGATTCAGAGGGGCTTATTGAAGGACTTATACTAATAGGTGATATAGCTGAAGGCGAAATTGAAAGGCTGCTACTTGAGACAGATGGTGATATTGAATAACCTATTGGTGGAGAAATAGAACCTAAGCTATTTAATGAAGTTAAATATGATTGATAACCAGAAACAAAGCTGGCTGAATTCTCGCCAAGTGTATCTATTATGCTTGCTGAAACATCATATAGAAGAGAAGGCATAACACTAACACGCGGTTTACCTTGGCCTGCAATTATAGTCTCTTGCAATTCTATTGGTTCATTCAATGCTTTCTGCAATGCAGTATCAAAATCAGGGTCTGAAGGAAGTTTTATATTATCATAAGCTTCTCTCATTGCTTCTATAAAGTTATTATAGGTACTTTCATATTTTAGTTGATCTACTGGGTTTAAAGAGTCATAAATTCTTGTTGCTATTGCTGCTGCATCTGCAGGGTCTTTAATTCTGCTTAGCCCCGCGTTACCTTCTGCTGGTCCCCTAGGTGCAATTATTAAATTTCCATCTTTATCTACTCTAAAAGTAAGAGCACTGTTAACTTTGTCTATAAATGTATTTGTTACAGGATCATATAAATAGCCGAACATTCTAGAAGCCATCTCTGCGTTTTTAGTTAAACCTACTTCATATGGGCTTGGGGACTGAAGGCCTTGCTCTTTTAACATTTCAGAATATTGTGGGTGTATATCCAAGGCATGCCTAATTGTACCTGTTTCTGGATCTTTGTAAACAACCTTCATACCTTCGGTAGACATCAGGTTTGAAGGATCTGCATTAGTTAATACCTGCGCTAGCTCTTTTGCTACCGCCTCACCTATCTCGTCGTTAGCATTAAACAGATATATATCAAGGTCATGCCCAAGCCTAAAGTCTTCGCCAAGGTTATACCTTGCTATAGCTGAACCATAGAGCTTTGTATTCCATTTATATCTTAAGTAGTCATCTAATGCAATATTTTGTTCTGGTGATAGTGCCTTAATCCATATTCTACTATAGGTAACTTCTGGCACTTTCTCTGCTATTAGTGTTGTTTTTTCTTCTGCGCTCATTTCATTCCAGTCTGGTGTCTCTGCTTTTATCTGGTTTATTTTTGCCAAAGCATCGCTATCTGAAATCCTTGAACCACTAGTTTGCAAAAATACTCTACCAAAGGAATCAGTTGCTTTAAATATGTCTTGTGTTGTCTTTGCTAAGTTTTCAAGCTTTACTGCTGAATCTGGATTTATTGGTTTTATTTCTTTAGCTGTATCTTTAATAGAATTTAAGAATACTTGGCGATCAAACTGCGTTTTGACATTAGCCCAGAAAGCATAATCACCCTCACTACTTGGTAAAGCTGCAAAGTCTGTAAATGGATTTAGCTTTGGGCTTGTTGTAATTTTATATAGATAATTAAATGCGTTTTCATCTCTTAGTTCATCTAAAACTGCGGGTATATCTCTTGGGTCCATGTTTCCATTGGTTATTGCATCATACAATGCATTTTTTATCGCTTGAGGCAATGTTCTTTGTATACCAATTCCAAGTTTGCCTATACTTACTCCCTTGAAATATCCTCCTGCTGGATTTTCAGGATTTTGTATATTTTCAGTACCATAAGTTATTGGAAAGAGTGCACTTCCCGCCCCTATTACACCTCCCAAAGCACCTGTTATTGCTGCTGTTTGCAATAGATTCTGGTATATCGGATTATTACTTAATGCATTATCTATTGCTTGATATATTGCTCCAAAGGCAGCTCCAGTAGTAGCTCCAACTCCCCCACTAGTCAAAGCATTTATAATTTTGGTTGGTAGATTCGGGAATAGATTGGCTATGTCCGTTCTTTCTATTGCTTTTCCCACAGCAGTTGGTATGCCTGTTGCAGGAATAACTCTGCCTAGTATTGAAGCAAGCGGATAAACAAGATTGGCAGCAGCTTCAGAAGCTAAAAGTTGATTATTATAAAGGTTAAAGAGCTGATTGTTTATATAAGCTTGTTGTTGCTGTGGTGTTAAATTGTTAAATTGCGTGGTTACTCCATTTATTGTAACATAAGGATTGTTGGTTTGGTATTCATTTAATAAGGTTTGTGGGTTGTTGCCTGTTATATAATTCATAAGCTTATCAAAGGCAGTGGTAAGGCCAGCTATGCTGGCTGTGCCTGCAGCTATTTTAAGTGGTGTAGCTCCTTCTGAAGCAGGGAATACTGAGGTTAAAGGCCCAAAGGCTAAAGCCTCACTTATCGCTTTTTCATATTGTTGTGGTGTGGCTTGGCCATTAGTCAATATATATAAAGCCAAAGGATTTGCTACTGCCTGTGTGCCTGTGCCTGCTAAAACAGGAATTAATTTACCACCACTACCAACTATAGCAGCAACATCTAAAGGTAAAAATATATAATTTGTTGTAAATTCTGGTAGCATTGGGTTTGCGCCCAAGTTTACAAGCTGATTGGCTAAGCTCTGGGCTTGGTTTATTTGCGAAGGTATAGAAGCAAGAGTTCTAAATGGGTGAAGGAATAAATTTTCTCCAGCATTGCCTAAATAACCTAAAGTGCTTATGAAAGGATTTGGATTACTTTCAAGATTTTGAAAGAAAGGATATGTAGGTAGACTTGCTAAAGTGTTTTGTATGCTTTCTGCAGGTGCTGGAGAATACCACTGGCTTGAAGTTGTGGGTGTGATTATAGACAAATTCGGTGAGTTTACTGATATTGTGTTATCATTATTTAGGTTAAAAGTATAGTTTCCAATATTATAGTTTGATGCAATAGTTCCATTGCTGTTCAAAAATCCTATTGGTTGACCTTGGGCGTTATAAACAATAGGTAAAGTAGCAGTCATAGGAAGATTTGGTAAGCTCTTAGTGAACAAATTATAGATAGGCGTATTAGCTACAGTCATACTTGGCTGAAAAGTCAAAGTTCCGTTATTATTTATCCAACTTCCAGTTGTTGTGGAACCGTTAGAAGATACTATAGAAGTAGGTAAGTTGTAGATTAATCCTGGCGCTACCGTTACTTGTTGGTATTGGGTATTTTTTGCTGGTGTTATATTTGTAGGAGTAACCGTCATAGTAAGTCCTTGTGTGCTTTGTCCTACTGAAACATTGCTTGTACCAAAAGTTTTTGGAAATGCTAATGTGCCTTGAATATAAGCCTGCCAAGCCTGATCTATGGCTTGATCAATGGCCATCTGTGAGCCTAATGGCACACCAGCTACGCTGCCTGAATAAGTAAAAGTTCTACCATTTGGCAAAGGCACTTTTACAGTAAAGTTTGGATTAAGAAGCCCATTTTCACTAGGCCCCCAGCTTATTTGTGCACTTTGTCCAAAAGTAGGATAATCTACTTGATTAGAAGCGGTTGTTGTGTTTGCAGTTGCTGTTTGTGTTGTTGTGCCTGAACTTGAGCCTCCTGAAGCCCCAGCCCCAGGTGTTGGTGGGGAAGCTGCTGGGGAGCTTTGGGCTGGGGCAGAGGCCTGAGCTGTGGTAGTTATAGGTGAAGACTTTGGAGCTTTAAAGCCAACAAGCTGGCCTTGTTGGTTATAGGTAAGGCTTGTGCCTTGAACTGGGCCCGTGTAAACGGGCCTTCCACCTTGGGTTATAATCATTTGACCATTAGGAGAAATAGTAACACTATATCCACCTGCGCCAGTATTGGCGCCAGTTCCACCATTTCCTATACCTGTATTTGCAGGTTGTGTTACGGGCATTATATTACCCTTTCCTTTTTGCTAAAGCCTTTCGCTGAAGCCTTTGGAAAAGGCTTCATACAAATATAAGCTTATTTGGGTTCTGTATTGGCTGTGTTAATTGTGGCAACTGCATTGGCTGGGGCATAGCTGCTGGCAAAACCTGAACCATAGGCTTAGGTGTATATATAGGTGTAGGAGCTTCAGTCTGCGGAGCAGCGGCTAGGAGTGGCCTTACCATAGCCGAGAAGTTTGGCGTGCCGAAGGCTTCTGGGCTGGCTGGCTCAGGCATAGCCATAGGCTTAGGGCTCTGGCTTTGGCTGGGCTGGGCTAAAGGCTTTTGGTTCTGTGGGAGCTGAGCTGAGCTGGGGTTGAAGTTGAGCTCTGCGATATTGCCGAAGGGAGAGGTGAAAGGCATTAGACCACCACCTTTTTCTCCTTTCTATATTCCTTATAAGCAAGCTCTGCCGCTTCTCTAAATACCTTTGAGGCTTCTGGTGCATTCCTGTGGCTTATGTTTGCCAGTTGCATAAGGCTCCTTGCAACCCAGAGCTTTGGCTTGGCTATGTGGTGCTCCTTTGCATATTCTAGCCCTGCCCTATAGTTGGCTTCTGGGCTTTTCTCATGGCTATAGGGTGGGTGGTGCTTTGTAGTCTGAAGGTCTATACCCATCGCATACTTTTCAGCTTCTGACTTCATACTCTCACCTTATGCCTATGCCTGTGCTCGTGGGCTTCATGCTCCATTTCCTCAAGTTCCTTTATTTCCTTTTCAAGTCTCTTCTCATGGCGCTCATGCACGCGTTCATTGACGTGCATCTTATGGGGCTTTATATAAATTTTTTTGCCCCTTCGGGTTATATAATGCCCTTTTACTTCGGTTTCCATTTTTATTCACCTTTTAAACATCAAACCTTCACAAGCCTTCTCGGCTTATTCCAATATGGGCTCTTGCATTTTGGGCATACCCTAGGCTCTTCCTCTCCTCTGGCTACCCAGACATGACCACAGCGTAAGCACTTATATATTTTGGGTTCTTTCTCTTTCTTCATAGCATCACTTAGTAATATACTAATAGTAATATACTAAGCAAAGTATTTAAAGCTTTGCTTTTTCCTTGTTTATTATTTTTCTGGGCTTGCAAATAAATCACGTTCTTCTGTATGAATAAAAGTTCTAAAGAATACAATGGCAAAGTAGCCTATCGAGGCAAAAATGAAGTTAAGCACAAAGAAGGCTGGAGAAACATGCATAGGTATAAAGCTGAGTATAATCATAACCAAAGCGGCATAAACCAGCAGAAAAGCAAAAAGATTTATATAACTATTTTTTAGCGTGTGAAAAAAGCTTTCTCCAAAGAATACAACCTCAAATATAGTGGCAAATATAGGATAAACAAGAAGCAAGGAAAAATACCAAAACGCCACTTACCCACCACTATATTTTTTTTCCTTTCTGCCCTCGCTGTAGAAGATTAAGGCAATGAAGATATAGACAAACGATATTATCATGTCGATCCAGATAAAGACATAACCCACTAGGTTAAACATCCTATTCTCTGCTAGAGGCACAGAGCTTATGCTTGTGGCCTGCACTATGGCATTGGCTCCAGCTATGGTGTATTGCGGGGCTGAAGCCTGAACCGTGTAGAATAGGCTGTAGAGCAGTAGTATAACTCCGCTCATGCCTATGGCAAAGCCCTTTATGCCTTCGCTTAAGCCATAGCCCTGCCACACCCTCACCAAGCCCAGAACCCTCAAAATCATAAAGAAGCTGAGTAGAACGCCAATTGCAAATAAGGTTATTGCAACATAAGAGTATTGTGGCACTTCTACAGGCTGGTTTATGATAATTGTATTTGCCGCAAAATCAGCAAAAATGAGTGAAAAAAGCACTATTATTGGCAATATTTTATTCATTCCTGCCACCTCTTTTTCCTTGCATCTATAACAACAAATACAAAGATATAGAGTGTGAAGGCAAGCTGGATAAATACAAGCAGCTCAGCAAGTGTAAAGCCAAAAGATATGGTTGTATTGCTTGGCTGGATTGTTACATTATATTGCGGAATAAGTATATTGCCTGAGCTTGTTTGAATAGTCTGGTTTGCAATCATTATGGCGTTGCTCTGCAGTAGAAAAGGCAAGCCCAAAATTAATAAGCCTATGCCAACAGCGGCTTTAGCCACATCCATAAGCCCAGCTCCTTGGTGCTTGTGCTTCTGCCAAAGCAAGTAATCAAGCACTACTACAATGGCAGGAAATAAAAGATAAATCGCCATCATTCTTCTTCACCTAACTTATCTATTAGCTCCTGCAGCTTGTCCAGAAGCTCGCCAGAAAAGTAAAGGCTTGAGTCAAGCAGGGGTCTGCCGAGATCATCGACAGGTATTATTGCTAAGCCATCCTTTACTTTAAATGCTGCAAAATCACCTACATGCAGAAACTTCAAGCTGTTAAGCAATGTCTGGTAAAACTTCTCTGCGTCAGAGGCTTGGCTCTGGGCTTGGGGCGTGGCCATAGGCTCTGGGCTCTGCTGAGGCTGGGGCTTAGGCTCAGGCTGGGGCTTTGGCTTTTTCTCTTCTATTTTAGGTTCAACCATGTTTTCACCTATACAACATAAGATAATAAAGTGTATAAAGCCTTATACTTTGGTGCTTTGCGCACATAAAAGGCAATGTCTTTCTTCATATCTGCAAATTGATTTCTCTGCTCTGAGTCAAGCTTTCTGAATGTTTCTAATATATCCTTATAGCTGTATATGAGCGGAGCTTTAGGCATCTGCTTTATAGCCCAAAGGAAATCCTTTGTGGCTAAGGGTCTTTTTGGCTCTTTGCCCTGAGCCATAAGGCTGAGCACATGCTTTGCCCCGCTATCGCAGGCCTGGGCTATATCAGCTGGGCTGAAGCCAAAGGAGGCTAGGCCGAGCTTAAGGTAATCGATTTTGCCTACATTCTTAAATTTGTTAATATAGTATTTGAAAAGCTCTATGCGCTCATTGAGGTTCGGCGGCCTTATATAAATGAATTGATTAAATCTGCCAGACCTTACTATCGCAGGATCAATATCCTGTGGTCTGTTTGTTGCACCAATAACATAAATCCCATTATTCTCTTTCATTGCTCCATCAAGTTCTGTAAGCAGTGTATTAATAATCCTGCGCTCCTCACCGCCAGTGCTTGAGATACTGCTTTGATTTCTGCTTTGAGCTATGCTGTCAATCTCATCAAAAAAGATAATTGCTGGATTGCCATCTCTTGCCTGCTGAAATATTGCATGGAGGTTGCGAGTTGTCTGGCCTTGATATTTGCTTACCATCTCATGCAGATTAACAAGGAGCATGCGAATACCCGTCTCGCCAGCTATAGCCTTAGCCAGCATGGTTTTGCCTGTGCCTGGCGGGCCATAGAAGATAAAGCCATCGCTCAGCTTCACGCCATACTCTTTATAAAAACTTTCATACTTTATAGGATTTATTATCTTTTCATAAATCTTTTTCTTTACTTCTTTTAAGCCAACAACATCACTCATCTTTACATCGCTTTTAAACCAAGAAATCGCTGCAACGTCTTCGCCTTTAATCTTGCTTGGTAGCTTTAATATTTCTTCTTGCAGTTGCTTTTTATCCTCTTCACTAAGCAAATTACCATATCTATTTAAAGCCTTTTGTGAATGCCAGCTGTCCTTCATTTTTATATAGCAGACAATAAGATTATAAGCTAATGTTGCCTTTTGCTCAGCTTTGCTCTCATCAATTGTATCTTCGATAAGCTGAACTGCTTTTGACCATTCACCATCTTCAAGCATTTCATTTATCTTATTGTATATTGTTTGATTTTGCTCCATCATCTATCATCTTCCTTATGGTTTGACTTTTTGTTCTTATATTAAAATGCTTCATAAGCTTCTCAAAAAGGTCGTAGTAGTAGGGACTAAGCCTAACTGTAATGATTTTAGATTTTTGTTTTTCTGGCATTTATCCACCCCTTAAACCTTTTAACCTCATAGCCAAAAAGTGTAAGCAAGTGCTTAAGCTCCTCTTTTTTATATTTGGCATTGAGCTTAATCAATGCTGTTTTATTAAAATATTTGCTACCTCCCAAGCTAACACCATTCCAAATATTCTTCGGTATTTCTGCATGATCATAAATAAGGTGCTGGTTCAAATCATCTTGGCTGAAGAAAAATTTATCGCAGTCATAGTATGGGCATTTATAAACCTTCATATGCGGCTCTTTATCTTTAATGATAATGCGTTTGTTGTCGTTATATTCAATAACATGTTTAGGCTGTGGCATTGGCTTCACCTTGGGCTAAGCCTAGGGCTGAGCCTATGGCTTGAAGCTGCGTAAGCAGCTCTTTAGCCTGCTCACTATAACTTTTTATTTTGTCTGGGGTATAAAGGATTGTTGAGTCTTTTATTTCTTTCTCTGCATCGGAATAAATTTTATAAATGCGCCGCAGCCCTTCTAATGTATCTGGAAATTCTTTTTTAATCTCTTCACTTAGCTTCTGCATTTCTTTTTGATTATTCTTTGCCTTAGCCTTCTCATATTTCGCATAGAGCTTTATAATCTTTTTGTAGCCTTTTACTCCGCTGAAGCTGTCAAAAATTAATTTACCTACTTGCATTCAAAACACCTTCATCAAACACAATTTCCTTTAAATCAAGTGCATCAGTAAACTTTTTCACATATGATTTAACATCTGCACTAACTTTATTACATGTTTCTTTCATGCTTTCTCTTATTTCTTCGACTTTTGCTTGGTCATTTTTAAAGCAGTCATGCAGCGAGTTTTCAATCTGCTTTATCTGCTTTTTTGCTTCTTCTGCACTGTCTTCAAGCACTTTTTTATTTCCTATAAACCAAGTATAAATGTCATTATCTATTTCGTTCTTTGACTGGACTATGGGCTCGGAGAGCTTGGGCAGAGCTGTGGCCGCAAGGTAGGTGCTTAGCTTAAGGTAATGCTCTACCTTAAGGTAAAGGGGTATGGACTGCTCGGCTTTGGTGTCGAAAGGCAAGGGTAGGCCATTAGAGAAGCTGTTATTAAACTCATCATCAACTTGGTTGATTGTCTGCATTGCATTTTCCATAAGCTTAGCGTTAAGTGCAAAAAGACACTGCACACCTATTAAAGACTTTTCCCACTGTTTTTCTAAAGGCAGCTTTATTCCTTTTAAGGCAAGCTTCATATATTTCTCCTTTATAAAATCTCCATAATCCATTTATTACACCTCTGAATCTGGTGCTTTTTTCTCAGCATCACTAAGCAGTTTTGAGAAATTAATAGTATGCTTCTCTAGTTCCTTTGCTAATTCTTTGCTTGCTTTTTCAATGCGCCACTCATTAAACTCATCCGTAAGCATACCTGGAAGGTCTGGACTATAATCTCCTTTCTGTTCAAGTATATCTTGAATATATTTTGTAATGTCAGATTTGGTTTCTACTTTTATAACACTTTTATTTATGGCATCGTTGAGTTTTTCAAATAGTAATTGTTTAAAAGACTTCACTTCTTGCTCTTTAGTATCAGCTGTTATTTTGTATTTTTCATACTTAGCCAAATACTTTTCCCATAGCTGACCTTTAAGTCTAGGGAACCTGGCAGTGGCGATATAGGCAGGGTGATATGTCATTAAATCAGGAAAGTAGTTAGGATATCTTGCATATCTAGCAATTCTATCTTCATCAAATTTGGCTTTTAATTGTATAACTGTACTTGGAACAAGAACAATACCTTGGGCAACATTGATTTTATGTATTACTTCCATCATTTGCTCAAGTAAAATAGTAGGCATCTTAAAAATGTTTGGATAGACATGATAAAAACTTGGGGCGAGCTTTCTATTCTGCATCATTAAATCTCTTAATCGCTTTACTTTATTTGAGCTAGCTTCTTGAGTAGTTGCAAATAAATAACCTTCATCGATTTCATAAGGCCTATATAGCTGTGGGCTCTCTACATATTTAGAAGCAGGATCTTTTGGACTAATAATAATTGAATTTTTAACATTAACCTTGAGATGATCTTTTACCTTTTCATATATCTCTGGTTTGTATAAAGCAAGAAGCTGTCTTGTATATATTGTATCCCAGCGCATAAGCACTATTGCACTTGTGCTTTTGCCGTGATTATATTCACCACTTATAATTGCTTGTATATGGCCACCCGTTTTCACCCTATACAGCGCATTAAGGAAGGCTATCTTTCTTGCATCATGTCCTTTCGTCCATTCCAAATATAGCTTATAATCTTGATCGCTCCATGGTATTTGTAACGCAGCCGCTATCTGAAAAAAATATCTTTGGCTGCACTTACTTTGATCGGCATTGTAAAATCAACCAATGCCGCCTTCTCCCCCCAAGTCTTGTCTGCCTCGAGCACTAGCTTTTCTATTAAGCCTTTTATAGGCTCTAACTTATCTTTGAAGTAAAGAGGCTCAAGCTGGGCTATAAGGCTCTGGGCTTCGGCTGAGCCATCGGCTGCGGGAATGGCTGAGCCTAAAGCCAGGGCCATATAGAGGCTGAGCCTCTGGGCTAGCTGGTTGAATTCGCCATTGTATGGGAATTCGTGGCTGAGCTTGAGGCTTTTGGTTTTCTGCTCTACGGCTTGCTTATTTTCATACCAGATAGAATCAGCTTTAAGGAGTAGAACCCTTAGCTTATTGGCTAATGCATAAAAGTTCCGCTTTGCAATATTTATTTGGTATGGGTTCTCTACTGTGAGATTTTGGATTTCGCCTAGGGTGGCCCAGATTTCATCACGGACTGTATTATATATGTTTATTTCGTGATAAGATGGGCTCTCGCTAGTTATGGTAGTAGCTTGTTCTATTTCTTTGTTAATTTGTTGAATTTCATCTGTCATAATATCACACTGGTGCGCCAGGTAAGTGTATGAGTGTCTTATTTACTGTCTGAGTAACACTCGCAACAGATTGGGTTGAAGTTGCTGCACCACCTGGTGCATGTGTAGCCATCAAATATATGAATACTAAAGCAACTATTGCAACAACTAAGATTATACCAAAAGTCCATTTCCATGCATTATTTGTTTCAAAGTTAGCATTCATGTTCTGGTTTGTATTCTTTACGGCAAGAGCAAAATTTTTAGTTAAATCCGTTATGGCATCGGTTTTAACACCGCCACCAAGGCTATCGAGCCTAAGCAAAGTTTTTTTACTTGTATCATAGAAAAGTTCATAAGTCCTTTTTTGAACATTGAATAAGGCATAGCCACTGCTGCCAAACCAAATAATTGGATCTTCTGGGTCGCAGCCAGGATAAGTTATTATACCACCAACGAGCTTTGCTCTGACTGTTTTAAGTTTGTTAGTAGGTCCTGCCATCAGATTAAGATTTATATACATTGGTTTTTCTTTTGTAGCAACTGCCATTCTATCAACTCACATGAAAGATATTCACAAAAATGTATATGGCAAGGAAAACTAAGAAAAGTATCTGAATATACCATGCAAGGAATATTCCAATGTTAAATGAAACTACTTGACAATAGCCTAGAACACCATGATTCATGAATGTTGCAGTAATAAGATAAGGCTGAATTGTATTGCATGCACCTGTTTTTGCTAGCAGACTTAAGAATGTATTTGCCTTTGAGTTAAGAAATATTGTATAATAAGCTGCTGTTATTAAACCTGTGATTACTAATGGAATTAAGAATAGGGCTAAAATTCTGGTGCTAT
>Ga0208151_100654_pt1 | contig 13193 bp, 13 predicted proteins | sample ECH_Bhost_MetaG_FD_187130 | JGI IMG/M metagenome (GOLD analysis project Ga0208151, IMG submission 187130) | Hot spring microbial mat communities from Yellowstone National Park, Wyoming, USA - ECH_B host_MetaG (SPAdes) (version 2) | ecosystem: Environmental > Aquatic > Thermal springs > Hot... | reverse complement strand
GACTCCTCCTACCATACCTACTAAGAATAAGAGATAATGTTAAGTATCTGGTGATTATTGGGCTTGTTGCATTAAGTTTCATTGGGTTAATCTTCTCAGGATCAACCATATACTGGGACTACTCAGCTGGAAACCCAGTAACGTATCAATCCTACTCAATAATCTACTCGCTTGGCTATCGTTGTAATCTAGGGAGTATTTATACAACTAATTGGTTAAGTAACTATGAATTGCTTAAGTTCTCCCATAGCATGAACGCTACATGCGCATGGTCTTACCTAAGCTCATTATTTGATTATAATAAAAATGATTTATTATATCTTGCTAATGATATTAATATGGGAAGTTATTCATCTACATTAGATAGGCTCGAACGAATTTCAATAACATTTAATGATGGTATAAATTTAATAAGCCCTATTAATACTTGATGCTTAATTAATTATTGCTTATGCTTGTTAGGATATTGAATGATCAATTTAACCTTGTAGGAAGCGGTGGTCAGCATAGAGTTTTAAGCTTTGCAGAGGCATTAGTGAGATTAGGCATTAATATTGAATTAGTGTCACCTTATTTTAGATGTAATTATAATTATTTTAAGAATAATTACAACTATTTTTATATAGATAGGCGTAAATTATATGATTCACGAAATAGGCTTAAGTTTTTCATGGATAATACACTTATACTGCTTTATAAGGAGGCATTATCGAATCTACCTGATGCTTACATTATAGGCCTTCCTTCACCACTACTTAGAGGATTTGTATCTTATCTTGCTTGGATGAGAAAGGTACCATATGTGCTGGACTTTGGTGACCCATGGTTTAGTCCAAGTGACCCTGTCCCATGGAGGAAACTTATGGATAAGTTACTTATTAACTTCGTTAACCTAGCTCCTGCAGTAATGGTACCTAACAAGTGGTTTAAGGAGTTTATTCTACTTACTTTCAAGTGGTATGCTCACTTAAGTGACGAGAAGCTTGCAGAATTAGAGAATAAGATTCATATTGTTTACCCTGCCTCGTTAAATATTGCTGATAAGTCAAGCATAAAGAAGAGACTAGATAAAGATCCGTTTACGATAGTTCACTTAGGCGACTTGAATGGTATTACTGCGCTTAAGTTACTTACCCACCTTGTACGACAATTGCATCTACGTAATAAGAAAGTAGCAATTATGGTGATTGGTGGAGGAAAATATGCTATGGCGCTTAAAAGCTATGTAGGGTTACATGGATTTAATGATAAAATATCGATAAATGTTATTGAGCCGGTTACTAGATTTGATGCGTATAAATATTTAATGCAGGGCCATATTGGGTTAAGTTTTCATGAGGGTATGTATTGGAAACCTATAAATGAGTTAAAGATTGTAGATTATTTATCAGCAGGTCTTCCGGTATTTTCAACACATGGTACTGATATTCTTATGAATAACTATAATAGTCTTATATTTAATGATAGTAATACCTTTATAAATTCTGTTATAAATATAATTGATAATAAGAGTATTTTAGAAGAAATGTCATTAAATGCAATAGATACTGCAGAAATATGTTGTAGCACAAGATCCATTGGGAAGATTATATTATCAATACTTAAGAAATCTATGGCACTTATATAAATTCATTGATGAAAAGGACACTTTTAGCATTAATTCTAGGTAATTTTCTAACATCCTTAGTAGCCAGGTTCCATGAATATAAATAAACTTAATATATGTCTATCTATGGATTATGCCAAAACATTAGGTAACTTAACCAAGTTAGATTATGATGTAGAACATGGAGCATCTGTGCGTAATAAATTTATATTTAAATCTTTACTTAATATGTTAAATCAAAAACATATAAGTTATAAAATTATTGTGCTTAATGAAAAAATTAATCTATTTAAATTAACATCTATTTTATTTATACCATTTTTTATAATGAGAAGTACTAATTTATTTAGATCTTGTAGCACTTCGTTACTTGCTAAATTAAGTGATAATTATCAATTACCAGAAGTAAAATATTGCGATGTTATATTTTTACATAATGGATATTCATTGCTTAAATACTATTATGCGATAAGCAAGAGTAAATATCAAAGGAGACCTTTTGTTATACTTGAAATGCCAGAAAATATTATTGAAACAGATGGCTATCTATCACGTAAAAGATATTGTATCAATAAGCTAGAAAATGCCCTACAGTCCTATGCTAGGATCATTGATGCCATTACATCACCTACATTACGTGATTCAATTTATTATAGCAATGTGCTTAATGTTCCTAATGTATTTACTATATACAATGTCTATAACATTTTTCCTGAGTATTTCACAGATGATTATATATTAAGTAGAAAAGATCATGCATCAATATGCATTTCCACAGGATCCTGGTGCGATGAATCTATTACTAAATTTATAAATAATATCATAAGATTGCTTAATGTAGATGATAAAATTAACATTGCAGATATACATATATTAGGCTGTAGGAAAATGCCGCAGTATAATATGGGTGGTATTAATGTGTACTTCCACGGCAAGTTACCCCTTAAGGATTACTTAAATGTTTTATCTAGGTGCATAATTACTATACTATATCCAAGGTTACCTTGGAGTGGCGGCCATAGTGTTAGGCTTAATGACGCAGCCTTAATGGGAAATATTTTGTTGGGATCTGATTATGACTTAAGAGGAGAGCCATATAAGTATCAATATACGTATATTGATGAGAGAGATCTAGTGATTAAGTTAAAGTGGCTTATGGATTCTAATGATCTAATAAGTTTAGGAATGGAGAATAGGAGAATTGCATTAGAGAGGGTTAAGAAAAATGAAGAAACCTTGGAAAGACTTATGAATACATTATTAGGTAGCATAAGTAATATTGATTAACATGCGTATTATTGATCATTACTTATGATAACACTAGAACATTAAGGAAGATAGGAAGTAAAATCTCTAACAAGGGGTTATTTGTCTTTCATCACCTTGAGAAAAATCATTCGCTATTCCTGAATAAAAGCATTAAGTCAAGCTTGTCACAGCATTAACTTAATCCTTAATTGATGTGCTCCATGAGCAATTTAGTAAGCAACACGACTAATTTAAATATAAATTTTTATTAAATTAATCCCGGATTTATAAGCATTTCATGTGTTATAATTAATGATTTATGATGTATGCGATTAAGCATCATAAAGTCGAGCAAGATAAAATCTAAGTAATTAATTTTAACATAAGGCGCTTTATGAAGATCTAACTTAAATCCAATTTTATCCCTTAGAATCCGAGCTAGACGTATCCCATCTTGATATGCCTTATATGCCTTGTCATACTCACCTTTGAACAAACGTAATATCTTATAACCAATGTCACGTCTAAGTAAATAGACTGACTTAATCCATGAAAAACGTGTACTTAAAAGCGCAATTAATGCCGTGTTGGCACGAATGCCATAATAATTAATGGTAGATTTTGTTGATAAATGTGCATAATGATAGCCGGATTTTACTGGAATATAGGCAACTTTATATCCTCTATTCCATAGTATTAGTCCTAGTAAATAATCATCTAAATATAAGAACGTCTCATCTATAAATGGCTTTCCTGCTGGACATACTTTCTTTATAATTCTGGTTCTAACTACCATGTATGCTCCATCAGCATAAGTCACGTAATGAAATTTATTTATCCCTGGACATTCATGTTCAAGCATATTTCCACAAATGCCATTAAAATCCCAATGGTCTGTTCCATAACCACCTGCTGAATATATACTCTTACTGTCACCAAAGTATATCAGACCACTTGCAGCAGCTAGCTTTTCGTCACTTTCCATGTAATTAACCAAGTCTTTTAATGAGTTTGGTTCAACTATTAGATCGTTATTTAAGAAGGCTACGTACCTTGAATCCTCATTCCTAGTCTCCCAGCCCAGGTTCATGCCACCTGCATAACCCCTATTCGCATCACTCCTAACAAACTTAATCCTGACACTACTTGACTTCTTCTCAACGAATTCCTTAATCTTCTCAAAGCTACCATCATTTGATGCATTATCGACTATTATTACCTCGTAATCATCAAAGTTAAGATTAAGAACGGATTCTATTGACTTTAAGGCTATGTCCATGAAACCTAAGCTGTTGTAGTTAAGCCAAATTAGCGAGGCCTTAACCATTAAAGTAGAATAAGGGTACTGTTTAAAAGAATTAGCGCAGCGATAGTTTAATGGGCGTCGTTGCTATAATAGTGACTTACAATCCAGAGCTAAGTAGGTTTAAGCATGCTCTCAGCTAAGCTTCTAAGCAGGTTAATCATGTTATCGTCATTGATAACGATTCTAAAAATCAAAAATTTAATAAGAAATCTGTGTAATGAAGCTAGTAATTGCAACTTTGTTGAGATTAGTTTCAACTCAGGGGTTGCCCATACACTTAGAGTTGGCATTAAATTATGCGATTATGCAAAGGTATAAACTTGATTATTGTTACTTCTTGATGACGATACTGTGCCCATGGGCAATGCCGTGAGTAGGGTACTTGATTTACCTAATAACTTACCGAGGTTTGTTTGGGATAGAGTTGGTGCTGTGCTTTTGAGCTCTGCTGATGGTGATTGTAGCATTGGTGAAATTAGACATGGAATACCCTAATTAGGGTTGATATTGCTGCTAGGGTTTGCTGTAAGGATGACTTCTTCCTGGATCAGGCTAATCATGATATGTACTCTAGAATTAGGGAGCTCGTATATCTCACGCTCAGCATCAATTGTAGACTTATTGATCATAGGTTAGGTACAAAACGCTAATCATAGATCAATAAATTATGAATCACCATGGAGGTATTACTACATCGCTAGAATTTTCTACAAAACTACTGATAGAGGACAGAATGGACTTTTATCTTCTATACGCGGCAATTAGTTGAATGGAGTATCAGTACATTACTTATTGATAGACCTCAAAAGCTTGTTAAACTGCTAGGACTAAGCATAATACATGCCATGCTCAATGAACTCGGCTGCATGAAGCTGAGAGCAATTATGTAATGTATTTACGTAATGTATTTAAAAATATGCTACTAACTCCTCTCAATGAGTATCCTCTGTAGGTTTAAAGCGTTATTAATGTTAGTGATGTAGCAATACTGTTCACAATGAGTGATGTGAGAAGAGCTATTACCCTTAAGCCATATGCAAACCTTTATAATAAGACTTTAATCAATATTAGGATTAACGGTCTTGAGGTTAGGGTTATGCTGATTAATGCTGGTCTTGATTCGCTTGGATGGTGAGGTTTGCATTAGTTTCAACAATGTATATAATTACGTGTTCTTTAAGCCGAGTAATGAACGCAGTACTAGGTAGGATGCATACGCTTGGTTCTATCATTGGGGAATTTAATGTAGAGGACGGTTCAGTACTTAAGATGTATTGCGTGGGTTGTGAGTATGAGATTGTATTAAGGACTAATCCAGAGGATTTAGGAGTCTTCAGTCAAGTCTTCATTGAATGCCACAACGGCTATAAGTAGCTAAAGGAAGTTAGAAAAGACTAGTTTTAAGATACCGATGAAACTAATAAGGAACACATCAACACCAATAGAGGAGCAAGGCTATATTAATCGCTAAACGTGAAACCTAATGCGTAAGCTTTTGCTACTGATTTCTTCGTGAGGATTATTAATTGTAAGAGGGTAAAGAGGGTTCTTAAGTCATCATTTATTATTTGATATAATAGCTGACATTATGTGTTACATATGGTCATTACAGTAATATTTATTAACTCTGTTGTTTCCAGACTTTTTAATGACTGTTGTTATTGGTTTTAATTGGCCAATTGAGCATGATCACGCTGTTAGTATCATTGTTGATGGTAAGATGATTTTCGCAACTGAGGAAGAAAGATGGACAAGATATAAGCATTCACCAGGACAATTACTAATAAATACTTTAAAGCAAGCTTTTTTATATCTAAAGAAAATTTATGGAATAAGACCTAAGGATGTAGATATATATGCGGTAAACTGGGATCAAAAACTCATGACATTGGGTATGAAACGTAAATGGATAATAACTACTCTTAAGTCGTATAGTTTTGGTTTATTTCAAGGTAATCTCATTAATAAGGGTCTTGACGCCTTAAGGCTTAGCTTTATGTATTTACATGGCGATTATCTTGAACTTGCCCGTAGGTTTGTTAAGTCTATCATTCATTTAATAGGTGAGGATGCTCCTAATGAAATTAAAATTGTTCCGATTCCTCATCATCTAGCCCATGCTGCTTCTGCTTACTACTTCAGTGGATTTGATAATGCCACCATCATTACAGTTGATGGTTCTGGTGAGTTTGAGGCTACTGCCGTGTGGCGTGTTAATGATGGTGAATTTAAGAAGGTAGCTTCAATACCAGCGATCTATGGTTCGCTTGGTTTCCTATATGATGCAATTAGTACTAAGATTGGTTATGATGTTCTTGAGGGTCCTGGTAAGGTTATGGGCTTAGCGCCGTATGGTAAGGCAGGTAAGTATTATGAGAAGTTGAAGTCATTCATTAGGTTTGATGATAGGGATTACCCGTTTAGGTTTGTTGTCCCTGGTAAGTGGAGGGTTAAGGGTTCTTCTGATGCTGATTATAGACTGCCCTATCGTTTTATTGCCGATTACTTATATCCAGATTCTAGGGTTTCTTGGGATCCTCGTGGTGAACTTCACCCTGATGCTGTTGATCTTGCCTGGGCTGTTCAAGCCGTGACTGAGGAGGTTATGCTTCACCTTGCTAAGTGGGCTAGGGAGAATGTTAGTGAGGATAAGCTTGCTCTTGCTGGTGGTGTTGCGTTGAATGCTAAGGCTAACATGGTTATTCATTACGCTAGAATCTTCAATGACTTGTTCATATTCCCAGCAGCCAATGACGCTGGTACGTCTATTGGTGCTGCGGCTTGGGTTTATGAGCACGTTCTCGGTGGTAAGATGAAGAGACAGAGGCTTAGGACTGTTTACCTTGGTCCTGAGTATAGTGATGAGGAAGTTAAGGGGGTTGTCGAGAGGGGTGGTTGGAATGCAAAATACATTGGTGATGATGTTAATCCTGTTGTTGACCTAGTGGTTAAGGGTAATGTTGTTGCCTGGTACCAGGGTAGGGCTGAACTTGGCCCTAGGGCACTTGGCAACCGCTCAATAATTGCCGACCCTAGGAGGAGGGAAATGTGGAGTATTGTAAACAAGATTAAGGGTCGTGAGTGGTGGAGGCCACTAGCACCATCACTACTAGAGGAGGATGCTGGCAAGTACTTCACTGACCCAGTGCCGCACCAATTCATGATACTCATGTTCAAGTATAGGGATGATATGTGCGAGGTAGTGCCGGCAGTGTGCCACGTGGACCAAACAGCAAGGCCACAAACAGTAAGCAGAGACGAGAATAAGACTTGGTACGAACTCATAAAGGCATTCAAGGACGAAACAGGAGAGGGCATAATCCTAAACACGAGCTTTAACCTAGCAGGAGAACCCCTAGTAGAGACACCAGTAGATGCCATCAAAAGCTTTGCACTAGGAGGATTCAAAGCAATATACCTGCAAGGATGGCTAATACAAAAATAATTCTTTACATAAATATCACCTAGTTAAGCGGTTAAGTCTCAATCATGTATGCAAATCAACATGATTATTAGAAATGCTGCTAAGACGTGAGGAGCCCAGATAATGATACCTTTATGTTTCTAAGGTTTGTCACCTAAGCTTGAGTATCTGATTAAACCAAGAAGGTCGTTAACATTAATTAACAATCACCTTATGTGCATCCTTAGAGCGATGAACTATACAACACAACCCAGTACCTATGTTATTAACTGGTTGCCGCTATCCTATATACAGTAATAAGTGTAGAAGAAGTTAAATAAGTACGCTGGAGAGTTGAATAGCGCAATTACATGATACCATGCATCACCTCCATTTTGCTTTAGCCTAAGAGCAATTGGAATAGAAACGAACCATCTAATGAAACTCAGAGACTTGTTTCAACGATTACTATCTAAATAAATAGCAAAACTTAAAAATAACTTAAGAAAACAAATTTCAAAAGGATTAGAAATATTACAAAAATTTTATTAGTCATATACTGTAATGAGAGAAGAAGGTTAAGATTCATTTAGTAACGTTTTTATCTCCTTTTCTTCTATTCTTTTTGTGTCCTTTATATCAGTTATTGTTACTGCCCATAATAGGAGGGAGTTTTTATTAGATGCCATTAACTCAGCTTTAAACCAGACTCTGCCGAAAGATGAGTATGAAATAATTGTTGTAAAGAATTTTTCAGATTATGATGACATTTTAAAGAATCTAGGCTTAAAAATCGTATTTTCTGATGAGGAGAATCAGAGTGCTGATATTGTGAATGCCTTATCTTATACGAAGGGTGATATTATCTGTTTTCTTGACGACGATGATGTATGGGTTCCATGGAAATTAGAGAGGGTTAAGGAGGCATTTAAGGAAGAGGAACTAGGTTACTATCATCATGCTCATTTAGTTTTTAGGCATGGTGAAGACATAAATGACCTTATAGAGAAGCTGAAAGCGAATGATAATGAGTTTATAAGAAATAGGTTCGTTGATTTGTCTGCCGTTAATTCAAGTTCAACTTGCATTAAGAAAGACATACTTGTGAATTGCATTTCACAGTTGAAAAAAGTAAGATATTTTATCGATATTTTTTATTATTATTTGCATTGCTTAAAAACTGTAAGATGAAATTTGATCCTGTTATATTAACTCTATACAGATGGCACCATAATAATTCTACTGCTTTAAAGGAAGAAAGTTTTCAGAAATGGCTAGAGAAGAAAATTAGCTTTTACGCTAACCGTTACGAGTTAATACTAGGACTTATAAGCACTTGCAAATCAGAGGAAGTTAAAAGTGATGTAATCAAGATGTTATTGTTACAAGCATTAGATGATAAGATAACAGTAAGTAGGCTGGCAGTTAATGTAGATAAAAAGTATAAGGCTAGTTTTGGTGATTACTTAAAGTACGTTAGCTTAAATTATAAGAACATTAAGGGGATCTTGTTAGCATCATTAATTTTCATGCCTAAGCCAGTTCGTTTATATGTTGCAAGGAAATGGTATGAGAAGGAACAAAAAACCTATTAAATGCATTACCTTACTAAAGAGGATTTCAAAGGAGGATTAGGAGTGGTCTTAAGGTTATTGAACAAGTGCCTTGGCATGCCTTGGGTGTGGTGAATTGTGCGGCTTAGCCTAATGCTTAAATTATGTATAGGTTACCGTTACCCTACGTGACGCAGAGTGATGATACACTTCCGAGGGAGGGTTGTATGTTACCTTGGCTTTCATTAGGTTTCTTATGGGTTATAGCATCATTTGGGTTAACTCCTCTTTGAATGCCTTAACCTGGCTTTGCCTATTTGCAATGGTTAGGATGTAGACTAGCATGTCTATGGCTTCCTTAGTAGCCGCATCCATGCCCAATGTCTTAGACACCCCTCTCCTGAAGCCCTCAAGCTAATTGTAGGCATGCTCACTAACCTTAATATGCTGGGCTCACTAGCAGGCTTCACCTGTAGTTCAGTAAAGCTTGTAAACCACATGGAAGGATAACACCAACAAGGTAAGAAAAGACATTTAAAGGTATTACACATTAGGTGAAATAATAAAGAGAACATCAAAACAATAGATCTAAAAAGATGACTAATATAAAAAGCCTATGTCTTACGATTGATCTTTAGCCGGTATCAGACACTACTTAGCCAAGTGTAGTCTCACTTATAGCATCAGCAAAGGCTACTCTGCATTATTCTAAAGATTTAAAGATTTATATTAGTACTTAAGAATGTATGCTAGAAGTATATTAAATATATTAAAATAATAGGAATAATAGTATTTAGCATGCACATTTAGTAAGGCTTTAGATGCATAATTACGTGTAATATTTAAAAATAGTGCAATTAATTACTGTATGATTAAGGATGCCATTACATATTACTGAGGTATTAGCGAAGGTTAGGAGGGCTTTGGCTAGTCGTTACCTATTTGATAATTGGTTATCACTACTGATTAAGTACGCCTTGATTAAGATTGGTTTCAATGTTAAGCTTACGGCTAAGGTTGATAATTGTACCTTTGAGTTAAGCCCTGAGATCTTCGGATGCCTTGTAATTAAGGCTTCACATGGGCTCATTAGGCTAATTAAGTGTAATGATCATGAAGTAGTTGTAATTTATGTAGATGGAATTCAAGTGTCTATTAAAGGGTTCGAAAAAGGTGATGCATGTTATATAGATCTTGCCATTAAGAACGGCTGGGTTTATGATTCTGTTGGTGGTTTTTGGTTCAAGAGCAATGTTAGGTTTAGGCATGTGCGCAGTACTGTTTTTCAAGTCTTTAATAATGGTGATTATGAGCAATTGGATGTTAAGGGTAAAGTTGTTATTGATGTAGGCGCGTACATAGGGGACTCAGCTATATACTTCGCTTTAAAAGGTGCAAAAAGGGTTATTGCTGTTGAACCACACCCAGGCGCCTACACTGAAATGCTTGACAATATTAAACTAAACAACCTGGAAAATACGATTACGCCGGTCAATGCCGGCTTAGCAAGTAAGCCGGGTAAAATATGTATTGAGAATGTTGATGTAATTATTACCGATGTTACATATCACAGACCTGGTGATTGCCCCATTACCGTTCCTGCGATAACACTTAGCGAGCTAATAAGCAAGTTCAGTATTGATCCTAACGATACAGTATTTAAGATGGATTGTGAGGGTTGCGAATTTAGCGTGATATTAAGTGATTATGAGCACGTTAGGTTATTCAGGGAGTTGATTTTCGAGTATCACTCAAGATTTGTTAATAAGCCAGTGGATGATTTGCTGGGAGTGCTAAGTAGGGACTATAAATGTGAGGTAAGGGGTAATGAGGACTTCGGAATCGTGCACTGCATCAGAAAGTAAGCTAACGCCTACAGCGTTTCCACATGTTAAGCGCCACTGGTTGTCTAGTCGCTGAGGTAATTAGAAACTGCGTCAGTGGTACTTGGTTGAAGTATACGTTGAAGTTTTGTTATTAGGTTTGGGTCTCATGATTCAGTGTTAGGTAATACCTAGCCCTTGCTGCTCCATACGAAGTAAAACTTTTGCATATCCCTTACGTACCGCCTAATTGAAGGGATTGGTGCATGCTTAAGTATCGTGTTCGGTGATTTTAGGAAAATGAGTGACTTAGTGAGGCGATAAAGTCCACCGACATTAACGTTAATTAAGTATGCATTTGCCCAGTTCTTTGTTAAAACCTTAAGTGCATATATTGCATTGTCTGAGCTTGGTTTGATGGTTCCCCTGAACTTAAGCCCTGACTCGGTGATCATTGGTATGAAGTCCTCGGGACTTGAACCCTCACTATTTTCAACAAGAACAACACTACCATTGGGCTTTAGGTAACCAGTAATTCCATGGTAGAAGGCTCTATGCATTTTGAATTCACTATCCAGTGTCTTCAGTATGGTGATATCGTCACAACCATACTTCTTACAGAAGGATAGGTCCTTAAAGTGCGGTGGATTTGCTATGACCAGGTCAAACTTTAAATCTCTCGGTATACCCTCCAGTAAGTCTGATATATATGTAGTACCTAACCCTGTTACTCAGCCCATTAAGCTTAATGGTAAGCTTAACATAAGCTATCGCCTTAGGATTAACGTCACTAACCCTAATTAGTTGCAAATACCAGCACCAAGCAGCGAAAAGCCTATGAAGGCCGGCCCGGAGAATGGTTCATAACAAGAACCACCTAACCCCAGTCTCCTTAGAATCGGAACAAACATTTGCCCAAAAGCAGTACCACCGCCATCAAGCTCCGGTTCATAGTAAACCCTTATTCCACCCTCAACAACATAGTAACGAACAACCATCGCTCATTCACTAAACCCAGCAAAACACGAAACTTTATAAATATTCAATTACTGCGAAGAAGAGACTTAGTAATTAGGTCTACTTAAGCACGAGGAACTTAGGCAATATTGGAAAGGTTAAGGTGTTAAGTTGTGGTTAATTCCTAGTTAAGCCCAAGGATACTGGGTACTCTCGCACCCGTGTCCCTGGTTCCCTGAGACCCAGGTTCCAAGGTGCATTGGGCCTCAGGGTGCTTGGTTAACTGGTGAACCAGGTAACCCTAATTAGCCTTTGACTGTTTTTCAATTTGTGGGTAGGAGGGTGTTGAAGGTTAGGGTTGGGGAGGAGCTTTGGAGGGCTCTTCACATTGAGTCGCTTAGCAGTGGTACGCCAATCTACGCCATGGTTAATGATGCCGTTGCGGTATACATGGCTCTTAGGCATGGTGATGTGAAGTTAATTCTAAAGCCTGGTGTTAGGCTTAGCTTAACAACCCTAAACCCCGAGATTATTATAGCTAAGCCTGAGGGTAACCATGAGGCTACTCAGACGCAGGGTGAAGCTAAGCAGATTAGTGAGACTGCGCCAACTCAGGTTGAGGCTAATGCCCCAAGCTTCCTGGCAAATAACCCATGGCTAGACATAATTAGGCGGCGTAGCTAACATGAGTACGGGCTAATTAGGAGGTGTAGAGTAGGGTAGTGCCTCTTAGGTATGAGGCATGCATACCCCTTATGAAGACTGTTAAGGCAATGCAACCGGCATTATGGTAGTGTCAGCCTAGTGAAAAATGCGCCTTAGCCTTCTCCACCCTCCTCACTCTTAATGAACAATATATCCTCCACGATGTTTCCTAGTGGCCAGTTACCCATTTTGTTTACAAAGGTTAAATTGTTTATGGATTCGCTGAATCGTAGAAATCGCAACCAGCCTCCAGCAGGCAATATATGGTGAGCTGTGGGTGAAGTACCATTAAAAGTATCATTGTCTATATAGGATATTTGTCCTATTTTTAAAGCCCCATCAATTTTTAACCCATGAAGCGATTAAATGAACCCCACTGCGACACCAGCCTCACCCTCTGTTGCGAACTGTGCGAAAATGCGAATCCATAAACAATTAGGAGTTTGACCGTGAATTTAAGCTACATGTAAAGCTTAATTGTAGGCTTCGTTGACGATGAGGCCTAGTGTAACTGGGTCAGGTAGTTCATTCTCCTTGAATTTAATGATAATTGGGCTATTCCCATCAACACCCAGTGCCCTAAGTATCGCTG
>Ga0208151_100648_pt1 | contig 13274 bp, 14 predicted proteins | sample ECH_Bhost_MetaG_FD_187130 | JGI IMG/M metagenome (GOLD analysis project Ga0208151, IMG submission 187130) | Hot spring microbial mat communities from Yellowstone National Park, Wyoming, USA - ECH_B host_MetaG (SPAdes) (version 2) | ecosystem: Environmental > Aquatic > Thermal springs > Hot... | reverse complement strand
CGAGGTCGTTGTAGGGAAGGACGATGAGAACTACGTTAGGATCCCAACCCGCCTTGGGGAGGTTCAGCATTGGAAGTCGTTAGTTGAAAGCCTACAAAAGAAGTACCCTAGGAGGTGGAGGGGGAATAAGAGGATCCTTCACAGGATTCACTCCTTCCTTTTAAAGGCTAAGAGAATTGCAGAGGATTTCGCTAGGAAGGTTGGTAAGTGGGTTGTTGATGTAGCGAGGATTACGGGTGCTAACGCTATCAAATTGGAGAACCTAAGGAACCTCATCAAGAATGTTGATAAATTGTCAAGAGAGTTCCGCGATAAATTGTATCTTATGCAGTATCGTCGGATTCAATATTGGATTTCCTGGCAGGCTAGGAAGCATGGAATGATTATTGAGTTCGTTAATCCCAGTTATTCTTCAGTCTCATGTCCTAAGTGTGGTAAAAGGATGGTTGAGGTTTCCCATCGTTGGTTTAAGTGTTCATGCGGTTATGAGAATGACCGTGACGTTATCGCAATCGTGAATCTTAATGGGAGGGGGTCTCCGACCCCCTCGACTGCCCCTCAAATGAGGGATGTAGTCCCGAACCGATGAGGGGAACCCTCGCCCTTTAGGGCGGGGAGGAAGTCAGACGAAGGACGTGAGTAGACCCCAGTGGATTCCAACTATCCCCCACACCTCTTACTCCAGGTGCCAATGTGGACACAGTTGAGTAGAGAGATCGGAAACGGGTTAACCCTGAGAACGGGTTTCCCCTCATCGCGGTGCAGACGCCATATAGGTCTTCTCTCACCGGCCTCCGTCGCCCCTAAGGGGATCCCCTTATCTGGAGATCCATGCCTTCCGCTTCATTTGGAGTCGTGATGGAAGCTTCGGCTGCCCCTCAGCTGGTATTCTGGAGTTAAAGGCGATCTCGAGCCTAGCCTACAAGCTCAACTAACCCGGAAACCACTCCGAGTTGAGTCCCACTGATGCCTTGATCGGGGGTTCCAGGAGACACGGGGTCCACGTCTCTGATGGGGGTACTTCTGACCCCTCGGTAGTCCCTCATAAGAGCGACGAGAACCCAAGCGGGTACGGGGAATCACTTGAGGGGTACCTCTCAGGTCTGAGAGGACACCACGAGTTGCGCATCCCAAGCGCCCTCAGCTGCCTTAAGCTGGAGCAAACGGCTCTAGCGCGATAGGTAAGCCCTCTGTGCTCATATCCCATCGACCTTTCGTCCATACCTCGCTACCCGGTTTTCTTCGTAGTCTATCGAAATCAGATAGCATACTTAGCCTCCAGCCGCTCGTCTGGTCAACTACGTAGATCGCTAGATCTCTTCGAGTCTAGGGCTCGGAACCTGTGGACTGCGATCTCCTCCATCCATTCACGTAACTCGGGAAAACGAAGAGATCTCCCCCCTTCGTTGGGGGACAGAAGAGCACGTGTAAGATTAGGGTCTTCTCACGACTATGGAGCGGATCCGGATCACGTGAAATGTAGTTCATAGACGCTGGTTCCAATAGGGGATCGGGCTTCGCCGTCAGCATACGAAATCGAGCTCCTCTTCCCATCCCCCTGCGCGTGGACCGAACTGGGGACCTTTCACAGTGGCATCACCAGTGGGTAGTCCTCAGGCTACTAGAGGTAGACGGAGAGGAGAAGACCGTGAGGATTTCGTCTCCTCTACTTAGGGGGGTGTAAGTTTCACTCGGCGAACTTACTCGAGGAGTTGAAAGGGGAACTCGGGGAGGTAAGGGAAGACGGGATCACACTGACCGTTTACCCGAGGTCTTACCTAACGTTAGTCTTCACTAAGCCTCGATAAGTCGCGTGATCCGACTCCAACCTGAAGCGTCTTTCCCCACCGCGTCCAAGTACTGCCCCAAGGGCGGGAGAGTTCCACGGACCATGAGACCCTCAGCTGTGGGTGAACCATTTTTATGCTTATATAATATTTTAATCCATTTTGTTGTTAACTAATAACGTGAAAAGACTCCCATGCTTCTCTTGAAGTCCTCTATTCCCCCACAAGACCCAAGAGGGGGTAAAGGCTTATATACTACGTATACGTATACTTCCACATGGTTAAGGTCACTGAGAAATTCCAAGTGACGATCCCAGAAGAGGTCAGGAAGAGAGTTGGGTTGAAACCAGGAGAGGAGGTCGAGGTTCAAGCGATCAACGATAATGAGATTTTAATAAAAAGGAAAATCAAGAAAATTAAAGATCCCTTGTCGATCCTGATAGGAGACCAGACGGACTTGGAGATCCCCCCCGAGAAGGTCGACGAATTTGCAGAGGGGTAGGTACTTCATAGATAGCAACGTGTTCTTTTACGCTAAAATTGGAGATAAAAAATACAGCAGATGTTGTCAAAAAGTTATTCGTGAAATCTTCGAAGGGGAAATGGACCCCTACATAGATACAGTAGTGCTACTGGAGGTCGCGAACGCGTTAGTGAAGTTCTTTAAAACTTCCCATATCGCCGTGGAGGAGCTAAACGCGATCCTGGCGTTGCCAATTACCGTCGTCGAACCCAAGAAGGAAGAGGTCGTGGCGAGTATCTCGTCGAACTTAACCCCATACGACGCGCTGCACGCGTATATCGCCAACAGGATCGGAGCCAAGGTGGTATCTGCGGATAAGGACTTCGACGAGATAGGGAGGGTTGACCCATGTGATTTCACCTGAGTCCACACTGCATGGGGACGTTTCTCATGTCGCGATGGATTTGAGTGGGTGGAGTCTCGGAGCCTCTTGATCGCCCCTAAGATGAGGGGTGCGGCCAAGAACGATGAGGGCCGAATCCCTTTTCATGTTAACAGAGACATTTTTATATTCATATAATCATTTTTCGAGTGTGTCCATAGTGTCGTCATTTATCACGCAAAATTTTTGTGTGAATATCGTGTATTACATGGGTAGGCGCGGCAGGCCAAGGAAGTTGAACCCCGATCTCCCCTGCCCGTTCTGCAACAGTGACCACGTTGTTAAGGACGGTAAGTTTAGGGGTAGGGAGAGGTACTTGTGTGGGAGTTGTAATAGGCACTTCCTCATTGACGCAAAGCACCCCTATCCCAAGGAGAAGGTTGAGGAAGCTTTGAGGATGTATTCTAACGGTATGAGTATGAGGGGTATTGCTAGGGTATTGGGAGTACCCCTAAGTGCTGTGTTCAAGTGGGTTAGACGTCACGGTAAGAAGGAGTACGAGAAGTTGGTAGAGTTATGGGGTAGGGCTAGGGACACGGTAGAGGGTAAAACCACTGCTAAGGTGGTTGATGAAATGTGGACATACATTTTCAGAAACTCTAGGGCGTTTTACAAGTGGGTTTTCACTTGTTTCGTCTACAGTGCTCTAGGCCTTTACTTGGTTTTTTCAGTGGGTGATAGGGATGAAAGGGCTTCAACGAGGTTAAGCGCTATGTACCACGTGACGGTAGGTGGGTGAGTGATGATTACAACCTATACTTCTGGTTGGAGAACCACACTGTTGTCTCACCGGTTAACCTTAACGAGTCTCTACACTCCTCCTTGAGGGATAGGCTGGTTAGGTTCAAGAGGGCTACAAAGGCTGTCAACAGAAGCTCAGAAATGGTCAAGTACTCATTAGCCTTAGTCCTGTGGGAGAGAAGGCTAATCCCAGAATTTATCTCTTAAATGTCCACACTATGGACACGCTCTCCTCTCAGAGGCCAGGAGGTAATACGGATCAGAGACCCAGGTCCGACGTAGATGCTACACGACTTCCTCTTGATCTCCTCCCGAAACCTCCTCAATTCAGGACGATTTCTATCCTGGCTTTAATACAGAGGGTCAAGTAGACCTTCCTCTAGTTGAAACTATATCTGATAACACCTTACTGTTGCGAATGAATTTTAACTCGAACAATGTTAAAAGAATTTTTGCCATTTATCGCATCTTTATAAATTCTATACGCTCTAGATTCATACATCATGGTAATTGATCAATTTTATGGTGATTTATGTTCGGGTTATATTAACGATCTTCAATAATTCTAATCTCTAGAAATAATTCAGGTTGAGAAGAGCAAGGACTAAAGTGTTTCCTAACAAAATATCTCTATTTATTATCGATTTATCATAGAAATATATAGGATATATCTTTCCTAGTCCGTGGAAGATCCATGCGCATGTTTTGGACCAGTAACGAGGTCAATAGCTGAGGACGTTGGGGGAATAGGGAGCCAAGAGGGACCGTAACCAAATGACCAGGAGATAACATTAATGAACTGATCGTCCAAGAGAACTTTATACGGGATCGCAAGGTTAAATACCGGACTCTCGACCTTACAGCGTCCATGGACTCGCTATACAGGCTACTGATTTACGCCGGATACACCTTCCTATTCCTAGGGCTTTTTGCCCTATTCCTAGGGGGTGGTGCTCAGGGGGCAGCGAGAGGGGTAGATTACTTGATCCTACTCATCTCTCTTATTTTAATTGTGGTCCCAGTTATACTTTTAAGGAGACAAAGGAAAGGTTAAGTTGAGAAGACCTAATGGGCCAATTCCGTGAAGCAGGGCAAAATAGAATTAGGAGAGGTTGATACGAGGTCAGGCAACCCCTTTCGCTGATCTAGGCCAGGAGCCTGGTCACTAATAAGTTGACATCCGTATAGGTCAGGACCTCCCCTTAAGAACACAATCAATGCTCCTACTTTTCGAAACACAATTAGATTAAATAGATTAAATCTATTTATATAAAAATTAGAAAAATAAAAAACTTTTTATCTCCTTCTAATTAGTAGGACTGCTGCAACTATAACTACGATGATTACTATGGCTATTATGGCAAAGGCCGACCTCAACCTCACATACATCATCATAACCCACGACATAGCGCTCTTAGCCGATTTCGTGGACAGGGTGATCGTTCTTTACGCTGGTAGAATAGCCGAGGAGGGATCCATCCTGGACATCTTCAGTAAACCCCTTCACCCTTACACCGTAGGACTATTGAGTTCCGTGCCGAAGATCGGGCAGTTCAGTGAACCAGTGGTTATCCCAGGGAGTAGTCCAGATTACCGAAGGCTGCCCCCAGGATGTAAGTTCCATCCGCGCTGTCCCATAGCGATCGGGGGAATATGTGACAAGCAATAGCCATATCTGAACTCCGTGAACTCCTCACATATGATAGCCTGTCACAACTACAAATTGGTAGAGGAAAAGGGGGTCGAGATCTATGGCAGATGAAGTGGTCAAGCTGGAGGACGTTTACGTTACCTTCCCCGTGAGCACAGGACTCCTCTCGATCAAGTACTTCAACGCCGTTGACGACGTTACGTTAGGGGTTAAAAAGGGCAGAGTGTTGGCCCTAATAGGCGAGAGTGGTTCAGGAAAGACTACAGTGGGGAAAATAACCTTGGGCCTGATCAAGCCTAGCAGGGGTAGAGCACTCTTCTTAGGAAAGGACATCTTCAGCATGGACAAACGGGAATACAAGGAGTATAGAAGGAACGCCCAGTATATCCCCCAGGACCCCTACGCCAGTCTTCACCCTTTCAAGACGGTGAGACAGGTCCTAGGCAGTATCATAAACTACTACGAACTCGCCTCTACGGAGGAAGAGTTGGAGGCGCAGATAGAGAAGGCTCTAGGCAGGGTGGGCCTTAATCCTCCCTCAAAGTATATAAACAAATATCCGTTCCAGCTCTCGGGGGGAGAGAGACAGAGGCTGAGCATAGCCAGAGCCATAGTGTTAAACCCTAGCTACATTGTGGCGGACGAACCCGTGACCATGTTGGACGCTTCCATAAAGGCGGGCATAATCAAGACTTTGAGCGCCCTCATAAGGGACATGGGGACATCCCTTCTCTTTATAACCCACGAGGTCTCCCTGGTACAGTTCTTCGGCGCTGACATGGAGATCGCAGTCATGTACTTGGGCAAGATCCTGGAGAGAGGGTCAATAAGGAGAATATTAAGCGATCCTGCCCATCCCTATACTCAAGCCCTGATCTCCGCCATACCAGTTCCAGATCCAAATGCGAGGAAGACGAGGGGGTTAATACTCAAGGGTCCTCCACCGAGTCCCCTTAACAGACCTAAGGGGTGTGTGCTAAGCGATAGGTGTCCCTTCGCCTTCAATAGGTGTTTCAGCGAGGAGCCAGCCCTGAAGCCAATAGCCCCTGATCACGAGGTGGCTTGCCACCTCCACTGAAATCCTTATTTTACAAAGAAGGAAGTTAAGGGGCTGAGAACTTCGCCAAGCGGATGGACAGCCCCTCATTCAAATATCAGTTTTCAGAACTGTTAGTGACGCCAGTGATGGCCCTCCCCAGCTCCACTGGGGAAACGGGACTGAGGGAGGGGCGACCAGCACCTCCCATCCCCCGTCTCGGGATCCCAAGAGTGGATCTCCTTTCAGGTGGTCCTCTGATCCACTGCCCACCAAGTGAGGGGTTCAACTCCTCACGGTGGGAACCGTGAACCGCCTGGAGCTGACGTCTCCCCGCCCTGGAAGGGTTCCCTTCCAAGGCGTTCATCATTCCCCTCATTGGTTCGGGACTACACCCCTGGTGGGCAGTCGGGGGCGCCAGAACTCCCCCCAGTGGAGGGGACTTCCATCCGTGAAGTCCACTCCCTTAAGGGGAAAGGGAGGTGATGGTTGCCCCTCCCGCAGTCCCATTTCCCTAGTCGAGCCGGGGAGGAGCGTCGTTATCATCAGTAAAAATCGTCTCGACGAAGGGGTATTTAAAATGAGGGGCTGTCCATCCCGCTGGAGGCTTTCCGCCCCCTCAACCCCCAGTTTCTGTAACCCTTTAGGACGGATAGGAGGTCAGCTTAAAACTGTTTCCCCTGATCGACAATGGACTATGGTTCAGATCTCAACTCGTCAGCGAGGAGGCGGATAGCTGTGGAGATCCTATCCACCCAAACGCTTTAATATGGAGGTTTTCCAATGCCGCTCGCCATGATACTAAGCGGCGAAATCCACTACCCCAGGGTACCCAGAGCCCTCTGGAGGGATAGACTCCTCAAGTTGAAGAGGGCCGGTTTCAACACTGTTACCATGTATTTCTTCTGGAACTACCACGAGGTTGAGCCCGGGAAGTTCGATTTCTCAGGGGAGAAGGACGTGGACGAGTTCATATCCATTGCCAACTCACTGGGCCTGAAGTTCATAGCTAGGGTAGGACCTTACGACTGTGCGGAATGGGATAACGGCGGTCACCCCGACTGGCTCATCTCAGACTCCTTGATCGGTAGGTCCTTGGACAAGTCCTACTTCCCCTATGCCGAGAGGTGGCTGAGGGTGATCCTCTCGAGGCTCTCGAAATACGATCAGGGGAGGGGAGGGAACATGGTGGCACTCCAGCTAGAGAACGAGTACTTCTGGGGCGACATACCCCTGCACATAGAGCTGGCCAAGATAGCTAGGCAACTGGGGATCACGGTTGATCTCTATACTAACGCGAACAGGTTCGCCAGGAACACTTACTTCATAGACTCAGTGGACCTCTACCCTGAGAGCTGGAGACTAGATCAAGTGGTGTGGGCACTGAAGGACCTTCAGGCGACACAACCCATGACTAGGGTCAAGATCATGGAGTATGAGGGGGGTTGGTTCTCTAAGGTGACCAAACCCCTCCCCACAGAGAGGGGCAGTTTCCCCGCCAATTGGACAAGGATGCTCTTAGCCACGGCCTTGGCCCATGGGGCCGACCTGATCAGCTTCTACATGTTCCACGGTGGGACCAACTTCGGCTACTGGACTGGTAGGTGGATCACCACGACCTACGACTATGAGGCCATGGTGAGGGAGTGGGGGGAGATTCACGAGAGGTACTATAAGGTCAGGACTCTCTCCCAAGTGGCCCAAATAGTGGAGGGCTCGGAGCTTGAGTCCGAGGACAATGAAGGGGGCAGGATGAGGGTGATCAGGGTGAAGGATGGGACGAGGTTTACTTTCAGGATCAACAACACCGACTCGGAGTGGATCGATTCTGGAGTGAGAGTCCCAGCCAGGGACGTCAGGGTCACGGTTGAGGACCTCAATGTCGGTTCCCTGGTAGTGTCCTCCAACCTCGATCTGTTGGCCTCGGTCGGGGAAACCGTGATCTTCTACGGGGACAAGGGGGAACCCTTCCTGGTGAACCTAAGCCAAGGGAGAGTGATCTCCTGTCACGACGCTACACCCACCCCCTCGGGCTTCTCAGGTTCAGTGGGCGAGGTAGCGGGGTGCTTGGTGGAGACGAGGGAGGGAACTAAGAGGGTCCTGGTAGTGGAGAGGTCCTTGGCCGAGAGGACCTGGTTCTTAGACTACCCGGTGATCTCCAACGCCTACTTCGTTGAGGACGGTGACTTGAGGGGGCTCAAAGCACACCTCCTCGATGGGAAAGCCGTCTTCTACTTACCCATGAGGGTGGGCAAATACATCCCGGAACTGGAGCTGGGGAGGGTGGAGGTGGAGGTCCATACTCCCCCTACGGAGTTCCAGGTGGTGAGCGTGGGCTGGAAACCGTTGAGGGTGAAGAAACTGGGGACCTTCGAATCACCCCCTCCCTTGGAGGACGCTGGGATATTCAAGCATGGGATTTACTCCTATACAGCCGAGGTCCGAAAGGGGGGGAAGTTCGGGTTCGCGGTCAACGATATAGGCGTAGTGTTCAACGACGATCAGGTGAAGGCGGGAGTGGTGTGGGTGGAGGGTGAAGTTAAGGAGGGCAAGGTCAGGGTTCTGGTGGACTCCACAGGCCATCCCAACGACCCGGAGTGGAGCATGGTCCCATTCAAGACCGGCTTAGTCTCCCCGATCCTCCTCGATCCCCTTGAGGAGGAGAGCCTGACCTCCTGGGAATACGGTGTGATAGACCTGGGTGAGAGGTACCAGCCAGGCTTAGCCACCTTCAACAGTCACTCCTACCTCTTGAACAGGGACATCCCAGCAAAGGTCCAACAGGTGAAGGAGTGGACTAGGGAATTACCCAAACTCAATTCCCCCCTCGTGGTGCTATACGCCAGGGCCAGGTTCCAGTCTAAAGGTCGAAGTCCTTGCACCATAACCATTGAGGGGCTCAGAGGTCCCATAGTGGTAATGCTCAATGGCTCGGTGATCTACAAAGGGAGGGGGAACGACGTCTTCAACACAGTGATCTACGGTGAACTCAAGGAAGGGGAGAATGAGGTGGTGATCGGGACTCCACTGTATAACGTGAGGGGAGAAACGAGGTCACCCTTCAGGGAAGTGAAGATGTGTGAGTGGAGGGGAATCGTGAAGGGTTACGAGCTGGGAGAAGTCGTGGAGGTAGAGGAAGGGGGAGGGGTAGCGGGATTACCCTTCGAACTCAGGGAACCCTCTGTGCTCAGAATTGAGTTCAAGGTTAAGAGAGGGAGCGAGATCGCCCCGAGCTACGTCAGACTTCAGGGCAAGTTCGTGGGGCAAGTGATCCTGAACGGCAGGATGATCGGTCGCTATTACGACTTCGGCTCTCAAGACAAGTTCTACCTCCCCGAGCCTTACCTAAATGAGGGCGTGAACGAGCTCAAGGTGGTCGCAGTTCCCACCAGCGTGGGGTCCCAGGTCATAGTGGACTTCGGGACTTACTATTCCGCCAGGGAAGCTCACGTGAGTTTCTAAGCTCTTTTCCGGATTCCCCTCATCGTTCCATCATTGACTCCATCCTAATGATTCCGTCAACGCTCTTTTTAAGGCAGGCTGGCCCGAGTTTAGATTTAACCAGTCTGTCCAAAAAGCCGTTGGCCTTTGAGGTCCACCTAAGCCAGTCTCCTATCTCCATCTCCTCCCTACCTTAGACCTCATTTTCCTGTCCAGGGTTAAGACTTTGAGACCCAACCTTCTGGAAGCTGCGATCACAAGGTAATCGTTGAAGTCCAGGTAATCTTTGACTCTCCCGTGGTACTTCAAGGCGAAGGATAGGTCCTCTAACGTGCTTTCGACTACAGCTATCTTCGGATCGCTTATTATTTCCCTGACTACCGTGAGATCGACACCGTTCTTGATCAGGAAATAGATCACCTCCAGGAGCGAAACTAAGGGAATTGAGGCCCTAGTTACCCTCTCCCATTCGCGTAGGGCCCTAGCGTGGGACTGGTGGTCCTGGAAGATCAGAGCTATGATGAAGTTCGAATCAGCTATCACTTCCACTTCTCTCCACCGCCTCCCTTAAGTCCTCATTCACGTCTTCATCCTTGAAACTCTTCCCCAGTCGCAAGTTAAGGTTGGAGATGTTCCCGCTCTTTTTGACCATAACGATCTTCTCTCCTTCCGTATATATGAGGAGCCTATCTCCCACCCTTATTTTCAATTTCTCCCTAATGGAGGCAGGAATTGTCACTTGGTAATTCCTGGTTACCTTTAATTCTTCCATTGCTAGGAACTAGATATAGTAATATATATGATTATCTCTATCAGATCTCTTCTTACGATCGAGTATATGGGGATGTCCTAACTAGGGAACAGAAACTGGATCAGAGAGATTCAACTGTGGAAAATAGCCCTATGTGGGACAATGGGGCATTTCTCAGTGTGGACACTATCCCCTCCTGAGAGTAAACAGGAGATCCTATTCAGTGCGTGGTTCATGAGTTTTCTTAAGCGATCTCGACCTTCAGACCCTCTTTGGTTCGCACACGGCTACCGGCCTCACTGGCGCCCCCTCAGCTCCCCTTATCTTCACGGCGGGGAAGAGGAAGAGGGCCTCTCCTCCTTCACACTGGTTGAGGACCTTGTCCATGTTGTTCACCCCCTCAAGTATCAAAACGCCATTGGAGAGCAGTTTGTGGTGGACGTAAACTACCTCGTCCCTGGTAGTCCTAGCGGGGTAGTTGAAGCCAGGCCTCCCCCACCACCCACCTATGCTCTGGGCCTCTATGCCCACCACCCTCACCCTCCTCTCCGCTAGGAAGTCCGCCCCTGAGGAGGAGAGGTAGGGCCAGTTGTAGAGGAAATCCTGTGTACCCCTTCTGGCAGCGAAGCCTGTGTAGAGCATTACCGCTCTTCCCTGCTTCACTTTAGGGTCGAACTTCCTCAGGTCCTCCGTTGTTATTGGAGAACCTAGCTGTTTGTAGCTCAAGTCCAGGACTGCACCGTAAGCTAAAAGGGAATAGACGTCGAACTTCTCCACAGAATCCCCATTGGGGACGAAGTGGAGAGGTGCGTCCATGTGAGTTCCGCTGTGCACGCTCATGGAGACCTTGGAGTGCGTCGCCTGCCCGTATTTATCCCCCCTCGAGACGTATTCGTGCTTATACTCAGGATCTCCGGGGTAAATGGGCATACCGTTGTATAGATCGTAGGAGAGGTCCACCAGGATCAATTCCCCCTTCTCTATCTTCTGGGCCAATTCGAGGACTAGATTTGACATATAGGGGGGAAAGGTCCTAAAGTTTTAACCTTTATGGCGAGCTATTGGAGTGTGTCCACAGTGTTAGCATTGACCTACAAATCACAGGGTTAGGGCATCCTCCTTGAGAGTGTAGCGTTATTCGCCCTTGTAAACTACCCCGCCCTAACGGATGGGGTCTCTCGTGTCAGAAGATGAACCATTCCCGTTGCTAGAAGAAAATTTCGTAGCTCAGTGCGGACACTATGGACACACTCCCCATCCCCAACCCTCACTCTCTGTAAAGTCTGGATCGAAGGGAAAATTCCCTCATGGGTTGCATTCAAATCATTCAGGGGGATCACCGAGTCTCCTCCACGGAGGCGGAGTGAAGGAAACACCTCACACCATGTCCTCTTTCCACCTCCACTAACGCAGGTTTTCTGGAGCCACAGATCCCCTTGGCGAACTCACACCTGGGCCTGAAGGCGCAACCTCTCTTGCTCACTACTTCCTTCTGTGCAATCCCGATCCTCCCCTCCACCTCCTCTTGTGTGTCGGAATCGACTTGAGTGGTAATTGTGTGTATGGATGCATTGGCTTATTGAAGATCGAGTCCACCTCCCCCTCCTACACTACCTCGCCGCTGTATAGCACAGTTATCCTATCACTTATGTATGAGGGCCTGAGGTGCTGCGATCCCCCAAGGCTTGTAGCCATATATCAGCTCAGTATGCGCAGCGACCCCAAACTTCACTTTCCCAGCGAGGATCACGGGACGGGGGGCCTGCTCTCCTTCGTAAGCTACTCCCTGGCCTCCTACTCCCCCTCCCAGGCGATATTCGATTGGACCTACGACCTTTGGGTCACTAGTTCGCCTAACCTCACCAACGGTCCCCAAAGGGGTGATCTGCAGGTGATGATCTGGTACTACTACCACGATCATCTGCCCTCAGGTTCCATGGTCACCCTCACGACCCTGCCCATTTGGGTGAACGGAAGTGAGGTCAATACCCCCTTCCAGGTCTGGATGGGGAACCAAGGCATGAACTAACTCCCAGACTATAGTGACCTTCAGGCCACCCAACCCCATACCATACGGTCAGGTGGGAGTAAATGTAACGACCTTCATTTACGATGCTTTTCATCTTCTCGTCTCCAATTTCCCCGCATACTGGAAATACTCTTACAAAAGACCGAAAGCCTCGCCCCTTCTAGGGGCTGGGAGGAGGTCAGGAGAGGTCGAATTGAACTCACGAAGCCTGAATGGAAGTTCGCCTCTGAGGGATAAAATCCCTGTCCGACGACTTACTTACAGAAAGGGGGGTTGAGGGGGCGGAAAGCCTCAGGGCGGGGATGAATAGCCCCTCTTTAAATACTTCTTTTTCAAATTTCTTTCAATGGCTAGGAGGGTTAAAGCGATCAGCGCCTGTTTCCATGGAGATCGCCCTCTCCGAACCCCTCCTAGCCCTCGTTAATAACTACGTGAGGGCACTCCGTTTCGCCCTATTTTGGTTGAAGGAAAATGTCCCAAACCCGGAAGAGAAGGGAGTGTTAGGGAGAGTCCATGAAGGGCTATACACGAGGCTAAGGGAGGAGTACAATCCACCATCAAAGGTCGCTGAGGACTGTTATAGGGATGCCCTCTCAGTATACAAGGGGTGGTTTAATAATCCGAGGAGGGGACGTTTTCCGAGAGTGTACAGACCTACGGTGTGGTTAACTCCTAAAGCGAGTTATAATGTTGACTTAGACAGGATGACCGTTAGGATTGCTAGCGTTGGTGAGCTTTCAATTCTGGGTTATCCTAGAAACCTCAAGGAGTACGCAAATTGGAGGATGAGGGAATCAAGGTTAGTAGTTAGAGACGGGAAGGCTTATCTAAAGTTGTTTTCGAGGAAGAGAATGTTGAGCCTAAGATTGTCGTTGATATTAACACGGCTGAGGTAATAGTAGGAAAGGACGACGAACACTACGCTAGGATCCC
>Ga0208151_100641_pt1 | contig 13370 bp, 18 predicted proteins | sample ECH_Bhost_MetaG_FD_187130 | JGI IMG/M metagenome (GOLD analysis project Ga0208151, IMG submission 187130) | Hot spring microbial mat communities from Yellowstone National Park, Wyoming, USA - ECH_B host_MetaG (SPAdes) (version 2) | ecosystem: Environmental > Aquatic > Thermal springs > Hot... | reverse complement strand
GCTAAATTTAAATAGTGCAACGGCTAAGGGGAATGAGAGGCGGGGGTACCCGAGCATGGTCAAAGGGGGCGGGTTGAGGTCCCGTTGGCGTAGGCCTGCGTGGGTTCAAATCCCACCCCCCGCACCAGAGATTTTAGGGAGTTTTGTAATAATACTAAATTGCATTGATGCATTGGATGACTTCAAGACAAGCGTTTTCAACTACCCACGTAGGAATTGTAGGTTTAGGGTTGAGGCTGGCTCAGTCATTGATTAGTTGTTAAGTGCCAGGAGCGTCTTCACGGTATATGGGACGTTCAGGGTCGGTATTGAGCACGTGAGCACCTCCGTGATTAACTCGGGCGGGTTGAGTGTTGGGTTGGTTCCGACTATGTCAAGGCCTCCTTCGAGACCCCACCCTGCTCCAGTACCCTAGGCACCCGAGGCTTGGTGTTAGGGATAGCGTACATGCCCTATACTCGCACCCAGTGATCCCCATACTTAGCCTACTCCGTAGGTGGAATGCATACGAGAGGTTCGACAAGGTTGGTTTGCCCCACGCGATTTACGCGCCGTATGAGCTTAGGGAGGTTAACCACTCGATAAGGCCCGTGACAATAAGTGTTGACAAGAGGAGGACGCGGAGGGTTCATTGGTTGGTTAATACTGAGGCCAGTAAGTAGGAGTGGGGCTAGGCTTAGGAACTACATGAGGCCCCTCGATATGGCTAATTACCTGGGTGTCAGTAGGTCAACAAGCATTAGGTCTGGGGACGGTTAGAGTCACGCCGATAAAGCTGGGTAATACTTATAATTCTCAATAAATGCGTAAATCAATGGGTTGGAAACTAGCCATACTAAACACCGTAGGCACAAGCATACTAAGCAACTTGGAGAGATTAGCGAAGGATTGTGAATTAGATAGTAGGAAGTTAAGCCAAACCCTCTGCCAATTACTGGGCAGGATACCATAGAATGCCTTACCCACCGATCCAGTCCAGGAAGAGTTCCTAAAAAGAGCCACGCCGAGCGATCCAATCTTTAGGGAGGTCCTCGAAATCGTGAGCAGCGACCCAGGTAAATTCAGTGCGGAGCTTAACTCATTGATTGCGTTCTTCAACTCCCTACCATCTAAGCACAGCATTGATGAGGTCGAGGTCTACCTATACCCAACGGACACGGGCACTGCAAGGTTCTGCGCAAACATAATCCACGAGGTAGTCAGGGAACACGGAAGTAAGTTGTTTGGAATCACGAAGGTCATACCATGCAAGTCGATTAAAGTTAAGGGCTTCGGCACAGGGCCCATGTTCTTCAGAGAGGGCTTAGTTGAACTCATCGATGGGTAAGCTAGGCTCATTGTGAATAAGGCTAGACAGGGCTTCAAGGTCGTCGTCAACGTGACAGCAGGCTTTAAGCCAGAGACAACATACACCGCCTTGATAGCCCTATTGTCTTGTGCGTGGAAGGTCATTTATACATACGGAGGTTTTGGAGAAGTTGTTGATTTACCAATACTGCCGATAGGCATTAGGCAGAGGTACCTGGATGAGTTAGGTAAGGTTGGCAATGGGGCGCCGAGGTACTTACTTACTCAGCAGGGCGTGGATGTCGAGGATTTGATAGAGAGGAACTTGGTTGAGGAGAGAGATGGCTTTGTAAAGCCTAGGGAGTGGGTGAAGAAGTTATTGGATGTCATCAATGAGTGCTGAGCTTATGCCAACATATTTATAAGATTTTAATAAAAGTGAGCGAAAAGATTTCTGTGCGTATTTACCTGGCCTCGTGGGACAACCCGTTCGAGTGGGATGAGCCGAGTACCGCCGTGAGCCAACAGATAATGTGTACCGTTCCTACACGGCACTACCCCCTTATGGTTAGGGAATTTGGCGTAGATAAGGCGATTATCGTAGCCCTAGATAGCGTGGTAACGGCAAGGGGACGGAATAAGGTGGACTTCGAATGCGCTAGGGCAAACCCAAGGCTTAAGCCAGATGAAGACTCCAGTATAGTAATGCCTAGGGAGGTAGAGAACTATGGGGGTTGGGTTAAGGCTGCCTTTGAGTACATTAATTGCGTGGCCGTTAACTCAATAGAATAGATAGGGATATTGCTGATAAGGTTAAGGTTGTTATTGCCCCATACATTGGTATTAGGGAAGTTAAGATTAGGGATAAGGAATGTCTCATGTTTAAATACGGAGTCGGCGAAGGTGTTGAACCCAGCACATACCTAACCTACGCCCTAGCCGGTACTCTTAATGCAACTTGGCGAGCACCTTAATGATGTTAAGGAGTTTATTATTGATATCACACTTGGCGTAAATTACACACCATTCTTGACAGTTGAACTAGCCAAGATGATTGCATCGCTGGCATTGAATTAGCATAGCACCGGTTACGTTGTGGGGATCCGTATATACAATGCCGTGGAGGTTGGATCTGAGGGTAACATGAGAGTTTTCTATGTGTGCAACATAGATGAGTTAAAAGCGAATAAATACTTGGACCCAGTAATTACAGCTACACACAATGGCGGTCTCAGCGAGGATGAGACGACGGTCATTGGGGCACTAATTATGAATGGCCCAATAGCCCTAATACACTCATGCATAGACCTTGTTGAGTTCAACGAAGCAAGTTGGATCACCGATGATTTGAAGTATGAGGGGCTTCTGCAATCTGTGAAACTGAATAGGACTAACGGTGGCTATGAAACATCACTAATGGGTTTCACGAAACCCGAGGTGACCTATGCTAAGGTCTTTACGAGAGCTCTATGCACATCGCTACTTGGGCAAACTTAAGGAAAGCAAACCCCCAGCTGATGATGGTTACATTCTCATTAGTAAAAGGAGCTTATAATGCCGTACTTTGAGAAGCCATCGAAGGCGTCTGAGGTTATTGTTAAGTAAGAGCTTAATAGATGGGCAGAAGAAAATGGATAAGGATGAGTTGAGGAACTTCATAGTCCACGCGGGAATCATCCTTGGCTCTACATGTGTGGACACTGCTAAGTTTATTAATGAGACGTTTGACAGAAAGGCGGTACGCTGCAACTGGAAACTCATTAAGGGCTTCGTAGTGAGGCACATAGGTGATATTTTAGGTTAAGACTTAATTGTAACCATGAAGAAGGCGTATAGCCCCTTATTGATTATCTCGTCGACTTCCTGCTTTGTCAACTCTCTGGTTTGATTTAAACGCCCATAAAGTAGTTGGAACACCACGAGAACGTCGCCCCTGCCCAGCTTTATGGCAGCCCTATTTACTGCGACATTCATGCCCAAGATTGAGGAAGCAATAGCCGCGGTTAATTCGTGACCCACCACACTGACGAAGCCCCGGGACAATAATTCCCTAGCCTCCTCGGCAGTTACCCTCCTAACTTTTATAGTAACTTCCCCGTCCTCCTCCGGGAGCATTTGGAGGCTGAATGCCGTGCTTAGGTATGTAGTCATGCCTCAGCCCATTCGTTGCGTAATTAAAGGATTTCCTACGCGGGCATTGTTTGCTGCTTTTCGAGTAATTGCCTGTATAGGTTAATCCTAGCCACGACAATGCCTAAGTCGTTAAGTAATCCATCCAACGCCTTTAGCGTCTCTTGGCGGTTGTCCTGGTCCCTCAATATGGGTGCTAACGTATCCGCCACATTGCTTGGATGTAGGTTCTTGGGTAGCTCGTTGAGCATGCCCTGTGCATTCCTGCCGTTTCTGTTTATGAGGTAGACGTAGTTAATCACTTCATGTACCAGGTCACGCCTTAATTCGTTGAGTCTAGTAAGATCTTTGCTTCTATTCTCATCCCTCAACACCCCCCTCATTTCCCACAGTAGGTCGTACATTCTTGTCAGGTGAATTGTCACCTTATACATCAATGTCCTACTTGCCTCACCCTCCTCGTCCTCCAATTCGCCTGTCCATGCGTGTTTTTGCTCGATATAACTAATCACATCCCTAACCCTGTCGATGCTTAGTATTACCGGTGACTTGCCTGTGTTTAGTAGGTACACTAGTGATTTGTCCCTACCCATATCCTTAGCACTGTTAAGCCTTTCCTCGGTATAGCGCCAAACCAAGTATATTGGTAACTTCACGTCGTGAACCATGGCGCCACCTGCCACGTTTATCCCAAATTCATTAGCCCTCCTAACTATCCTAACCAAGTAATCAAGTGCATAATGGTTGCTGACGACGACTAGGTCATCGCCACCGCTGTATATGATGAAGACGCTGTCGCTGTAGTTAGGCGTGTTCATGTAGAGCATTGCGCCGTATACATCAAATATCGTTATGAGTAATTGACTGTAGAGTACGTACTGGGCAGCGCCCAGTTTCGAGGCCTCCCTCTTTAGATCGCCCATTTTGTTGGCGTCAGACTTTATGGTTACGGCTACGCTGCCTAAATCCTCGAAACTCTTTAATTCACCGAATTCATCGGTTGGCATGCGTGTATTTAGGAAGAACAGCGCATGTCCCGCATTGATTGCGTTGTTAATGCTCAGCCTATTGAGGTCGTAGATTATCCGTGGCACAGTCCCGAGCCTAACGCCTTCGAGGCAAACCACGTAGTTAATCCCAATTCCTATTGATTCGCACCCAGGTTGGTTAACTGGGTTCGCAACCTCAGCGAGCATGCCCAACCTCCTACTCACCCCACCTATTCTGTGGGCTAGGGCGCAGAATGGGCATAGTGTTTGGTTATCCACGTGGCTGGGCCTCTCGGTGGGCATGTGACACATATCGCATAGATCCTTGCCGTTGATTATGAATTTCTTCCATTTACCATACCTCCTATTATCACGTCCACCATAGGCTTCCCTAAGGACGCCACCGAAGTCATCAACAATGTTGTGCACCCTGGAGTGAGCCACCACAACCCTAACCCTACTCTCAAACTCCCTCACAACCTCATCCTCTATTTCCTCAATGACGCCGTTGAGTACGTCCTCATCAATTGCTGGGATGAGCATCACAACCTCACCGCCGGTATCGACAAGTACGTTAACCGGACTCAACGTATCAACCCCCAGTTTCCTATTTGTGTCCCTGATGAACCTCGTTGCTATGGTGTGCTGTAGTAGGTTTACGAGTATTGACCTACCCTTCAACTGCCTCATTGCCTTCTCAGTCCTGTTTATTCTACTAATCATGTCCTGAATACCGACTATGTCGGCAACGACTATGGCGTATTTATCCTTTGAAATCGTGGTGGATGCGTAGGCAGCTGCTGCATGCGCAACCGTGTAGGCTGAGTAGGTGTTACCATTGCCGCAGGTTGAGTAGGGGACGTAGACCAGCGTTGATTTGGCGATCGATAGTAGCGTCGTAATTAGCGCCTCCCAATCAAGCCTAAGTCCCCCAAGGCTCTCCATGTGCCTGTCCAGTTCATTCACTATTTTGACGTAGTCATCCCTAGCCCTAGCACCATTAATCACCACATTCATCAGCAATGCCGGCCCAACACTAACCTCCCTCTTGATGAACGGTACCCTCAACGGCTTATTAACATCGCACTCACCTTGATCAACAACAGACCCACCAATGGCAACCCCAATGTACCTAAGCACCTCCTGAGATCCCAATAGGTTGCTTACCTGGTCTGGATCAATGCCGGCGGATCTCAGTGCGTTGCTTAGAATCTCGATGTAATGCTTGGCATTACTTATCGGGTCACCGCCGCGTGCCCTTGACCTAACCCTACCCATTACGTAAAGTATTACAGATACCACGAGGGATTTGGCACTCATGGAATCACCCTAACACAAACCCAACCCACTGGTTCATTATTGACGAGCCTAATTGTTGAGTCACCCCACACCTTGCCCAGCTTTGATGATACGTAATTAGTGACATCCCTAAAGAGCGCGGGATCCAGAGACTCCAGGAGGTTAAGCATGGTCTTCCACCTCCTACCAACTCCATAACCAACCCTAATGGGTAAACCATCACCACACTCAGGGACTCTAACGCCCCTCCTGGACTCTAACGCCACTAGGTCCGTGCTGAACTCGCGGAGGGCCTTGATTAGATCTGGATTGAGGTATTCGCGCCTCTTGTCGATGATTAACTCATACCTAATAACAGTACCAGGCCTCAGTCCCAGTGCACGTATTGAGAACTTGCCCTCACGATCCCTGATGCAATAAACGCCGCAATCGTTATGCTTTGGCTTGGTTAATTGTTTAATGATCACCTTATTCATTACGTTATACGGCGCCTCCTTCACCTCCTCCTCGTACAGAACCTTATCGCTCACCACCAGGACCACATTATCCTCAGCATCTATCGAGACCCTATTCAGGGCAACACCCTCACTGATTCTCTCCCTAACAATGTCCAGGAACCTGGTCCTCTTTTCAGCATCGTTTTTAAGTAACCAGTATAGGTAAGTCGTCCTCAGGAAACCCTTAACCTCACTAGCCGGTATCCCCTCAGGGTTGTGATCAAGGACCTCGCCCGAACCGCACTGCTCCTCGACACTGTAGAGGCGGCTTGAATACTTCATGGGGTCCCTCGTCACGAAATCCCTAATGAGCGAGTCAAAGCTCACCCTCGGGTTCCTAATGACTTGGTCTATCGGTAACTTATTGAGGTCCAGTACGTATAGGTTATTATTGAGTACTACGAAATCGATACCCTCCATTAACCTACCTCCACCCAGCACGAAGGTTGGAGTCTTAATTGTGAGCTCCACCATCATAGGGCAACCACAGCGAGCTTAGGTTCTTTATGCATGATGGGTATTTAAGCACCTCAAAGTCGGCGTAGCCCCTCGGGATAACACTACCGTCAATGATTACGTGCATTGGACCAATGACGTAGTATGGAGAGCAGACCCAACCCCTAACGGCGGTGTTTAGGTGACCATTCACGGAATTAGCCCTTGGTAGTGCCGTACCGAGTACTAGGGCGTAATCGCCAGACCCCGTGTAATCAATTACGCCAGACTCAACAACCCTGAAGTGCCCAATACCCACACTCCTCTCCCCACCAATACCCAACTCACCAATCATCGAGAACACCCTCCTACCCTCACCAGCATCAACAACGCCCTGGGACTGCGTGTAGTAAATGATGTACCTAACCCACGGCATGAATGCCACAACCCTGAACGTGTCCGCGCCCTCAACAACCCTATCAATAACATTCCTCTGAATACCCACAAACTCACCAAACTCACCATACCCAAACTCCTCATCACCGCACACAATCTTCAAGCCATCCCCATAAACCCTATAGCTGATTTTCGTTACGAGGCACTTCATGGGTAGGTAATTAACACGCCTAACCTGCCTAGTTAACTCGGGTCTTTCGGCGCTAACCCTCGCAATGAGACTCATCGGTATTGGTACCGTACTATAATCACTAATTGACCTATGGCCAGAATCAACGTAGATTAGTGGGTAGGCTGAGGAAACAGTTGTAATCCCGTGGTTAAAACCCATGAACCTCAAGTAATCAAGTGCGGAATATATGGTGTCTGAGGGGACGTAATTAAGTGTGTCCAAAAGCCCTGACCTACCAACCCTAAACGCTCCCTCGAATTCAATTATTGCGTATCCGATTTGCATGCTGCATCACGTAACTCATCAAATACGGCCATACCATCAATAGCTCTCCTAATGCTAACCAATTCATTAGGCTCTTCATCATTAGCCTCTGCCTTCCTCAACTCAATCTCGCCCTTAGCCAGGTTTTGGAACTTAAGTGAGATGCCCTTGAACTCGATGTTCCCATAACCCCTAGTCCCCGAACCGCCTATGTATGTTTCCTGAACAAGTATTAGTGAGTCAATGAGGCTGGCTAGGTAGTACCTAGCTGGGTAATCCCTGATTAAGTCCTTAAACTTGCTACGCTCATCACACTCCTTACGCCTACACACATCAACATTAAATATCAGAAACGTTATTGAACCCTCAAACTCAACATCGGGCCTAACCCTAAGTATTGTCCTTGGGTCAGCAGCTGAGGTAACCCTATCAATCCTATTCTCACTCTTTTCCTCAATGAAGTCGTCAAAACCCACACCCTCACAACCATCCTTCACACGGCACAACTGCTCAATGAACCTCTTTGATGGGAATATGTCCCTAAAGATCGCCCTAGTCGGTGCCCAACACTTCTCGACAAACCATGAGTACGGGCTAGCCTCCTCCTCACTGGGCTGGAAGAACTGTGGTTGTACGGACATGGAACCAAAGACGTTATCAACGGGGCAGTATGGGTCATCATGAACCATAGTGTTGCTCCTCGAAACCCTCATGTGATAATAAATCTTACCGTCGGTCGTGTGTAGGTCAAGGCCGAGAGAAACCTCGAGGAGCGACCTAGCCCTACCCTTGAGGGAACTACCTGGTATATAAGGCACCTTGATCCTGTATAGTCTATCATTAACTATGTACGCCTTAGTTATTGAGAGAGGCTCAACATCTGCCGCACCCATGACTTCCTTAGCCCTACCGCTCCTAATTAAGAAACCGCTCTTTGCCATCAACTTGAAGCTCAGTTCCGCAATACCCGCAAGCCTAATCTTCGGCATCAAGTAGCTAGATGAGCTCATACTCCTCACCGCCCTTCTTTCCGTAAATCACGTATGCAAGGAACGAATCTAATGAATACCTGAGTGCTATTGCAAGGTCTCTCGCATGGCGATTATTTGATTGTTGCAGGCTTGCTCTTACCTCATCAAGCGCCTGTTTAATACCATCAGCTAAATCATCATCAACAAATCCCCTCTTCTTCTGGTACTCAAGCAGTATATTCAACCTCACGAGAGATCTAACCAACTGATCCTGAACACCTGCCGTATCCTGTGCTGAGCTCTCGATAATCCTATCAAGAACTGTAACCAATTGATTATATATCTTCCTAAAAGCCGCCGAGGAAGTCCTATATACTCTATAACTGTTGAGGCCTTTGAAGCCATCATCGTACTTACGATCCCTAAAGTTTTGGTAGATAATCGAATAAAACTTGGAAGTATATGGCATTAACTAATAATTAAGAAGAGTTTTTAAGTTTTATGCATGTCTATATAATAGGTAGAAACCATGAGAATTCAAGGAACAATACCCTACGACAATAAAGAGACGGCGGTGAACATTAACATAGATTATGGCAAACCAATGACCATACTAATAGGACCAAACCTCACCGGCAAATCCATAACCTTAATGTGCATAGCCGAAATGCACAGCAAGAAACATTTCATGAGAGGTTATGTTAAAAATAAAATCGACTCCTTAAAACAATTCGTGAGGTGCGAAGATGGCGAAAGGTTTGATTATACGGTTTTCGTCGATGCTTATAGAGTTACTGCACAACCAATAGAATACATTCGCGAAGACCTGAAGGAGATTCAGGAGAATGCCAATGAATTAATGAGAGGCGAAGAGAAAGCACTTCCTGCGTTAGAAAGAATAAAGAGTCACGTGGAGAAAATCGAGGAATTACTTTACGAGAAGCCAATAATCCTGGAACTAAAGAACTACACATCAACACATAGACTCTCAATGGCGTATAGGAGGTTCGAGGAGGTTAAGGAGGAGTTCAACAAACTCATTGAAGAAACGGCAGGCGAGATAGGCGGTGAAGGGGCAAGTAGGTTCAAGAAAGCCCTCAGCCACTTCTCACCATTATTCATAGACCTAACCAGTAACGGGTGGTTATGGAACGACTTAGAGGCTGGCGCTGAGGGTTCCAATATTGAGGTATTATCAAGCGTTTTCGCTCCATCATTCGTAATTCTCTACGCAGTACTGACATACGCGATGCCAGGAACAAAAGCCCTCCTCATCGAGGAGCCTGAGGCACATGCCCACCCCAGTATGTCCATGTTCCTCGGTTACCTATTGACTAAACTGGCGATGAGCGACAATACCATGCGAGTTATAGCCGCTACGCATAACTATGAGTTCCTGCAGGGCGCGTTAATTGCTGGTGAGGAAGCCGTGGATGTTTACGTGTTTGATAGAAGGAATGAGGGTGGGATCTTCACACTGGTTGCTGAGCCGTGGAACCATGCGGCGGTGATACCTGGGTTTACCGAGCCAGGTATTTTATCTATATATGGCAGGAAGTCATCATAGGGTGATTTAATGCTCGTTGGTATCAATGCTGTTGATTTGTATTATGATAGACAGCGTAGAATCATAAGTTACATATACAATAATATCTATCCTCGTGTCTGCATACTACCCGAAAAGGGGGATGAAATCTATGTAGATATGAGGGGAATAATACTAAATGCCCCTAAATGTAAATGCGATTATAAGAAATTTGTGAACGATGATGGGTGCAGGAACTGCGTATGTTATGATAAGCACGAGTCCCACCTCGGCGTATGCTGCATCGGTAAAGGTATCGATGCCGTGCTCATGGTAGAGTGCGATTGTGACGATTTTAAGGAGGGGGTTAAGCACGAGTGCCTCAATAATTTTGAGTGTAAGGATATCGTCGATTGCTGGGTGCAATGCACCGGGTCAAAGCACTAGTGATTTATCGTTAACCATCACCCTGATCGCTATTGGTAACTCCATCGAGAATCTGGTGATATCGAGTAAAGCCAAATCACCTCTGAATTGACATACCCCATGTCTACACCTCAACCGTGTTGTGAAGCCTATCAACTGCTTAATCATCTTTAAGTCCCCTATCATTAGTGTTGCCTCGCTCAGATCATCAATCCTCGTGATAAGCCTCGGCCTTAGTCCCCTATCTATTACGTACCTCGCAATACCGGGTACATGAAGCATTGGCATTACACCGCACTCACCGAAGATTGCTAATAACTCAACCAAAACATCGGCGTTATTGACGGGCCTGAATGAGAAGTAATTATTCGCCAACGAACCACCGCACCTACTCGGCAATACCCAATAAAGCACAATCAATGCACCCTGTCGTAACCCCACCTATTTTTTCAGACCCAAGCACTCAATCAGTTTCTGGTAATTGGCATCGTCAATTGCAATGCAGTAATCATCCCCGCACTCCTTAATTATTGTATAGTCCTTCAAGAAACCAGCATGGGCTATGGCATGCCTCTCCAACCTCCCACAATCACTTACGCTGGGCTCCTTACTTTCGCCTCTCTCAACGTAAGTCTCTGAACGGTAACTAAGTAACTTTGAGTAAATTACTCCATGTTTCAACTCGTCTCTAGCCTTCTCCCTAACACTATTTATTGTGTTTTGTATATTGTTTACCTCCTCCTTAACTAACCTAGACACTACAGAGCCTACCTTATCGAATACGTTTTCCCCCAACAACCCACTCAACCTCAAACCACACACATTACCCAACTCCTTAATCGTCCTGCACGCATGATAGGCAAGGAGCGCCTCGTAGTACTCCCCATGCCTCTTATAATTGGCACCCCTAATATCGTACCTAACTAGCTTGGCGCCATGATCAATCGTGACCGGTACATCAAACATAGGCTCCCCCTCACCACTATCAACACACAACCTATGCGTAAACGGCACCAATCCCATCATTGTTGCCCTAACCCTTGAGTCGTTGGGGTTCTCAGGAACCACAATGCTGTCCTGCGTCTCGCTGAAAACCTTCTCGTACCTCCACTCATCAGGTGTTGCGTTGTAGGCCGTTATGGTAACACTGCTCACGCCATTGATTAAGGCAAGCGATGCGAGGAGCCTCGATACATAGAGGGTTAGGGTGGGCATGAAATTCACCCCATGCGTCAAATCAATATTAAGCCTCAATTGAACGCCATCATAGATTAAATCCTTAACATTCGCCCACAATTGTTGTAGTAACTCCATGATCATCAACTCATAGTGACCCTCGTAGGACCAGAAATCCGTACTACCGACCCTATACTTACCAATTGATGACGTAACCACCACCCCAACATCGACGTTCCCGCGTAATTTGAACACTAATGACTCCACATACCTTTTAACCAAATCCCTCCACTCATTAAGACCGCTCAACTCCTTAGTGGGGGTTACCGTTACGGACCTCTCTTTCTTCTCCTTATCTTTCTCACTAATAGCAACCCTAATCTTATGCGCCTCTTCCTCAAGTCTCTTAAGGACCTCATACGCATCCTCATTATTGAGCGAGACTTGTGTTGTTAATACGCTATCCAACGCATATATTATATATCTCCTCACATCACTCGCGCAAACAATCGAAGCGAAGCCCCTAGATTTATTACCTCCACCGCAATCATACTCAACATGCCGCCAATTTAATGGGTTACCCCAGGTGGCGACATAGACCGTAACAACCGACGACTGAGGCATAACGCCTATCAAAAAGTGGAATTAATATGGGTTACCTATATTGCACATAATTACTAGTCCCGATCAGCAACTCTAGGCCTGAAACACGGAACGTGACTCATCATTAATTAAGTTCCCTGATCTTTATGTGCCCAAAGCCTAAGGACCTCGTTGATCCCGTGTTCATGAGTTCGGCGAGTCTCAGCAACGCCCAGAGCTGGTTATCCTGTCCTCCCTCCTGCTCCTTATCTCGTACCTAGCCCTGCCTATGAAGCCGAGCTGTGGTCCCTCGCTATTGGGTAACCTCGTTGATACCGCCCTGCCGTATATGTCGCTCGTGTACACGTAATTATACACCCACCTAAGGAACCTAGGCCAATCTCTGAAGTAACCATCACCAAAGACCCTAACCCAATAATTAATTGTTGACCTAGCAATGTTATCCATGCTTGGGGCATCAGTGTTCAGGCTGCCACGGGGCTGGCTCCTAGTGGGGCGACAACCCCGCTAGGACTGGTTAGTCTCTTTTGTCTGAGATTTAAACCCTCCTGTTTCAGAAGATTTCTAAACTATCACAGCTTGAAGAGTGTAGTTATTGATGCTGTTCCGATGCGTAATTGCGAGGAGATCATAATTAGGGAACCGGCAATTATTCGTGGGCATGCTTCAAGGCCCAGTAAACGGCTGAGTTAGCCCTTAAGACGTTGCTAAAGGCTATGGGTAAGCCAGCCTTTGGGCATAACCTAGTGGCCCTCTTCAACGACCTGGTTAATTACTGCGGCAATGCGGGTGATAGGCTGCGTTTCTGTGTTGGTTATCTCGATAAGATGTATATAATGCCACGTTACCCAGATGCCTTCATTGAGGGCGTGCCCTTCGAGAGGTACACTAGGGAGGAGACTGTGGAGGCCCTAAATTGCGCAAGCCTAATCATTAACTGGGTTAGGGGTTGTTCGCCATGTCGGTTAGATGATGTAATTAGGAGAGGAGCGCCGAGAGGGAGCGCGTGATCGATGAGTTGCGTGATTACGCGGCAAAACTCAGGGGTAGGTTCGGTAGATTGACCGTGATACTCTATGGGTCCTATGCAAGGGGCGACTTCAACCTATGGAGTGACGTAGACGTGCTCATAATTTCCGA
>Ga0208151_100636_pt1 | contig 13439 bp, 16 predicted proteins | sample ECH_Bhost_MetaG_FD_187130 | JGI IMG/M metagenome (GOLD analysis project Ga0208151, IMG submission 187130) | Hot spring microbial mat communities from Yellowstone National Park, Wyoming, USA - ECH_B host_MetaG (SPAdes) (version 2) | ecosystem: Environmental > Aquatic > Thermal springs > Hot... | reverse complement strand
GCGTCATTAGCGTCACTACGACATTTTTTGGCAAAGAAGTATTTAAAACTTTCTATAAGGGGGCTATCCATCCCCGCCTCAGAGAGGCGAGGCTTTTCGCCCCCTTAACCCTCATTTTTTGTAATTTTTTCCAATCTCTTTAGCATCTCCCCTGCAACAAGTTTTGCTCTAGTGTGTGTAAGTTTTTCAGATATCGAACTATAATTTTTTGTTCGTATTGCGAATAAGAACGAGTTCATGTAATTGAGTAATCTTTGCTTATTCGCAAACGAGTTTTCAAATACACATGGTGTGTAATGCGGAACGTTTATGGACTCACATACAGTGTTTAGGGATGACAAGATTGACTCTAAATACTCTGAGTCGGTAGTCATCATGCTGTTTTTGATTATGCCAATAAGGTGTGGATTATTCCTTATCTTTTTTATTATTGCAGGTATAGCTATTGTTAAGTGAGCCTGTAATCTTGTAAGCATTGATTCGGATAAAACAGCGAGCATGAAGAATGCATCTATATTCCTCAACAATTCTTCGGCTGAAACACTATCAAATGAAGGAGGTGTATCTATTAGAATTATATCGTAATTATCAGGTAAACTAGCTAAACGTTTCATAACTGCGTGTTGATCTACATGCATAAACGAATCATATTCCATTGGAATTAAGTCTACATTATCTATAATGTTCACTGGTTTTGGTGGGATTGTAAACAATGACGCTAACTTTCCCATACCATAGTTTTCATCACTTACAACTGAATATTTCGCTAGAGAGTTGCCTAGTAACCTTAATGATAAATCCGCTTGGATATCCGTATCAATAAGCAATACTTTTTTATTGTATTGTAAGGCGAATGCTAGCCCTAACATCATTATTGCAGTAGATTTTCCAACTCCGCCTTTTGTATTGACAACAGCTATTTTTAAAGTCATCATACATTAATGAATGTATCTGATATTTAAATTTTTCTCTCCCTTTCTATTTGTGCTGTAACCAGATTTGAGTGCGGGTATTTTTCTGACGGCTCCCCGCCCTAAAGGGTGAGGCTTCATAAGACATGGTGACTCATTTAACAAGAATGGAAAATATAAGGAAACCAACACCGATTGCCATTAAAAAAACACCGAATAAAACAAGCATGTATTCCATTTTTCATCCCTGTCTATAGTTTTAATGAATTACTTTTTCTCTTTTGTTCATTCTCTGCAGTTCTTACATATTTTTGAGCTGGTTCTGGTACCTCAAAGTCTGTTTCTTCAAAAGGTAATTCTGGTTGATCACCTTTTGTTGTACTATCTGGTTCTTCTGGTTCATCAGGTCTGTCAGGTTCATCTTTCTCTACAGGTTGATCTGTATCGTCTAATGCTATAGCTGCCATTAGACATGATCTTAATTGTTGCCATATTGTATCGGTAGTACTGTATATATTATTAAGACTTATACCATGTTTTGATAACTCGGTATTAATTTCTGCTATACTTTGTGCTTTAATGATAATACCAATATCTACAGTTTTTTTATCTTTACGTAAAACAAAAACTGCACTTGATTTCCCAAGCCACAGTATATATTTATTACCATTCTCTGCGATACCAGACAAAGGTTTTGTGTTTATCGTTTCTCTTAGATCGTTATCCAATAGATAGTCAGATATAGCTTGGTTTATATGGGGAGTTATGTTTTCTCCTTCTTTTGCCTTTACTGTTACTTTTTTTACTAACATTTTTTACCACCCAACTAAGGGAAGAGCTTATTGCTTCACAGTTTATAATGTTTTTATGTTATTTATTTCGGTCTTTTCTTGTTCACTTGGTGATAATTGTTTCCAAACTATAACAAAAGCCTCGCCAGGCGTGTCAAACCATTTCCACATTACTGCATAACCAGATTGTAGTATCATATACCCAGTACGTTTCGTTGAAATTTCTACACCTAACTCATTTATTTCTTCTTCACTAAAAGGTACTACAGACCTTAACTTTATAATTTCAAATGGTAATACCTTTGCAAAAGATACTCCGTTCTTACATTCTCCTACATACATTAATTCTTTAATTAATTGTAGTAAAATATAAATCTTTTCTTCTCATCTCGCTTGACAAAATGAACGGTAAACCTCAGCTACAACCCAATTAAAGTGCGGAAAAACTATAAAGCGTGGTAGCACTCAAATTAAAATTGTATGGCACGGAGAAAAAGTCCTATTGAAAACTTACTTGATATATTAGAAGAAAGGAATAAGGATGTTGAAAATATACAAACACTCAAACAAGCTTTAAAGAGAGAGACAGATTCTTGTGTCGTAAAATTCCTGATATCTACCTATGCTGAGGGGCATTTGATAGAATATCCACAAATACCAATCTATCTAGCAAAAGTAGGCAGAACTTATATTGTGTTACATGGTCATACACTTTATCCTCTTTCATATGCTAACCGTGAACTGCATGCTTTAGTCTATGCAAAAGCAAGAAAAATAATGAAAGAGGTACGAAGTCATAAATTTACAGTGCTCCTGAGGTTGGATAAAAATAAGTGGATGTGGGGAAACCTCCTTATAACTTTGAATGAAAACGATGAAATCACGTTCTCCAGTAATATTAATAAAGACGATTTACCAGAGTTTTATAGGCCGTATAGCTTCAGTAATTATTTCATGAGTGATATATGTAATGTTGTGTTTGATAATTGTACACCGATAGCTGGTTATGTAGACGTTTCTGTTTGTACAATAGGTAATTATTTATTCTATATTTTTGAGAAATATGGTAAGAATAAATATTTAATATCGGAAATACCTTTGTAAAAATATTAAGGTGAAAGACAATTATTCATGCTATTGACTTTATTATTCATAAACAAGACGAATTTTATCAATTCCTTATCGACCGTGGTTGTCAGATAACTAAAACTGAATATGAATATTACATAGATACTGTATATCTCATTTATTCTTATATGAATAAGGATCACCCTTCTATGCGTAAAAATGACTTGTATTTTTATTCTCTGTTATATTTAGTCGGTAGGTCAAAATTTTGTGTAACTATAGGGGATATATCGACCTTTTTTGATATATCGAATAGAGAGTTATTGAACGTGTCAAGAAAAATCATTCGAAAATATAAAAATAAATTCAAGGTTAATGTAGATCATTGTTTAAAAAGGATTTCGACATATTGTAAGGATTTTGACCCAAATCTTGTAATGGACTATATAGAGACAAACAAATTCACTGGTAGGATTGATGTAATATTGACTGCGTTGGCATTCCAACTGTTTAAATGTGATGTAACAAAATTGTTTGGAGTGTCACATGTTGCTATTAAATATCATATAAAAAAGAAAAAACGTGAGTGACCCCGCCCTACAAGGGCGGTAGTTCACAAAACAACAAAAAATTAATGTGCAAGGATAGATGAGCGGAGATATATTAGATCGACAAATCTGTGCTTACCGTTATCAATATATCGTAAATTTATTGTGTTTGGAATACGTAGGATGTTTATATGATTAGCACTTACCTTTGGATCTGGTTCCAATCCTATTTCTTTGACACAGTCTACTAATATTTGTTCTTTCTCTAACCATTCTTTCTTATCCTTTAACATAACATCACTCATCTTATATATGTGGAACCCACCACCTGAAAAAACTACTGCGTCTGGTTTACATTTTACTACAATTTTTGTAATGTATTTGTTAATAAATTGTTTTACTTGCCAAAGATTGTTTACATCTACATAATGTTTGAAATCTATATCTACATATGTCCAAAAAGATCCACCGAAAGTGTCTACTGAATATTTGTCAGCAATAAAGTAAGAAGGACAAAAGTACCAATTGTTAGCAAATGCCCTTTTTATTTTTTGTATAACTTGATCTAATGTAGTAGCGTATTCAACATAGTCCATTTGTCCGTATTTATTCCTGAATTTGTATGACTTCTTAAATGATGAAAATGCGTAAACAAAGTTGTTTTCTCTGTCATTCATACCAAAAAAATAGAACCATCTGTTAATACCTTGTTGTTCGTATGGTCTGAAAATAAATTTCAGAAATTCCTTCATCTAGACCCCTCGTGGATACAGTTCATGCTAACATTGCACCAGCAAAAGCAGACACGCCTCCTAAAACAGTTAATATTCTGCCCAATGTTTTTAATTTAGGTATATCACCTAAAGCGTATAATATTGTTAATACTATAATCAGCCCTACACCTATAGCTAATGAAATAAGAATATCCAGTTGCATGTTAAAAAGAATTGAATATATTATTTTAAAAATTTTTGGTTTGGTTACTCTTCATAGTATAGCTGCGACTGAAGGAGATTGTGTTTGTGTGCTGTTATTCTTACAACAATACAATATTATGTATATTAATAAGCCATTAATCGCTACAAGCATTAATACTTGTATTTCGTCATATGTTATATCTGAAACCCTGTATACTTCACCTTTATTTAAGAAATCCTGTAAAATACAAACCGATTAAGATAAGTGCTAGAGACGCTATTCCCTCTAATACTCCTACTGCATTCATTAGAAATATTGCTATTCCTGCCGCAATAAATATAAAACCCAGTATTTCTTGAGCAGTTATATCTACCGATACCATATTGGTCGTGATAATGATAGTTAAAAAAAAATATAAACTTGTTTTCCTCTACTACACTTTTGCCCACATGTAGTCAGTATTGTCCGCAATCTGACCTCCTCCCCGCCCCTAGAAGGGGCGAGGTTTGCCGTTTATTTTATCACTTATTTATATGGGGACACAATAAAACGCAGGACTACCGTTTATTGAGGAATTAAAGTCTTCGGTGGTTGGGGTGTTTATTCCTCAGGGTGGGTAGGAGGTTAGATCGGTATTATGTTAGTCCCCAAAAACTCTGCTAATTTTTCGATTGCATTAACAGTGTACGTGTCCTTTACTGTTATTGCAACGATAACCAATGTCTTTTCTATGTTTCCCCTCATACCTCTTCCTATCTCTTGAATTAAAGTTCGTAACTCCGATGGATAAGAACTTAATACTATATTTTCCACTTCTGGTAAGTCCACTCCTTCGCCTAGTCTTTTAGCAGCTATTATCACGTCCCAATTCGTATTATATAACTTTGTTAAATCTTCAGCTGACAATATTGGAATAACGATCTTGCCCATCTTCTCTATCTCACTCTTTAATGCTTTGATGGACTCTATTCTCAGAGTGAATATGAGTGTCTTTCCTTGCAAAAATCCTACTACCTCAGTAGTATTCCTGATCACCTTATTATATGTTGCTATTAAGGTGTGCCTCCTACCTATACTCCTCGTATAAAGATTATAAAAACGTCTCTTTTCTGCTTCGGACAAATTAGGCATTTTTATTTTTTTCAAGGAATTGGAAATGGTTTTTGTAAGCTCTCGGTATACAACCATAAAATCGTAATCTGGCTCTACTTGTACTTCGTATAATTCTACTTTCGGAATATATTTCTTCAAATCTGCATAGGTTTTTTTATAAATTGTCGGTAAAGGATATTGTTCTTTACTGGATAAAGTAGCACTGAGTCCTAAAATATATTTGGCGTTAAACTGTGTGACCGCGTTATATAATTTTGTGCCTTTATGAGCATGATGAACTTCATCTATCACCAACATTGTCTTTGTTTCAAATAATCGTTTAGTATTTTTTGTGATTTTTACTAGTTTTTCAAAGGATGGGTAAGCAAAAATGTTGGACGATATTAAACTTTTACCTCCTTTGTTTGAAAGGTATGCATGTGCTTTAAGACCTTGTTGTTTCATTACTTTTTCCCATTGTAATGCTAAAGATAATGTAGGGACAGTTATTATATAATCGTCTATCTCTCGTTTTAATAACAACTCCTTTATTGCGGTGATCGCAACATAAGTTTTTCCTGTACCAGTAGGAAGGACAACTATTCCTTTCTTTTTTTCAAGGAAAGTACTTACGGCTTCTTTCTGGTATTCTCTTAAGATATCATAAAGTGTTTGTGCCATAAGCGTACCTAACAAAAGTTTTTTATTGAAAAATATTTATAAACTATCCCCCGCACTCAAATCGGGTTGCAGCAGAATTCAGGGCGTTCTTTTTGTCTTTATTGAAGCAATTCAACCCGCACTCGAATCGGGTTTCAGTCAGAGTTTTACGGTCAGGCGGGTAATTTTACGTGAACTTGACCCGCACTCGAATCGGGTTTCAGCTCATTCTCTTTTTGAAGAGATTTTTGCATCTGCAGCACCCCCGCACTCGAATCGGGTTTCAGCAAACTAAAATTTAAGACTAAGGCTCTATAAAATATTCATTTCCCGCACTCGAATCGGGTTTCAGCTAAATTAGTATCCCCATACTAATGTGATGAAAATAGTAGATACCCGCACTCGAATCGGGTTTCAGCTTGAGGCTCTTCGGGAGTTTGCGTCACAGGTATTGCCCCCGCACTCGAATCGGGTTTCAGCATAAGTATTGCACACTACTTAAAAAGCTTAATTCAAGTTCTATACCCCGCACTCGAATCGGGTTTCAGCGGAAAGTTTTTAACCTCTTTATACCGTTTGCATAAGGTCTCTATCACATGCATCTGTCGGCATAGTCCGCATCCATCCGCATCTGCCAGCATCCGTCCGCATCGTCTCTTCTTCACGTGAGGGTGCGTGCCCCACAGATTGCGGGTCTACCCCTTGCGGGGAACCCCGCATGTTTATTATATACTATACAAGAATTTAAAATTTTCGGGACAGCTTTCCTCAATTACTGAATTTTTCTTATTCCCATGAGATTTTGGGAGTTCAATAAAGAGAATAAGGTGACTGACTTCCTCCCCAGTTAGAAGGGGCGAGGCTTGCCGTTCATTGTGTCATATATAACATACTTAGGCCTAAAAATTTCCTCATATCTGTTTATTATCTTCATAACTAAAGAAATAACTTTCTTTCTCTCTTCGTTAGTTACTTTTTTGTTATAATAATATTTGTACATTATCCCCCTAGCTTCTTTAATGCTTAGACCATCAATGATTTTACTCTTCTCTGTTTGTATACAAACACGTCTCCATATTTTGTATGGTAACTCATGTTTTGTTGTGTCGAATATAATGTTATATGCATGTCTCATCAAAATAGTCGGTAAATTTAATTCGTGAGACGCACTGTGTATATTAGTTAGCTCAATTATCAATTTGTCTTTGTAAAATAAAGCAAGTACATCTATTTTTGCATTAGGAGCTATTATCGTAGACGGTCTTTCTGATATAGTTAGCCTGAGTGTAGATATATATGTATTAACTAAAAACGGGATGTTATAAAAGAAAGGTACAAGAGATTTGATCATATTTTGTGTATCAAATATTTTTATGAAACCTAGTATGTCCTCAGATAAACGTAAAGCATTAGCCTCATCGTAACTATAAATCTTACAATTACCTGTAAATACGTAATGTCCATAAACACGTGGTCTGGATGAAATGAAGTCTTTAATACAATTTATAATGGAATCAACATCTTGCATGTTCATCTTTTTTCCCTCACTACAATCAAATTAAACCTCCCCCACACTCCAATCGGGTTGCAGCAAATTTTTATAATTTATCTCTATCATTTGCATCACCTTCTGCCCGCACTCGAATCGGGTTTCAGCTTGAGATAAATTTCAAGTATAGTTAATCCTACCTCGATCCCCCCGCACTCGAATCGGGTTTCAGCGGAAAGTTTTTATACCCCTTTATTTTGTATGCAGTTGTTGTCATCTACATCCATCCACATTATCCGCATCCATCCGCATATGCCAGCATCCGTCCGCATCGTCTCTTCTTCACGTGAGGGTGCGTGCCCCACAGACTGCGGGTCTACCCCTTGCGGGGAACCCCGCATGATAATATAGTCGTATAATACAATTTAAAATTTTTGTATCAACTTTCCTCACATACTGGATTTTCATTACTCCCATGAAAATTTGGGAGTTTAATAAAGAGAATGAGTAGTGTAATGTGAATGGATCAGGTTCATCTTTTTTCACCAGAGACCCCACCCTGAAGGGCGGGGAGGAGGTCAAATGACACTTATCGGTAATGGTAGGGGCAGTAAAAAGTACTCATAAATTGTTTTGATGACCATGTTGTTCATTAATGATATATTATTTAATACTAAATAACCAAATGAGTTTAAGATGTTCTTTTCCATATTATATGCTATTGTTTGTAATGTGAATGGATCAGGTTCATATGGTACTTGTTGTCCTATTTCTGACATATATATTTGAGGTAGTATCGGGTCATAATACACTACCGTATTAACAAGTCCTATAGGGTTAAGCTTAATTAATTCTGCAATTATGTTCGGGTTAGGTGGAAATCCATACTCAGTAATTTGGTATGATGACATGGGTTGAAGGTTGAACACGAATGCTGGGAATCTCATAAAATTATTGTATGCCAATATTCCTAAACAGAATTCTTGATCTAATGAAGAGCACGGAGATACTAAATTATTTGCTAGATATACCATGTTAAACGCTTCACCGAAAATATATAACGGACTATATCCTGGGACTCCTCTGTACAAAGCAACAGATTGAATTTGATTCGTGTTGTTAGTGATATTCCATATTATAGAACCTTCTTGGTTGTTCACACTCCAGGATAAAGATACTGAGCCTGAAGTATTTTGTATCCTATACTTCACAAATTTGTGTTTCTGTATCAACAGTTTATGTAGTTTAACCTTTTTAGATGTTGCAAGAAAAATATTTCTCATTTTTTTAACCACCACTAGACGGAGATGGTGTAGGAGATGACTGTGATTTTGAGGCTATCGCAAAGACCAATAATATTAATGATAACACTATTAATATTACTAAGAAAGCTCCGAAGAAACCTAACCCGTAAAGAAATCCTCTTTTTATTTCTTCACCGAGTCCCATGTGATAATTATCAGTTATAAAAAATTTAATAGTTTCCCTCTTCTCTGACCTTCTCCCACACTTCAGGGCGGGGGGCTGTCAGAAAGTTCACTTTCTTTCAGCGTAAAGAGTTATTTCTTCTGGCGTCATTGATAATAATGACCCTGGCTTATAATTCATACCACAATTTGGCAATACACCGTAGAATTTTCCATTATTAATATAAACTATACAGTAGTTTATTGTGTCTATTCTTTTAACGAATACGAGTTTACTATACCCATAGCGTTGTATTAGTACTACGGGAGTTGTTACAATTAAGTTGATATTAGTACCTTCGATCTTATCAACTGATACCTCTGCTCCTATCAAATCTCCAAAATATTTGTAGTTATACATACCTGATTGTTTATACAAACTTAATGCATTATCTATCAATGTAAGGAATTTGTTGGTGAAATCTGGAGAAGCATATATCGCGGATGGTTTTTTAGAACCGCTTTCGCTCGCGGGGATTATAATGATGAAGGCGGAATCATATGCAATAAACAAAGCGTAATGGATGTTATATTCTTTTATGTATTTTATTAGCATCTCTTTTGTAGTTAGAACTCTATAACCCTCTTTTGATAATGATTTAATAGTATCTAGTAGTTCTACATTTATTTCTTCTTCTTTTTCCTCTTCCTCTTTTTCTTCTTGTTTCTTTGCTCTCTTGCTTATTTCCTCAGTAGGTTGTTTCCTGCTTCTTGGTAGAGTGGGCATTGATGGGTTAGCTGTCGAAGTTCCTGTTGGTGGTAATATATAGGGTGTATTTGTTATGGGTATATTAGTTGGGGTCTTAGTGGTTTGTGGTTCTTGTTGTACTGATTTCTGTTCAATACCTATAACAGACATCACTGCGTCTAAAGCCTGTTGTTGTGTTATTTCGCCTTTTTGGTATGCAGTCAATATATCAATTAATGTCTTTGCTACAGTCCTCTTTACATTGTCAGGGAGAATTACTATTTTTTCAAATATTTTATCGTATTGTTGTGGCGATAAACCAGCCTCATTTAATATTTCTACAAATGCTTTTACCATTTTACCTAGTAATTGGTACTGTTGTGGCGATAAACCAGCCTCATTTAATATGTATAAATACTCTTGCAAGAATTCATATAGTTTTTGTCCAGATATACCTATATTTGAACGTTCGCCTTTAAAGTAGGAGTATATCTTATTTAATACTTCTTCAATCACTTCTAACTGACGTTCTTCCTCACGTTGTAATTGTTCGTAACGCTCTAATTCTGATTCTACTTCTTCCTTTGTAGTAATAGTCATTGTTTTTGACATCTTTACTATCTGTTCGTATAGTTGATCTGCTAATAACTGAGCTAGTTTATTATTAAATATTAGGTTACGTACATTTGGAGAATAAGACGCAACAGCGTTTTCTGCCTGACGGTACATTGATGTACAGTCTATCTCGTGGGGATCAATTTTATCTATCTGAGACAAATCCACATTTTCTTTAACGAGTTTAGGTATCAGAAAACGTAAAACTGAGTTGGTAGAAATATTTGAGAAATCCTTGTTGAATGTACTACAGTATTCTATTGTATTTTCAACTAATGGTGTGACGGCTTTAATAGCTCTTTCTTCTTTCTCATCCCTAACTGTAATATTTTTTCGAGTTTGTTTTTTAGCAATCTGTTGCGATGATATTTTAGAATAGTATAATAGAAAATTATCAAATTGATCTTTAAGCTGCTTAGGTAGTAGCTCTGATATTTTTATTAATGCATCTAAAGAACCTTCTGGTGACGAAAGTTTTGATAAGTTATCTCCTAAGAGTAATATACCCACGTCAATTAGTGGGTTTTGTTTTATATCATCTGCTCCGCCGTTATAGGAAAATATTTGTTGTGCGACTTCTATTAGGTCTCTATATTTGTTCAATTGTTGGTTAAACGAATCATTATTACTTGAGGTAACAAAGGCGTAAATATAACCTACAATATCTCTAGGGTATTCGAACTCTGGTAAATTATCACAAGTAATTGTGCCCCCAATTCCTTTATAGTCAGGTAAATCTCTGAAAATATTAAGAGACTCCCAGATATAATCTGGTAATGTGAATTTAAACTTTATTTTGTTGCTACAATTCGTTTTTATATATTGATAAATGTCATAAGGAGTTGTGATGGATGACATTAATATCTAATACTTGATTTATCTAAAAAACTTAAAAATCAATCTGACCACCACCCCTACCCTGAACGGCGAGGTTTGTCGCTTGTTTTGTTAAACATAAAATGATGCTTTAATTTCAGCAGATCCAGCTACAGCAATTACAAGGTATGGATAACCCTCGTACGGTATGTTTTGTGTCTTTAGTACGTCACTGTATATAATCGGTGTCTCTTGAGTTATTGTTATAGGGTCACTATTCAGTATAAGAGAATCACCGTGTTGTTTTACGTCGTTCTCTATGTTGAACCACGCCATGACAGAGACCTGATCTGAAAAGGGTTTTACGCTGATCACGAAGTCCTCTGATAGAAGAGGAATGAGTACGTTTGTATTAGTTACAATGTATGTATTTACTACGAAGGACTGACTCGGCGTTGGGGTGTTAGTGGGATTCGGTGACATTGATGGGGTAAGAGAAGATGTTGGTGTGTTAGAGGGATAAGGTGTTGTTGGTGGTGTTGATGGAATAAGAGAAGATGCTTGATTAGGGCTTGGCGAATAATTGGCTGACTTATTATAATATAGCTTATATATTAAATACCCAATAACAGCAAGTGTTATCACAGCTAGTATAACAACTACTTTGTTGGACATATCTAATACCTCTATCTATCATAAAAACAAAAAAACTTTTTAACTTTAATTGTTGAGTATGTCGCTTACCTGACTAATAACTTATCACAATTGTAGCAGTAGGATTGATTGGTGATGTCAGCACTAAAGTAAATGAATATTCTGTGGCGATTCCTGGTCCTTGTAATGTATATGTTACTTTCACGCCCGCATATCCGCCTGGAACAGATACTCCTTTGCTAAAGGAAGCAGATCCGCTAGAATCAGTAGTTATTGTTGTGGTGTTTATACTTGGAGTTGTAAGCGTTCCATTATATGATACATAAGTTGTACTTATTCTAAGTTCGTATGATGTATTAGGCACTGCATTAGATAAGTTGAAGTTTACTGTTGTTGATGAACCTGATATACTCGCAGATGCCGACGTTGAGTTATTGTTTAACGTGTATGAAGAACCATTAACAGATACTGTAAGTACTGGGTTATACGCTATGTTCAGATTGATAGTTAATGTAAAGGAAGAGCTTATGCCTGGCCCTTGTATTGTTAAGTTAACAGAACCATTGGATGTCACATTATTAATACTTAGAGAACCCGAACCGCTACCAGAAGAGTCTGTAGAAATAGTTGTGCTGGTACCAGTAGATAATGAAACTGTATATGAAGAATTGGGTTGTCCATTAGATATACTGATATTTATGGTAATTGTGTCATCATAGGGTATATTTAATGTGACAGAATTAGTGGGACTGTTATTAGACAGTGTAACTGTTGTTGATTGTCCTACTGCGGCTTGCACTGTTGGACTAATAGTTTGTTGATTCTTTTGTAAAATTAGTAGATAAACTAAAATAGCTGTAGCCGCTATTACTCCAAACAATATTATCCATTTTTTCTCCATCTATCGCCACCTGCCTATATTGAACTGACTAATATGTGTTTCTGACTTACTACCCGTCCAGGAAGGGCGAGGGTTCCCTTCCAGACGGCTTATCATCCTCCTCATCGGTTCGGGACTACATCCCTCACTTGAGGGGCAGTCGAGTGGTTCAGAGAACGACTTCGATTTAGGATCGGAGATGTGGGGGTATCCAGCACAATGTGGACTTTCATTGCTAAGCTCTAGTGCCTTAAAGGAAAGAGGCGTTAATAGTTGCTCCTCCCACAGTCCCATTAAGCCCTCAATCGAGCTGGGGAGGAGCGTCATTAACATCACTAAGAAAAATTTTGGCAAAAAATATTTAAATATGATGGAGTTATCTATCCCCTTGATAGCAAGGGGTTTGGGCTTTTCGTTCCCTTTGAACCCCTAAATTTAATAGTTGATTGTTACGGATATCATTGGATTTGGTGTTGGAGATGGAGATGGAGTGGGGGATGTAGGAGTGGCCATAGAAACTATTCTTGTTAATAAATATATTATAAGTCCAACTATAGCAATTGTTACAATAATTATAACAATTCTTTTGCGGTCCATGCTATTATCCTCACTCATTTATAGTCTATTGCTACTTAATAAATATATTATAAGTCCAACTATAGCAATTGTTACAATAATTATTATGAATTACTCCGCCCTTCAGGGCGGGGGTTCTCCGAGGTCTTAGGTGTTACACCCCTTTTACGGGTACTACTTCACTCCTCACCAGCTGACATTGTAGGAGAAATTAGCTCCCGCTCCTCATGACCATTAAGTTGATCAGAGGAAGGGGTTTGGGCTTCA
>Ga0208151_100632_pt1 | contig 13515 bp, 12 predicted proteins | sample ECH_Bhost_MetaG_FD_187130 | JGI IMG/M metagenome (GOLD analysis project Ga0208151, IMG submission 187130) | Hot spring microbial mat communities from Yellowstone National Park, Wyoming, USA - ECH_B host_MetaG (SPAdes) (version 2) | ecosystem: Environmental > Aquatic > Thermal springs > Hot... | reverse complement strand
AACTACTGGAAGCATCTCCGGGGGTATTTCTGATATTTCTGATCGAAGCGAACTTATGTCGCCTGCCTGTATCTGAGCTAACACTTGACCCTGAGATATTGTAGTAGGAGATGTGGATGATGTTGGAGATGTGGTAGAACTCGAAGTTGGGGATGTAGTAGGAGATGAAGGCGACACAGATGTTGGAGTGCTAGTTGATGACGATGAAGGAGTAGAACTGCTCTGTGAGCTAGTTGGTGTAGATGTTGGAGAAGACAGAGTAGAAGATGAAGGAGTAGAAGTAGACGGTGTAGATGTTGGAGTGCTAGTTGATGACGATGAAGGAGTAGAAGTATTCGATGAAGGAGTAGGAGTAGAACTGCTCTGTGAGCTAGTTGGTGTAGATGTTGGAGTGCTAGTTGATGACGATGAAGGAGTAGAACTGCTCTGTGAGCTAGCTCTTTCCATAGTATTAATTGCATTATTAAGGAACCGTGTATAAATAGAAGCTATAGTACCGGCTTCTGGTGTGCTATAACTAGGTAATTGTAAACTTTGTAATTCCCCAACTGTCAATGTATCGTTAGTTAGCGACTCGTATATTTGATTTAAATTATTATACACTTGCTGATACGCAGATACTCCTTCGAAACTTGTTGAAGTTTCATTTTCAAATTGTATAGCGTTTTGTAACATATTGTTAATTTGCTGAAGAGTTGACGATACGTTAGATAAAGTAGCTGGCGATAGCGATTTCCCAGAAGCGTACGCAGAAATTAGTGAGAGCAACGCTTCATATACCTTTGCAAGCTCAAGATTCATGTCTTGTAGAATGTTGTCATAGAGAATTTCTTTTAGTGTGGCAACTGCTGGTAAAGAGTTTGAATATATATTATTTTGAGTAATGTATATTGTTTGGGCGTTAAAAGGAAAAAGTTGTATATTACCCGTACCCACACCAGGTACTTGTACTGTGAGTCTATCGTTTGGCGATGATATCATGGATGAAATGTCGACGTATTGATATTGTGATAGTGTATATGTTAGCGAGTTCCCATTAGTATTATCAGTTACTGTAACAGTGACGGAGCCTGGATACAAGTTTAGTAAGTACACTTTTAGTAAGTACACTTCCATTCGCTCACTAAAACATATGTTTGAGATGAATATAAGTTTTTTCTCTTCTCTTGGGAAGAGGCTTCTTGTCGTCAGAGGTTTAGCCTTTTGAATATGAAGCCTAATATTACGGCACCGATACTGAAGGGTAGTACTATATAGTTAGCAAAGAGCAGACCTATAGAGAGAGTAGCGAAACTAAGAAACAACGTTGAAGACCACAGTTGAGAAGAATAACGATAAGATGCTACAGCTATTGCTAGAAAACTATAGTATGTTATAATTCCGATTAGTTGATTATTTGTTGAATGTATATTAGTTGTAAATGAAGATCCGCTACTACCGTTATACTTTACATTGGTTGTATTAGTAACATTGAATGATGCGACCTGGACTGGTTTCACTGGTAGTGGTGATGTGGAAATTGTTATCGACCTAGAGGATTCCGATACTGTAACAACTACTTGTAAGTTTGTTGGCAGGTTTGTTGGGTAATAGTTACTGGATATGAGAAGTTGTGATTGTATGTTCCCATACTGTACAACAAGGTTATACCCAGTGAAGCCTACTAGTGTTAGAGACGACGAATTTGTTAGCTTAGTTTGGTAGACTGTATTATTGTTATTGACTATTGCGTCTCCCGGAGCTGTCGTCAAACTAAGCACGGAAGACTGTAATGGTGAAGGCAAACCTGTTGCAACTGATACGATACCTGTAGTTTCATAATACAGACCGGAAGACAGTGTTGTACCGATACTTGATACCGATAGCGGTATTGTGCCATTATAATTAATATAAGGAACTATACCAGTTGACGCGACCGGGTTTGGCATAGGCGTTATGAATGTGTAAAAAGACCCTGGGTAATAATAGAAACCTATGAGATAGAATATATTGCCTATGTCTGCATAGCCAACCGCAACATCAGCTGGGAATTGCGGATTATTTACCAGCTTTGTAACAGCTGTTTGAGAGTTATATACATATACGCCTGTCGTATTTACTATCAGCCCAGCTTTGTGCAAAAAGTCAGTAAACCCAACAAGCATGTTGTAATTGATTTGTGTGTTTGTTAACGACGGCTGGATCGATATCCCTATCACATTCCGTCCATAAATTTTCAGATCAACTAAACTCACGCCTCCTACTGTGTTTACAGCTTGTCCGCTCGCGGTAACAGAATATGTGGAGCCGTTTGCATACTTGACTGAAATTGTACTACCTACTGGTATATCTTCGAAGGAAATGTAATTGGAAGACGAGTTATAAGGTAAAATATACATGTCTACATGGTTTAGGTCAAGTTTCAGATTGCTGGCTTGCACTGGTAAAGAGTACCATTTGCTATCGTTATACACTAGGATATTAGAACCGTTAAGTAACGTGGGGTTAAAGAAGTAGACTGGGTCTTCTAACAGTACGGAATTAGAACCGTATGATGCACTTTGAGATACCGCAAAAGTATCGTTAAACGTAATGGATGGTGGGGCTACAGTTTGCGGTGCTAAATATTTAGTAGAAGGGTACTGTAAAGACGCTGATGACCCAAACACAAATCCGTACATAGATGATTGTGGCAAAGCGACTTGGGCAACTTCTTCGTTCGGCATGCCTGCCACTTGGGCGTTATATGTAAATTGTGAATTTGAAATTGTGAATTGTGAGCTTTTAACGTAACCGTCGGAAGCCATAACCCAGGTCGTAGACCCGAAAGGAAACGCTGTATACGAAGGAATTGTCTGTAAGTTGGAATATGAGAAAAGGCTTAGCGTAACTATGCTACCTGAAGGAATTGAGCCAGAATATATTAATTCAGGTGGCGTCACAACAGCTGAAGATTGAAAGGTGTAAAGTATAACTGCAGATGTATAACGCAACGCAGTCGTTGTAAAAGTTACAAGACTATTTTGCCCGTTTAGTACCAATGACCCACCCAGTAACGAAACGCCTGATACATTGAAGATAGATGTGTTGAGATAATAGAACTGAGTGTAAAAACTAAACACGCCCGTCGTTACGGCACTAGCTTGAGTATTTCCCCCATAAACGAAATAATAAGTTTGTGTTGAAGGAGCTGGCTCGTACCATACCAGCAAGGGAGGTGTTGCTGAGAACAAATATGAATATTCATAATAACCCAAGGAGTTTGATACGTAGTAATTTTGACCGAACACTTGGGTTTGTTGTGGAAGTGGAGCGATGTAAATTAGCCCTTGCGAAATGTTTGCGTTTACATTAACTGATATAGGTACTTCTTGTTGGATAAGACTAGCTTTTGCTGTTAACAGGAAAAACGGTAAGATAAAGAAAAATAAGTATAGCAGGATTAGGAATATGGTCTTTCTGTTAACTCTCACTCTGTTAACTCTCACCATTAAAACCATATTAAAACATATGTTTTACATGTTTAATAGTTTTCTAGAAAGTTAAGCCCATACCCATTTGATACTTGTTATAAATCTTACGATGAATCCAGAAATTATTCCTATGAAATTGATTATGCCAAGTACTAAAGACTTAAGTTTTAAATAAGACGTAAAAAACAATATTGCCACTATTTCCGAAGCATTACTAAAATGAAACATGACCACGATAATTGAAATTACCACAATATACTGAATAACTCCCCCACTAGCTGACGACATATGAAATTTAAGTAGTCTTTTCCATGTGTTTCCTATTCTCTTATCTTTAAATGTCCATACATCGTTTAACATAAAATTGAAAATTATTGAAATTTCAATTGCTAATACTAATGATATCGATATGGATAAAAGCTTAGTAGCAGATAAAAATACTAGTTCGTTCACCACTGTGCCTACCCCTCCTACTATGGCAAATTTCAGCAATCTCGACATTAAGGGTCAGCTCGACATCAAGGGTCAGTAGTTTTTCATCACATTAGGTGATGCTGTATATTGCGTATTACTGGTGACTTGAACAGACTGATTATTAACTATTTTTGGCAAAACTTGTGCTATTTGTAGGTAGACCTGTAACGATTTTACTATTTGCGGTTCGACGCCGTACATTGACGCGATGGAATTTAACACATCTGGTTGAATTTGTTGTGCAATTTGATATGCCTTCGTCACCAATGCCACGGGATCATACTGAGTTTGTTGAACTAGGCTCGGTATTTTGTCGTATTGACCTCCAAAATAATTTGCTATTTTTTGTGACGAAATAGGAGTAAATGGCTCGTTGAGATATTGTGTAGAGATTTGGTTAAGGTCATAATACTGCGAAAGCTGGTCAAGTGTATATATTAAGTTTAGTATTTTCGCTATAGCTTGTGCATACGTCTCGAATGAAGAAAGACGCTTATTACGATTATTTGCACTCATCATACATATCTCTCAAACAGCTGTTTAAAAAGTTATTAGCTGACCCGAGAATGGGCGAGGCTCGTCGCTTAGATTGTCATGGCGATCATTTTCTCCAACACGTCCATAGCTTTTCTGAAATCCATCTCTCTGTACAGTTCGTTCATAGTTTTTTGCATGTCCAACTTCAGTCCGTAAAATGTGTCTACGGTGTACAATATTTTTTTCAAAATGTCGGTGTCAGTTGCAGGCAATTGTGTTATATCAATCCTAGGTAGAAGCTTCAATGTTTGTACTTGTAATAATGAACTATCAAAACTCGTTATTACCACAAAACTAACGTTATCCTCTTCGAGTAGACGCTCTATTAACAGCTGTTTGTTGATGTTGAGATTGCCATGCATATGAATTATACCGACAGGTTTGTTTTCCTGCTTGAGTAATGTTATGATATCGTCGCTTCCATACCTGAGTGAAGTGGACTCTTGTAAATCTATAAGGTAAACGGGTCTATTCTCAATTGTAAGAAAATAGCTTGTTACTACTGCAGTCATAGTATATAATGCTCCTTCGCATAACATTTTTATGTTCTTATTTTTGATATCAAAACGCCTGAGTTGAGGCAATTTCGTTATATCTAAAATACTTTCCTTATCTTGTAATTCGAATGGCACAAGTCTCCTCGGGAAGTTACTTTTTGACCTGAGAAAAGAGATAGTCCCAGTCTGTATTATAGTCCTGAACTCAGCTACAGAAATGCCGGTAGCAGATGCATAAAACGATAGTTTTTGTGTATCATATTCCTTATCCTCAACTTTGAAAGTTCTTTGTGTAGTTATCTTCCTGGCTATGTACTCATAAACGGTGTGCGAATAGGGAGGGAAATAAACTTTCCACGGAAACCTCCTCAGCATTGCGTCCTCCATATCGTTTATTGAAGCGTTAGTAGTTAATGCGAGAATCGAAGGATATTGCGAATCCGCAAATTCCTGCAATTTTTCTAATAATATATTCTTCATATTGTCCTCTACCAATTTTTCAGCTTCACCCCCTCCACCTCTTTTTAGTAAAAACCTTTCTCCCTCGTCAAAAACTATGATGGAAGGTTTGTTGGAAAATAGTTGTCTATTTATGAAATCGTTTAGCAACTGGTAAGGTTCACCGACGTATTTCGTCAAGAAATCAGTAGGTTGCTTAACAATTGCTTTCAAACCCAGAATCCTTGTAAGTAATTTAGTAGCAATGTATGATTTACCGGTGCCAGGGACGCCGTACAATAGGATACCTCCGTGCAAAGTTCCTTCACTAAGGTAAGTCGATATAAGCTCCTTCAGTTTATTCCAAACTTCTATTGGTAAAACTAAGAAATCATCTCCAATATCTATTACTACGTAATTGTCGTCCTTCACTTCTTCCCCATTCTCTCTCTTGAATTTTAGACGGCTTATCTTCGGCAAAGGATGATCAACATGGATGAATTGCGTGTACTGAGACGAGAAGATACAGCTTGGTGGGTATGCAAAACGTATGTTTGTTATGTCGGCGTTCACAACGTCACCGTCCCGTGGCTTAAATGAACTTGCAACGACTTCGCATATCATAAGTCCTCGCCACCGAGCTTGCTCAAAATAAGATCTTTGTTTTGTTTCTTTCCTCCTCCTTGTTGCTTCATCTTCTGTAATAATTCGTTAGGATTAGTTACTCTTTTTATTTGGAAATATCTATTCGCTAACATTATCAAATAACAATCTCTAACTTTTGTGTAATTAATGCATGCAAGTATTTTCGTTCCATCGATTTTCAATGTCTCTAATGATTGTATTTCGTCTATTGGAACGAATGGGTCTAATATGGATAAACTTTTCTGCAACCCGCAGTTTTTCACGATACAGTTAAGAATAATTAACCTCGTTTGTTTAGGCAAATCATCACGTAGTAATAGTTTTATCAAGGTCTCTGGTTCGCCCTCCTCATCTTTGTCCCCTAAAGCTTCAGATATTAATGAAATCATATCAGACGGTGTAAGTTCAGTTGGCATCATTTGCCACCTTTTAGACTTAGACAGATTGGAAACTCGGGGTCGAGGTTTATATTATCTATTTTTAGCGTCTCCTTTACTTTTGCTCTCGCCTTTTTTATCATACGGTATAGCGAAATATTATTGTCGGTGCAAACGGCTAGTGCTATATAAAAATCTAACGCAGACGCCAGTAATACGTCTGTAATGCCTCCAACTTGGTCTGCTGGCACGTTGACGCTTACCTTCTTCTCCTCATCTCTAAATGTTATTACATTACTAACCTCATAATACTGGTTAGGCAATTTTAGTGAAAAGCAGTTGACGAAATATTCTGCTACAGGCTCAGGTAAATACGTCCTCACATTAACTGCATAATATTTCATGATCTTAACTTGGGTCATAAAGTATTAAAAAGAGCTAAATCTTTGAATACACGGCTGAAAATAATTCGCCGGCATCATAATCATTAAATTTATAATATTCATCACAGATTTCGTCTATTATGTATTGCATTTCATCAGGCACTTCATCATTATATACATGTATGCACGTAACCACTAATCCATTATTTCTTGCAAAGTTCTTGAAATGAGAAAGCGTAGTATCATAGTTCGTCTCAAAATCAGATAGTATGAAGATCTGTTTTACGTCCTTTAACCCTGGATAGTTATTATAATATTCCATGAATTGTCTTAGTGCAACCATCATGTCCGTTCCTCCTCCAGGTTGGGTCTGAGCTAGTTCGAAAACGTTGTTAACATCTATAGGCTCGGTTGTCGAAGAACTGAAGTATTGCACAAACACCTTCTTACTATTCTTTTCTGCTTCCATAGCAGAAGCTAAGGCTACAGCAGAAACGTTTTCGAACGCCGTGTACCCGTTCGGCATAAAAGTTCCCATAGACCCGCTTTTGTCTATCATGAAATATAAGTCCCCAACGCCCTCATTTTCTACCGCTCTTTGGAGTAAGGCTCTGTTTGTATACCGTTCTAGGAAAATCTCGTCTGGTAAAACTAGTTGGCTCTTAAACATATGTTTGACATTATTTCCAGTTGTTATTCCCTTCATCACCCCTCCCTGATCTTTAACGCCTCTGTTAGCGTACTGTAAATCAACTTGATTAGCCAGAGCCAAAAGCCTGTTAGCACTTTCTAATAATTCTAAAACTCTAGGATTGATATCCTTTAATACTCCTCCTCCTGAGCCTTTCCCAATAGATAACGCTGATAACGACATTTGAAGACTTTCTTGCAATTCATCTAAAATCCTTGATTCTTCATCTATGTTATTTTCGAGGTCTTCTATAATATCTTCGTTTTCGCTTTGTTGCCCTTCTCCTCCTGATTCCTGTCCTTGTTCACTATTTTGACCCTGGTTGCCTTCTTCTCCACTTTGCTGTTCTCCTTGTGATCCTCCTTCTGATTCCTCTCCTTCTTGTTCTCCTTCTTCTCCACTTTGCTGTTCTCCTCCTTCACCTTCTTGTCCTTCACCTTCTTGGGTTTCTCCTTCTCCACTTTGGCTCCCTTCGCTTTCACTTTCCTGCCCTTCTCCTGGTTCCTGTTCCTCACCCTCTTCCTCTCCTTCTTGTCCTCCACCTTCTTCTCCACCTTGACCTGCTTCATTTCCGCTTTGTCCTTCGTTTTCCTGCTCGTTACCTTCCTGGCTTTCTTCTCCTTGTTCGCCATTTTGACCTTCTCCGCTTTCTTCCCCGCTTTGATTCTCTTCGTTTTCGTTTCCCTGCCCTTCCCCTTGTTCACCTTCTCCTCCTTGTTCACCGTTTTGCCCTTCTTGTTCCTCACTATTTTGTCCTTCGTTTTCGCTTTCCCCTTCTGATTCCTGCCCTTCTTGGACATTGCCCTGTTCTCCTTCGTTTCCTTCTTCTCCGCTTTGTTGCCCTTCTTCTCCTAATTCTTGTCCTTGTTGTCCTTCGTTTTCGTTTCCCTGTTCCTCACCCTCTTCTCTGTTTTGCTGTCCTCCTAGTTCCCCTTCTTCTCCACCTTCTTCTCCCTCCTCTTGGTTGCCTTCTTCTCCACTTTGCTGTTCTCCACCTTGCTGTTCCCCTTCTTCTCCTTGTTGTACTTCTTCTTGGTTCCCTTCTCCACCTTCTTGTTGCCCTTGTTTCTCATTTTCCTGCTCGTTACCCTCCTGGTTTTCTTCTCCTAATTCCTGTCCTTGTTGCCCTTGGCTCCCTTCGCTTTCACTTTCCTGCCCTTCTTTTCCCTCTTGTTGTTTTTCTCCTTCTTTTCCACCTTTTTGTTGTTGTTTTTCTCCTTTTCCACTTTGCTTCTTTTCGCCTTGTTTATTTTCGCTTTGCTTCTGCTCTTCTTGTTGTTTCTGCTGTTCTTGTTGTTTTTCTCCTTTATTGGGTCTGTTGCGTCTGAATTTTTTCTCCTGTAATTCCTGTTGTAACAGCTGTTTGATAGTGCTGAATGATAAACCTTGCAAGTTTTTACGTTGTATCATACGCCGAATATTGTCTAATTTTTCGTTTATGTCGTTTATTCTATCTAAATCGATATTTTTTAAAAAATTATAAACAAAATAAGCGAGGACTGCTGGGAATTGCAACAGAAGTTTGTTTTGTTCTGATGCTATCTTGACAAGTTTATATACAGTATCTCTTAAACTATCCATAGCGTCGGGTGTACTTGAAAGATATCTAGACCAACGTTCATAATCATTTATCAGTGTTTCAAAAATAGTGTTTGCTAGTTCTGTTAGTTCTCTCTCATCATCTTCATTATTATTAAAGAAGCTTTGCATAATATACTCACGTCGTCACTTGTGTAATTTGTGAAAGTTTCTTCTTAATTGTTTCTAATGTGTCTATGAAAGCTAGTATTTTAGTCCTTACCTCACCTATAGTATCGTCAAGACGCTTCATTATTACTTCTTTTTGCTCTTGGTTTACCGCTCCTCTTGGTAATGCGTCCGAAAATTGCGGGAAGAATTTTCGTATCCCTGCGATAAGTTTGCTGTTCTCGTCGCTTCCTCCTAGTTTCATTAGTTCGTTATATTTACTTTCAATTTCAGCTTTTATCTTGCTATAAGCTTTATCGAGCTGGGTCATTGCATTAGCTTTTATACGATCTATATCTATCTTGTTAGAGACATTAGATACAATACTTTGATGCAGTTTCTGTGCTAAAGTCCTTATTTTAACATTATTGGCATACCTAGTTGCAATATCGTATAAGGTACCTTGAGCTATTATAAAATTATTCAATTTATACAGTGTGTCACCAGTACTATCTGTTACCTCCAAAAATTTCTTAACAAGATCTGCTCTATCTTTTGCTAATTCGGGCGTCGTCGCTGGAAATGATTTAGTAATAACATCTACAGCGTAAGCCGACGTGTCGGCTAGCAACTTATTTAGGTTTTCGTCTGTAAAGATTTTCTCTGCTGTTTTAGAAATACTTTCTACCAGGCTATCAATATCAAGAGAAGACTTATTCAATCCACTTGTGTTGAAATACGATTTGATCAATGTCGGGACTAGAGAAGATACTATATTCTTTAGCTCTGGGGTGAATGGAATTGTAAGATAGAATGCTAATGCAGTATGCACTGGTGTAATTGTTGAATTGCCGAACATTTCACGTAATGCGTTAGCGACTTGCATTATACTTTTGAATTTTCTCTCGCTGATTGTCAGATATCCACCCATCGATCTGAAGTACGACCTGACAATTCCGGAATCACTAAACGCTCTTGGGTTTTGCAAAGCCTGTGCTATTGCACCTAGGATGAGATTAGCCTGCTTCACCGCTTCGAGTACAATATCTTCCGTTATGTATTTGGCGGAATCTGAAAGAATTTTATCTTGTATTTTTTTAACTTCGTCATAACTCGTTACAGTTGGGATGGAAGTAGGCTTAGTTGCTGTGAGGACTTTATAATACCTTTCTGTGATTGAGCTGAGGTTTTGCACGTCTTCCAGGTTAGGCAAAAGAACTGTAGCAAATACCTTGAACCTATCGAGGAATGCTCTGTCCGCTTGTGTGTTTACCCTCACCTCGTTTGAAGCAGAAAAGAACGCTAGCCACGGTAACGAGATCTCTTTACTTCCATTTCTGAACTTCTTTTCGTTGATTGCTCTGAACAGCGATTCGGCAAGGACTTTGTTGCTCTTGAAAATCTCGTCTATAAAAACTAATTTAGCAGAAGGCAAGAAGCCTTCAGTAATATATTCTAGTACTCCTTCTTCTCTCAATTTTTTTAGGTTGGTATTTCCAAAAATGTCTTCTGGTGTCATTGCCTCGTGAGCGAGTACTATAAAAAGCTCTTCTGGTTTAACCCCATCGATCATTTTCGAAAGGATTTCGATAGTATACGTTTTTGCAGTCCCAGGGTCTCCGATGAGCAGGGTAGGAAACCCTGTCAAAAGTCCTATTATCACAGCTGTTTTGACGTCTTCATTTCCGACAACGTATTTATCTAACTCGTCCTTAAACCGTGTTGCAACAGTAGTAACATCAGCAGAAGACGACAAAATTTCACTGTTCTTTTCTTGTGCTTGTAATTGCATAAAAACATCTGGCGTTAGAAACTTAAAAATCTTCCTCAAACAGGTGTTTGAGCATTAAAACCCGCTTTTTAAACGACTTCTGGGGAAAGAAATTATCATGAGCCTAAATAACTCCAACACTAAAAAACAACAACAGCAACAAGAACCCACGTATGAAATACCAAGCACGACAACGCCTGCACCACCGCAACTGTTTCCACAAATACAACAAACCCAACAACAACCTCAGTTATCGCCACTTGGGAAGAGGAATATTGTAAAAGTTGACCCAAACCTGGTCAGGCAAGCAATCAGGGAAAAAGCTATCATACCGACAAGGCAGGTGACCCAAAAAGAAGCCATCAAAATAACAACTGTGCAAGAAATCCTAAACAATTATGTCTTAATTCTAACAAAAGATCTTAAGAGCGGGTCTCTGCAGTTCTACGGCACCCCATATAATATAGATGATAATTTCCAGATTTTATTATCGATTTTGACGGATAGGTTTTCAAGTCTTTCCATTGACGAATTGTCTGAAAAGTTTTCAGAGCTTCATAGTTTGATATCAATCGATGCAAATTATGATGATATAATAGCTAAGCTTAATGATGCACATAAACTAGTAGTGTTACTTTTGTTAGCGTTTGAAAGGAGTATCATGGAAGTTGCAGGAGTAAGCTCATCGAAAATGAGAGTAGAAATGTTATCTCCACTCGAAATAGCACAGACGTTAGGTATTACTCCAATAAGTACCGATAGGTTGTAGGAGATAGGGATTTCATCGTGGTTTACAGGGGGCGATTATGGAAGAAAAATTGAAAGATAGTATATCATGGTTTTTTGCAGGGCTAGGTTTAACCAGTCTAGGAACGGCATTTTTAGGTGACGGAAAACCGTATTTACTGCCTACAGCATTTCTCGTTGTTGCTTTAGGTATGCTCTCTATATTCGTAAGGCAAAGAATACTCATTGTTTCGGCTTTTGCTATTGCGACTATTACAGCTGTAGTGAATATAATGACAGGATTACCTATCCTAACGGATGAAGAAGCAATAATATTATATGCGTCACACTTATTCCTCGACGGAAAAAATCCGTACCTTTACTCAATGGCTAAAGCGTTTTCCATATATCACGTTCCGTATAACGTTGTGACCGGCACTACGTCAAACTCATTTTTGCCGTCCGTCTATATTTACCCCCCATTATCGTTCATCAGCGTTGCAGTTTTGCATAACCTTGAAACAGTAAACGTAATAACAGCTGTTTTAGCTTTTACGTACTCCTTCCTCAAAAGACGCGAAAACGTTTTCATCGCATCTTTTTTCCTATTTCCTGCACTTTCGTACGATTTTGCGACAGGGCAAGAACTGAACCTTTTCGCATATTCTATTGCGTTTCTTGCAATATTTAATGAGAGATTGAGATACCTCCTCCTGGGAATCTCTGCAGACGTAAAGCAGTTTGCAATATTGATAGCTATTCTTCTAATTAAATTTGAAAACCAAAAACTTAGAAAGATAACAGAATTCACGTTACCGTTACTGCTCTCATCAATACCCTTCATTTCAAAGCAATACCTTGCGTCCGTTATAACTATTACACAACCGGTTGCAAACCAGGGCATTTCGTTTTCACTTCTTACCGCATTCGGGTTACCTATCCCCTCATTCGTGTATACCGTACTTGAGGTGTCTCTTTTCGCATTAATCCTATTATATAATAATAGGAAAGAATTGGCTTGGGGTCTTCCGGCGTTAATATGGATATTCTCTTTTAGAGATTTGGGATATTTCACGTTTTATTTTGCGTTACAATACGTAGAATGGATGATGGAAGATGGAAAAGTTTGAAATTGTACTAATGTTAGTAGTTATAATACCATCTCTTTTCACGTTTTCTATTTTTTTCTATCACCCGCAATTGCATGCAAAAGTATTGGATTTTTACGATATAGGAGAAATAAATAAGTACAACGTAATAACGATATGCATACAAAACCCTACCAATAAAACATATGTATTGGTGCCTATAATTAATAGTCATCGTTGGTACCCAAACATAATAATCCTAAAACCGCACGACTATGTTATAGTAAACGTTACAGCACCAGACCCTACTGTTGCTATTTCACAAAACTCTCCCTATGTAATTACCTTCTATTTGTATAATACTCAAACTGCTGTCTTATCTATAAGCGGATTCGCCCCCACAGGTACAATATATCCGATCGTAAATCCTAGTTTTACTGTAATATACAACTCATCGTATGGGGTATCGGAATACGGTTGGCAGATACTATATAACGGGAATGTAACAGTGCAAAAAGGAAAAATCATCATAAATGGAACAGCACTGATAGAACAGACATTATACTACCCAGTAAATGGAAGCATAATGGTGGTACATAGTGGTGGGGAAGTAAAATTGTCCATATACGATAATAATATAGTTATATACGCAAAGAATACTACGATCTTTTCCGTAATCATAAATGGAAGTTAACGAGCGGAAAACCTCACCCTCCCAAGGGGTCAGACCCCATTCCGCTCTCACAAACA
>Ga0208151_100630_pt1 | contig 13528 bp, 12 predicted proteins | sample ECH_Bhost_MetaG_FD_187130 | JGI IMG/M metagenome (GOLD analysis project Ga0208151, IMG submission 187130) | Hot spring microbial mat communities from Yellowstone National Park, Wyoming, USA - ECH_B host_MetaG (SPAdes) (version 2) | ecosystem: Environmental > Aquatic > Thermal springs > Hot... | reverse complement strand
CGCCACCAACCTGCATAGGGTACTCTGTTTTGTCGTCTATCTTTATGCCGTAATCAAGAAGGATCTTTTTCTCATCCTTGATCAGTATTGCGGACCTTCCAACCTCGCTTGCTCCTCCTAAAAACTGGATCTCCAAATAAACACTCTCCTTTTTTATCAATTATTCTTAACAAATATAAAGTTATAGCTTTATAGATTTTAAGATTTTATATATGCCTGATTTTATGGCTAGTGATGATGTAGACTTTATGGATCTTATATGTATAACCAAGATAACGCCCGATACAGTGTTAGAGAAGTTTGGCGGCCTTATAAATGCGAGTTTCTTTGATGGCTCAAAGGTTGCTGGCACCTTAAAGCAAAAAGGGCTTATCGATTTTTCAGCAAGCTATCCTGGGCCTAGCAAAATGCTACTCACAGACGATGGCAAGAAGCTAATAGATGAAGCAAACACAAAAAGCACGGAACCATTTGATGATCTTGACAAAACAATTCTTGCACAGCTTTCTGGAGGTAGAAGAAATCCGAGTGAACTTGGTGCAAGCCTAAATCTAAGGCCCAAGGATCTTGCATTAAGATTATATAAACTTTCAAAGCAGGAATATATTACCTATGAACTTAAGAATGGCGGTATAGAGATGATGCTCACAGAAAAAGGGTTTTTAGCCATACCGAAAGCACAAGGCATGCAGCAAACCGCACAACAAAGCGGACAGTCCGCTGAACCGACAGATCATGGGCTTGAAGCACAGGTAGCACAGAATGTAAAAGTGCACGGCAAGAGCTCAAAAACAGTTACAATAATTTTAGCTGTTGTGTTGATAATAATCATTGTTTTTGCGCTTTATTATAAGCACGTTATCTGATTTGTAAATCTGATCTCTATGTTATTGGAATATATGAAAGCCAAGAAACTTCTTGAGAAGTATGGAATAGCTAGCATAGAAAGTGCATACATCGATAATGTAGACGAACTTAAAGAATTCGTTGATAAGAACCAAAATATTGTTCTAAAAGCAATATCAGAAAAAGCACTTCACAAGTCAAAATCTGGGCTTGTAATGCTTAATGTAAACAAAGAGAACGCAATTAGCAGATACAATGAACTTTTGAAGAGGGCAAAGGCATATGCACCCTTCAAAATACTTGCTCAAAAAATGGCCAGTCCTGGTATAGAAGTGATAATCGGCGGACGCGAAGATGCACAGTTCGGAAAACTTATACTTATTGGCCTTGGTGGTGTGTTTGTTGAAGCTTTTAAGGATTTCTCACTGCGCATATGCCCAATAGAGAGATATGATGCGGAGAAGATGCTCACTGAACTAAAATCAAAAGATGTAATAACATATAATGGCAAGGCGAGCAAAACCTTAATTGATCTTCTGCTTAGGGTATCGAAGATGCTTGAAGAAAATGATATAAAAGAGCTTGATCTGAATCCTATAATAATAAGAGAAAACGGCTATGATGCTGTGGATTTGAGAATAATAGAATAGGGTAATTGCGTGAGGTTAGACTTAAGACCAATGATGAATCCAAAATCTGTTGCTGTAATAGGTGCATCTAGGGATCCAAATAAGGTAGGCCATATTATACTTCAGAATTATATAGACAATGGGTTTAGTGGTGAGCTTTATCCGGTAAACAAAAACGTCGCACCGGGTGAAAAGATAATAGGGCTCACAGCTTATAGAAGCGTACTTGAGATTAAGAAAAGCATAGACCTTGCTGTTATAGCTGTTCCTGCACCTATTGTACCAAGTGTGCTTGAAGAATGCGGAAAGGCGAAGATAAAAACAGCAGTAGTAATAAGTGGTGGTTTTGCAGAGGTAGGCAATGTGGAGCTACAGGATAAAATTGTCGAGATAGCGAAAAAATATAATATTGCGATGCTTGGCCCAAACTGCCTCGGCATAATGGACCCGTTATCAAAAGTAGACACTCTCTTCTTGCCAACTTATAAGCTTAGTAGACCACGCGTTGGCGGAGTAAGTTTTGTAACACAGAGTGGTGCTGTTGGAAGTACTATACTAGATCTTATAGCAAAAGAGGGTTTTGGCCTTTCAAAATTTATCTCTTATGGGAATGCTGCGTATGTTGATGAAGTTGACTTGCTAGAATATCTTTTGCACGACAAGCAGACCAAAGTAATTGTTATGTATATAGAAGGTGTTAAGAGAGGAAAGGAATTGATAGAGATAGCAAAGAAAGTAACCAAGGTAAAGCCCGTAATCGTTATAAAAGCGGGTGTTACAGAGGAAGGCGCAAAGGCTGCGCACTCTCATACTGCTTCATTAGCTGGAAATAATGAAGCCTATGATGCTTTATTTAAGCAGTTTGGATTCGTAAGGGCAAAGGACCTTAGCGAACTTCTAAACTTTGCGAAAATATTTTCAAGCGAAAATCTGCCGAAGGGAGATAGAGTAGCTATTGTTACAAATGGTGGCGGAACTGGCGTGCTTGCAACAGATGCTGTATACCTAAACGGCTTAAAGCTGGCAGAATTTAGTGAAGAAACAAAGAAAGAGCTTAGGAAGGTAATGCCCGATATTGTAAATATAAGAAACCCACTTGACTTGGCTGGTGATGCTGACGAAAAAAGATATAGCGATGCACTTTCAATAATCTCAAAAGACCCAAATATAGACATGTTTATTGTTATTGCTTTATTCCAAACACCAGGAGCTGATTCTTCTGTAGCTGAAAAACTTATCTACTTCAAGAAGAATATAGAGAAGCCCATGATTGTTGTTACCACAGGTTCTGATTTTACTCAGACACATAAGATTATGATGGAAAGTTCAGGTCTTCCAGTATATGATTCGCCGATGGCTGCAGCTTCTGCATTGGCAGAGCTTTACAAGTACTGGAAATATAAAAATAAAATATTATGAAGCGTTCTTGAAAAGCAGCGAGAGCGCCTTGCTTATTGCTTTTTCTTTGTTCTTCTCAGAGCTAAGGGCTTCGAAGAGATCTGTTGGGCTAACGTCTAGTTTATAGCCATTGCTTTCCAGCTCCTTTAAAAACATACTAGTGCCGAAATCTTTTATTGAGATATTCTCGATCGCTTTATTTCTTAATGCTTCTATTTCACTTTCTGCTTCCTTATCTGTTATATTCTTACTTACCTCCACTATCGCCTTGCCTTCAAATCTTTTAGCCAATGCAAAAAGCTCGAAATCACTTTCCTTGAAACCATTGCCTGCTTCTCCGATAAGCATGAGCCTTATTATGGGCTTATCGTCTTTTCCAATAAAAGCGTTTATCTTTTCTTCGGCTTCTTTAAGAACAAGAGAGGGGTTCTTTCCCGTAACGTCTACCTTTACCACATAAAACTTCCTTGAGTTTATCTCTATGAACTTATATTCTTTGCTTGCTGTATCGAATAAAAAGAAGCCTTTACTCTCTGTTTCTTCCTCTTTAAGTTGGGTAAGTACTGTGCTCCCCGGGATGAGGAACGGTTTAGAATGAACTGTTTTCTCGACCCTTGAGTGTATGTGACCATCTATATATAGATCAAAACCTTTTGGAAGTTCATCGAGGTATATGAAGTTTTTGTCAAATGGCATAAGATCGTAGACAGACTGATGGAAGACAAAAACATTAAACATTGAGTCTACAGGCTTAGGGTCTTTTTTCTTTAGCACCTCTCTAAACCTCTCTTCAGATATGCCACCAATTCCATATACCGCAACCTTTTCTCCGTTTTTTTCTACAATAGCACGCGCCTCACTTATATCGACAAGAAGCCCTGCAAGGCCGAGGAGGTCTACCGCATCTTCTGCCTCTTCAGAACGGCGCTCGTGAGTGCCAGAGATAGCAAGAATAGGCAGGTTAGTATAGATTTCCCTTGGCCCATCATAGCTTGTTACTTTTGCTTCCCATTCCTTACTTGATGCTACGCTTCTAAATATATTCAAACCCTGAGCAAGCACCTCTGGTTTCGGTGATCTGTTGTCAAACAAATCACCAGGTATTATAAGCATGTCTGCCATTGAAGAGGCTTTTTCAAGCGCCTCCTTTGCTTGAAGATATGCATCTTCATAAAAGCGTTCATAGCCAAGATGTAAGTCAGAAACAATTGCTATCTTCATTATACCATCTTTTTAATCAACTGTTCAAAGATTTTTTTATTTCTTGAAGCGCAGCCTCAACCGCTTTATCAACCGCATCTTTATTTGGCCCATATGAGCCTGCTGCACAAGGGTGACCACCACCGTTTCCATTAAGAAATACCGATACGTGCTGCATCACCCTGCCCAGATGTATTGAATGTTTTTTATCAAGTGGCGGCCTTAATCTTACAGAAATTGATGCCTCTTTTTCAGAAACCATCCAGAAGAGCGAGGCATCGGCGCCTATTTTGATTGCCATATCTGCAACAACGTTTGCATGCTCCTTTGCCTTGCCGTATACTAATAGATATTTGCCCACAACCTCAACAGAGGAGTTATAAAGATCCTTTATTGTATCATACCTATTTTCCAAAGGTATGCTCTCATGAAAATACTCCATGATTTCAGCATAGTTCATGCCGGCTATTCTAAGCAACTCGCCTATCTGAGTAAATGTATGAGCAGTGGCATTCTTAAAGTCTGCTGAGTCAGAGATAATTCCATTAAGCAAAAGTACAGCCATCTCCTTATTTACTTTTTTACCAAGCTTGAGCAAAAGGTCATAAATAATGCTTGAGGTGGAATTGAAGCTTTCATCTGAAAATAGCAAGAAGTTGTTTCCGAGCTCTTCGCTTGTAGGAAGGTGGTGATCTATAAAAAGCACCTCGCCCCTAAACACCCTAAGCTGCTCGCCAAGCGCACCTAGGGCTTCCAGATTGTTTGCATCGAAGACGACAACCATATCTACATTATCTAATGACGCCACTTCTATACGTCCTTCGTAGCCCACTTCCTTAAGCATTCTTCTTGCGTTGTTTGTTATAAAATCAGGTGTTCCAACTTTGACATGCTCGAAACAATTAGAAAAAGCGACCGCAGAACCAACAGCATCTCTATCTCCGATAGAATGAAAGGTAAAAAGGAATTTTCTTTGTGAATTTGCTACAAAAAATTTTAAAAGATCGTCGAAGCTCAAAACCTTCAAAGAAACCACCGTTATTGCTTTATGCCAGAGAGCTTCTTTTTAATTGTTTCTTCTCGTGATTTGAGAGATGAAAGCTGCTTATTAATCATTTGTATTCTTAGATCTAGGCTCTCGCTCTTTTCCTTCAAATTGCTAAGCGCCTTCTCTTTATCTGTCTCTACTATTATACTACCTATTGTTAAGTAAATTTTTCCTGTTGCTTTCTCAACCTCACTTTTTGCATTTTCTGCCTCGTTTTTTTGTAACTGCAGGTCTTGAAGCTGAAGAGTAAGCCCCCTTATTTGCTCCTCTAGCAATTGATACTCTTTTACGAGCTTCTCTAGCTCTTGTTCCTCATTTTCGCTTTTTCCACTTGGTGTTTCCATTTAACCACTCAATTCTTTCTCCATCTGCTCCTTACTTATCTCCTCTATATGCACATCTTTATCGTGCTTTTTTTGCTTTTCGCCTATTATATTATCTATACCAAATTTCATAAGCTTTGCCTGATACCTTGAAAGGAAAACCTTTCTGCCTCCTTTATCTCTTAATATGACCGCACCACTGTCATCTATAGTAACATAAAGCACCTCATCTGAATTATATATTTTAAAGTACTTTACCATCTTTTTCGCCTTTGTTGATACAGGTTACATCATACTTAACTTCCTTTCTATCTGCTACCGCGCCGTCAGAATCATATATTAGAGTGGTAATTTTTATTCGGAAAGTATCTGGATATATATCATTATTTGAAAAGATCTTGAACCTTTTTTCTTTTACCACGCCGTTTGAAAGTATACCAACATTTATCTTTCCAAGCTTTAATGATCTATCAGGTGCAAGTGAAATAGGTGGCTCTACTTCAACAAGCGTCTCAACCCAGTAGCTGCTGCTTGGATCTACATCAGAAAGGGCAAATTTAAGTTTAACATCAAGCTCATTTCTCCTGAAAGCCATTAGTTCTTGCGGGTTGCTTTCGATACTTAACTCTAAATTCGGCATGTTTTTGATTTGCTTTTATTAAATATAAATATCTTTATCAACATCCAACTTAGACTACACTATACAAAGCCTAGCCAGAGCTAAAACGCGATGCTATTTTTATGAATTTCCTTGCGTTGTTCAGCATATCGTGGTCGTTGTTGAAAAAGACAAAAGCTTTTTTAGGATTTTTTTCTTTTATTTGCAAAAATAGTTCCTCAAGCTCCTTGTCTGAATAATTATAGCTATACCAGCTTTTCCTACCATGAAGTCTTAAGTATATGTTGTTTGATGTCTTTTCTATAACGCTTGCAAATGGCGCGTCTATACTTACAAATGTTATGCCGAGTTCCTTAAGCTGCTTGTAAACATTTTCGTTGAACCACTCACTCGCTCTTGGCTCAAGCGCAAACTTTTCAGCAATATCAAATTTCTTAAGCAAGAGCCCTATGTTTTTTATTATGTTTGGCGTTATAGAAGGCGGAAGCTGAAAAAGATAATAGCTTATATGTTTATCAAGTGGCTCAAACAGGTTTAGAAACCTTTCCAAAAGATCGTAGCTATTCTTGCTAAGCTTGTATTGGTGGGTTATAAGCCTATTTACCTTAACAGCCCAGGATATTTTGCTTCCAATGCTCGCCCAGTGCTTTACCTGGTTTGGATATGGGAACCTGTAAAAGCTTGCATTAAGCTCTACCGCATTTAAGCCAGAGTTGTTTATGTACCATTCAAGGCTGCCCTCTTTGTTCCAACTATACATCCAGCCTGAAGTGCCAATATAAATTTCCATCATATAGGAATATGCTTAACTAATTTAAATTTGTATATACATATATTTTTGGTGTGGTTATGCTTAATGAAGCTGAGCTTATAGAAAATGAGATAACGCTAAGGGACATGAGACTTACAAAAGAAGTGCTTGAGACAAGGCGTTCGATAGCAAGATGGCTTGCTTTATCCCTTGGCGTAATTAATCCAGGCGAGTCAAGGCTTAGTGCTATTGCCGTGCTTGATGCACTCCTTTATTTTCAGTTTATAAAGAAGCTTGACCCAAGTATCACTGAGCTAAAGGAATATATAAATAATAATTGGCAGAATATAAATGAAAAGACGCTTAGATATCACTTGCTCAGGCTCAAAAAAATGGGCATTATCGAAAACAGCCAAGGAAAATTTTACTTCAAAATGCCAGAGATAGGAGATAAGTATGATGTTGAAGCCTGGGCAAACAATCTTTTTAAGGAAGAATTTAATAATGTAATAAATAAAGTAAAAGAAGCTGTAAACGAGCTAAAAAATAAGCCAACAATCCAGTAGGCTGAGAAAAAATGAATAAAATAGATTATCTCATATTAGTATTCTTCGTCGCGGTAGTTGTAGTGGCTCTTTATATTAGATTTACTTATCAGCCACCCGTAAATTTAGATCTAACACTTTCAAGTAGCAACAGCACAATATATCCATTTCAAAAAGCAGAAGTACAGATTAATGTTGACAATATAGGAAGCAGCAACATAAATGGAATGGGACTTGAAGTTTTAGTAAATGGAAATGCAAGCAGAGAGTATAGTCTTACGATACCCAGCGGGAAAGAGGCTGTTTTCTACTTTAACTTCACCCCGAATACGTATGGTACATATAACGTAACTGCAGTAGCGGATCCTGCGAAGCTTTACCCGATAATTGATAGGTCAAAAACTGTTGCCACAACAATTATAAATGTAAAAGCACCACAGGCATTAGAAGTTTATGCACCAATAAGTTCAAATGGTCTTATATATCTGAAGGAAGCGAATCTTACTTCCATGGGTGCACTTGTTGCTACGTTTCTATATTATAATTATTCAATTAACGAACTAAATTTTGCGGATCTTAACTTACCATATACGCTCTTTACTTCGCTAATTGGGGTTGCACACAATTATATAAGCGATATAGGTGTTGCTTACGCAAACTACTCAAACGGCAGTTCTATTTACTCGATTTGGCTTAAAGGAAGCATAAACCAAAATGCGATACTTAGCGCATTGGAAGCTGTGAATGCAAGCTATACACAAAAAGAGGTTAATGGCAATAATGTTACACTTGCAGAACTTGGAAAAAATATAACGCTATGTAGCTGGTACTCTAACGGCTGGATAAAGAATATAGTATATAAAAATGGCTCATGCCTAAGCCTTATTGATAAAAATTATACCAACCCATTACCAAACAATCCTGCATTTACAAAAATAGAAAACTTCATGCCAAACAATACGGTGTTGCTTGCTGATTATAAAGCATATTATTTCCCAACAAATTCCCCATATGCTGCAAGGATTTTAGCTTATTCGAATGCCGTTATTGTACCGAGCATCAATCAAAATCCGGTAAGCCTCGTATGCTATGGTATAATAACAAACATAACAAATCAGAGCTATTGCAGCACATACATATTCCAAGCATCACATAAGATAGGTAAGTTTGGTCTTGTGAGAACGAGCACGTTTATAGTACCGTATAACTTTACCCTTTTCTCGCTTGTTAACCAAAGCGCAATAATCTCTGCTGTACCTGTAAATATAAATCTGCTTAAAGAGCTTGGTGCAAATGGAAGCTCGTTTGTTTTCTCTTCCGGATTTACAAACTATTGCAGTGTTGAAAACTTTAGCTGCATCAACGTAAAGTTTGCAAATGGTCAGATATACTTTACTCTAAAGAATATTATGAATAGGAGTGTTACAATAAATGGTATAAACTGCTTTATCGGAAAGGGAAAAGAAACACCTGCAAATATTAGCGTTGCATCTGGTTCAAATGCAAGCCTCGTGGCTACATGCTATCAGAACAATACTATAATAACCGGTATCCCGCTAGGCTTAAAAGTAGCTCTTAATGTTAGCTATGTTATAAACAATGAAAGAAGGAACGCCCTTGGTAGTGCTATTATTAACTTCTTTGGCTAAGTGGTCTTTTGCTTGAAGATAAAAAAGAGGTTTATGAGTATTTCTTATCAAAGTTCAAAGAATTTAGCGAGATACAAAAACGTGCAATAGGCGAAGTTGAACGCGGAGAAAATTGTATAATAACCGCTCCGACAGGAACAGGTAAAACCGAGGCTGCCATACTCCCCGTACTCGAAAAGATTAGAGAGGAAAATTCTGTTGGAATCAGGGCTATCTATATTACACCGCTTCGATCACTTAACAGAGATTTACTAAAAAGGCTTGAAGATATCTGTAGCAAGTTTAAGATAAGCATAGCGGTTAGACATGGAGATACACCTAACAAAGAAAGAAGTGCACAGACAAGAAAGCCACCACAGCTTCTAATAACAACCCCAGAAACGCTGCAGATTATATTAATTACAAAGTCATTTAGAAACGCCCTAAAGAATGTTAATACAGTTATAGTAGATGAACTACACGAATTATATCACACAAAGAGAGGGGCCCAGCTCTCTATTGCATTGGAGAGGCTTGTCGAAATTGCTGGCGATTTTCAAAGAATAGGAATAAGTGCAACGGTGGGCAACCTAAATGAGGCTGCACTCTTCTTGTTTGGCAGAAGAGAATATGAAATAATAAAAGATAGCGGGGAGAAAAAATTTTCATTAACGGTAGAGAAGCCAAATGAACCAATCTACAATTATAAGGAACTTAGAGAAAAATTTTCGCTTGATAAAGAATCAATCGCAAGAATAGAAAGGATTATTTCGCTTATAAAAGAAAACAGAAAGAGTATACTTTTTGTAAATACGCGACAAATTGCAGAATCGCTTGGAAGCAAAATAATACATTTATCAAATATATATAAATTCGGGCCTGTTGCGATTCACCATAGCTCGCTTGACAAAGAAGAAAGAATAAAGGTGGAGGATGCTTTTAAGAAGGTTGAAATAAAAAGTATTATTGCAACTAGTTCTTTAGAGCTCGGCATAGATATAGGTGATGTTGATCTTGTAATGCAATATGGCTCTCCAAAACAGGTGACAAGGCTTATTCAGAGAGTAGGAAGAAGTGGACATGGCATTAAGGGTGAAGCCAAAGGAACTATAATAGTAGGAAGCATTATCGATGCTTTAGAATCCGGAGTTATTGCAAGGCTCTCTATGGAAAGAAGACTTGAAGAGGAAAGAATGGAAAGAAACCCTGCGGATGTTGTAGCTAATCAGATTGCTTCAATCGCCCTTGAATATAACAGCATAAGTGAAAGCAAGGTGATAAAAATTTTCACAAGAGCAGGGCCTTTTATTGATCTTAAAAAAGAAACTTTTGAAGGAATACTCAAAACACTTGAAGAGCAGCATATCATAAAGCGCGCTAACAACCTAATATTAAGAGGCTCGAAGACCTTAAAATATTTTATAAATAACATAAGTGTGATACCAGACGTTTCAAGATTTGTCGTGAAAAATATTGCAACGAATAAGATAGTTTCATCGCTTGATGAAAGATTCGTTGCAAACTATATAGATGAAGGTTCAGACTTTATAGCAAAAGGCTTACCATGGCATGTTGTTAGTATAGATAAAGGCGTAATCTATGTTGAGCCTTCAACAAGCATAGAAGCTGCTATTCCTGATTGGGAGGGTGAAGATATTCCCGTTTCGTTTGAGGTTGCTAATGCTGTAGGAACTCTTTTAGAAAAAGAGGATATAGGCTTTATAGAGAAGAATATAGGCAATGAATTAGGTAAAGAGATAAGCTTGTTCTTTGAAAAGCAAAACAAGTATTACAGGTTCGAGAAGGACAAGATACCTGTAGAGACGCGTGAAGATTATGTAATAATTTATTCTCCGCTAGGAAAGCTTGCTAATGACTTTTTAGGCAAGATAATAGGCAGCATTTTTACTGCTGATGCAGGCACTACTACAATAAAGACTACTCCTTATGCAATTATATTAGATGTTAGCCTTGCAAAGAAAAAACCAAATATTAAAAGGGATCTGAGTATACTAAAAGAATTTAACATAGAAAATCTGATAAACAACAGCGCGATTATTTCACAGTCAGAGCTTTTCAGATATAAGTTCGTGCAAATTGCAAAACTTTTCGGCATAATCGAAAAAGAAGCAACTGTTACAAGAAATATTGCTGATAGGCTTATCCAGCTTTATAAAGGAAGTGAAATTTATAAGGAAGTTGTAAGGGACTTATACAAGAATTACTATGATATTGAACATGTAAATAAATTTCTTAGCTCGCTTAGAGAAGGAAACCTTCATTTTGAATTTTACGATTTCGGCGAACTGAGCCCTTTTGCAAATGAAGTGCTTAGATCAGCATACTATTACAAAGAGCTCCTTCTGCCAGCAACTCCTGGAAGCAGCGAACTTAAACAGTTTATAGAGGGCATAGAGAAGAAAAAGGTTGGGCTACTATGTACCTTTTGCGGATTTAGGTTTTCCAAAAGCTTAAGCGAGCTGAAGGAAGGTGATAAGATAAAGTGTCCAGCATGTGGGAGCAATATGGTGTCTATATATAAAGAAGAGTATATGGAAAGCATAGAAAAAGTGAAAAAAGGTGAAAAATTATCTGAAAAAGAAAAAGAGTACTATTCTGAGAGCCTTACTTGCGCAGATTTAATAAATGAATATGGTAAAAGGGCACTTATCGCACTTTCAACATATGGTATAGGCGTAAAAACAGCTGCAAAAATACTTAAAATGATAAGAAGTGATTACAATTACTTCCTCATAGATTTAATAGAAGCACAAAAAAATTATATAAAGTACAGAAAGTTCTGGAAGGAATAAAAAATTATGCAAAGATCTGTGCATCTATCACTTTTGCACCTTCATCAAGCTTCATAAGTCTTACCCCACTTGCATTTCTTCCTGTTATCCTTATACTTGACGCATCAAACGATATTGCTATTCCTTTTGAATTTATCAAAACTACATTTGCTTCGCCGCTCAAGAATAGAGATTTTGCAACATAGCCTGTTTTTTCAGTAACCTTGATATTTAGAACCCCCATACCTCCCCTCTTTTGCACCCTATATTTGCCTACTTCAGTAAGCTTGCCGTATCCATTCTCTGTAACTGTTAGTATGTAGCCTATATCACCAGCGGCTATTATGTTCTTAGCTTCATCGCCACTTGCAAGCTTTATACCCCTTACTCCCATCGCACCTCTGCCAACATGCCTTAGCTCTGCTTCCTCAAATTTTATAGCCTTGCCTAATTTGCTCATTATAAACAAGTATTTCTCATTAATGTATGATATGGCGTCAACAACTGAATCGTTTTCTCTAAGTGTAATTGCTGTTATGCCCGTTGACCTGGGTCTTGAAAAGAGCCTTGCGCGCATCTTCTTTACTAAGCCATTCTTTGTTAGTAGTACTATGTTTGAATTTTCAAGATCGCGCAGTGGGAATAAGACTATTATTTTCTCTTCTTTCAAATTAAGTAGATTCACTATACTCTTTCCTTCAGAATAGCGATTTCCTTCTGGTATTTTATAAGCCTTAAGCCAATATGCACGCCCTTTGTCTGATACACAAAGCAGGTAATCTTTCGTATTGCATGTCATTATTTGCTTAACATAGTCTCCTTCCTTAAGGTTTATAGCAATAATTCCTTTGCCACCTCTCGCTTGTCCTTTGTAGTAATCGAGGCTCATCCTCTTTATATAACCAGTATTCGTGTATATCACAGTTGTTCTTTCGTTGCTTATCAGATCTTCTTCTTTAAACTCTACCTCCTCTTCTTCTATTTCCATTACCTCTGTTCTTCTACTCCTTCCATATTTCTGTTTTATCTCTGTAGTTTCATTGATTATTATTTTATCCACTTCTTTTGGATTTGATAAAACTTCGTTGTAGTACTTTATCTTTTCTAAAAGGCTCGAGCGCTCACTAATTATCGAATCATATTCTAAATGCGTAAGCCTACTAAGTTTCATTTCAAGTATTGCATTCGCTTGCTTCTCGCTGAGCGAAAAAGATCCCATTAGCTTTGCTCTTGCATCGCTTATTGAAGCGCTTTCCCTTACTAATTTAACAACCTCATTGATGTTTGAAATTGCTATTATAAGACCATCAAGTATGTGTACTCTTTCACTTGCTTTATTTAGCTCAAAGGTTGTCCTTCTCTTTATTATCTCTCTTCTGTAATTGATAAATGTCTGGACAAGCTGCAAAATATTGAAGTTTTTGAGGTTTTTGCCGACAACCGCAAGGTTTATTATAGGAAAAGTCACTTCAAGCTGTGTATGTTTGTAGAGTGCATTGAGCACACTGTCCCCATTCTCTCCGTTTTTTAACTCTATTACAATATGCACGCCCTCTTTTCCGCTTTCGTCTCTTAGGTTAGATATGCCAGTTATCTTCTTCTCTCTTACGAGCTCGATTATGCTTTTAATAAGCTCTGATTTGTTTACATTGTATGGAATTTCACTTATTATTATTTCGTTCTTTTTTTTGTCTATTGTTGCTTTTGCCCTTACTGTCACCTGCCCCCTACCATATCTGTAGCCATTGT
>Ga0208151_100626_pt1 | contig 13586 bp, 12 predicted proteins | sample ECH_Bhost_MetaG_FD_187130 | JGI IMG/M metagenome (GOLD analysis project Ga0208151, IMG submission 187130) | Hot spring microbial mat communities from Yellowstone National Park, Wyoming, USA - ECH_B host_MetaG (SPAdes) (version 2) | ecosystem: Environmental > Aquatic > Thermal springs > Hot... | reverse complement strand
CAAAAAACGATACAAATATAAAATTCAAATTTCTATAAGCTAGCGATTGCATGACAGAGAAAAAGCTGCTCAAGATTGTAAATGATATTAAAAATTTAAAGATCCAGGGAGCAGAACATATTGCAAGAGCAGCTGTCGATGCATGGGAGAGTGCAAAGGATAAGAAGAATGCAAGCAAGCTACTTTTAAAAACAAGGCCAACAGAGCCCATGCTAAGAAATATAATAAAATATCTGAATAAATTTGACAAGCCAGAAAGCGCAAGATTCTATATAGATAATGGGCTTAAGCTCATTTCAAAATATGGCTCAAGGCTTATCAAAAATAATTCTATAATATATACGCACTGCCACTCTTCAACCGTTGAGGCAATATTAAAAATGGCAAAGGAAGAGGGAAAGAGATTTGAAGTACATGTAACAGAGACAAGGCCCAACTATCAGGGCAGGATTACAGCAACAAATCTTGCTAGAAGCGGAATAAAGGTAAAGTATTTTGTAGATTCAGCTGCACTAGCTGCCATGAAGAATGCTGACCTTATGCTCATAGGCGCAGACCTCATAACACCATTTGGAGAGGTTGCAAACAAGATAGGAAGCGGTTTATTAGCAAAGGTAGCAAATATGCTAGATATACCTGTCTATGTGGCTGCACATGCATTAAAGTTTGATGTAAAAGCAACATATGGTATGATAAGTAGCATAGAAAGCCGGAGTTCAAAAGAGGTTTGGGCACACCACCCTAAAAACATAAGAATTGTGAATCCAGTCTTTGAATTTATAAATAAAGGGGATATAACGAGCATTATAAGCGAGTTTGGGCTTGTAAGCCCAGAGATGCTTGTTCAGAATATAAAGGAGAGATATGCGTGGCTTTGGTGAATATTGGTGAATGATATGAATGACCCATACAAAGATTTTGTAGATTTTAGTTATAAGCCAGATGAGAATGATATAATATGCCTGTTTAGAGTAGAACCAGCTAAAGGGATAAGCATGAAGGAAGCACTTGGCAGGGTTGCAAGCGAGAGCAGCAATGGCACATGGGCTGAGCTTACAACACTTAAAGAACATATAAGGAAGATAAGGGCAAGAGCTTATTGGGTAAAAGGAAATTATGCTAAGATTGCTTATCCTATAGAACTCTTTGAATATGGTAGTATACCACAGCTTATGAGCTCTGTTGCTGGAAATATATTTGGCATGAAGGCGATCAAAAACCTTAGACTAGAGGATATTGAATTTCCAAAAGAATATGTAAAACATTTTAGGGGCCCGCAGTTTGGCATAGATGGTGTTTTTGACAAAATTTTTAAGATGAAGAAAAGGAGGCCGTTGCTTGCTCATGTTCCAAAGCCCAAAGTTGGTATGTACACAGAGGAACATGCAAATGTTGCAAAAGAAGCATGGCTTGGTGGTGTTGACCTTTTGAAAGACGATGAAAATCTTACAAGCCAGAGCTTCAATAGGTTTGAAGATAGAATGAAGCTTATGTTTAAATATAGGGATTATGCTGAGAAGGAAACAGGCGAGAGGAAGAGCTATTTAGCAAATGTAACAGCTGAGACAAATGAAATGATAAGAAGAGCTAAGCTTGTCAAGGAGCTAGGTGGTGAATACATAATGATCGATATATTGACAGCAGGCTGGTCTGCATTGCAAACGATGAGAGAGGTTGCCGAGGATCTGGGCTTGGCTATACATGCACATAGGGCATTCCACGCAGCATTTACGAGAAATCCAAAGCATGGAATGAGTATGCTTGTTGTCGCTAAGCTTGCAAGGCTTATAGGCGTGGACCAAATACACATAGGCACTGTTGTAGGCAAGCTGAAGGCATCTAGAAGGGAGGTTGTAGACCTCGATGAAGAGATAACGCTTGAGCATATTGATGAACATGTTGGTGTATTAAATGAAGATTGGTATGGTATAAGGCCTGTTGTACCTGTATCGAGCGGTGGCCTACACCCAGGACTTGTACCTTATGTTATGAATATGCTTGGGAAGGAGATAGTTATACAAGCTGGTGGTGGCATAGATGGCCACCCCAAGGGCGTAAGAAGAGGAGCAGAAGCGATGAGGCAGGCGATTGAGGCAATGCTTGAAGGCATTAGCTTAACAGAATATGCTCAAGATAAGGAACATAGTGCTTTGAAGGAAGCGCTTGACTACTGGGGCTTTGAAAAACCAGTATAAGGGTAGTAAAATGAATTTCAAGATAAAAAATCTCGAGATAGAAACAGGCGCCAAGATAGCAATGCTAAATGAAGAAAGTGCAAACATAATAGGCGCACATCCTGGCGACAGACTGGAGATAAAGCTTAAGGGAAGAACAAGCACAGCGATATTAAACATAGCAAACTTTATCAAAAACTCTACATTGGGCCTGACAAGAGAACTCACAGAAGAGCTTAATGCCAAAGATGGCGATGAGTGCGATATAGATATAGCAAAACAGCCAAACTCATTAATTGCAATAAAGGAAAAACTCAATGGAAGGAGGCTTGACTACAAGCAGGTATATAGCATAATCAAGGATGCAGTAGATGGAAGGCTTGAAAAGGATGAGCTCACCGCATTTGTTGTGGCCTTGCATTCATTTGGAATAAACCTTGAAGAAGCGGCATATATTTCAGAGGCGATGGTAGAAACAGGCGAGAAACTAAACTTAAAAAAGAAAAGAGTATTTGACAAGCATTCGATAGGCGGCGTTCCAGGAGATAAGACAACCTTGCTTGTAGTCCCAATCGTGGCTGCCGCAGGCCTTACAATACCAAAAACCTCATCAAGGGCAATAACTTCTGCAGCGGGCACAGCAGATAGGGCAGAGGTACTTATGCCCGTGAATCTAGATGCTAGAGAATTAGAGAAGGTTGTAAATAAGACAAACGGCTGCATAGCCTGGGGTGGAGCTGTGCACTTAGCGCCTGCAGATGATATATTTATAAAAATAGAACATCCATTTTCAATAGACCCACTTTTGCTACCTTCGATAATGTCAAAGAAGAAGGCTGTTGGAGCAACAGACATGGTATTAGATGTTCCTACAGGCGAGACTGTAAAGGTAAGGAATAAGACAGAAGCTGAATTTCTTATAAATGACTTTATGGAATTAGGCTCAAAGCTAGGTATACATGTTAATGGAGCTATAACATTTGGTGAACAGCCAATAGGCCATGCGATAGGTGCTGCTTTAGAAGCTAGGGAAGCACTCGCCACAATAATGAGAAAGAACGTTGAGGAGGATTTGCTTGACAAAGCTACTAGCATAGCTGGCATACTGCTTGAGATGGCTGGCAAGAGTGATGGCAAGAGGCTTGCAAAAGAGATATTCAACACGGGTCTCGCTGAGAAGAAACTAAGAGAGATTATAGCGGAGCAGGGTGGAAATGCGAAGATAATGCCAGAAGATATAGGGATAGGCAGCTATAGCGAAAGCCTAGTCGCTGAGCGCGAAGGCAGGCTAATGAAATTTGACAACTCTGTATTGGCATATGCTGCACGCATAGCCGGAGCACCGAGCAACAAGAAAGCAGGTATTTTAATAAACAAGAAGCTTGGCGAGAATGTGGCAGAGGGCGAGACATTGCTAACCATATACTCAGATATACCAGCAAAAGCAAAAGAGGCGATGAATTATATTGTGAGAAATGATGGGATAATCGTTGCTAAGGGAAATAATATGTTAATAAAGAAAATTATAGAAGAAAAGGTAAAGCCTTCACGCTTCATCTTCGAGAGGTAGTTTGCTTGCGCTACTTGCTTGTTATACTCGATGGTGCTGCAGACAGAAAAAATGCAGAGCTAAACGGAAAAACGCCGCTCGAAGCAGCAAACATGAAGAATTTAAACAAGATTGCAAGGCAATCACTTGCGGGCATGATGTATCCGATAGAAAAAGGAATAGCCCCAGAGTCTGATTCTGCTGTTTTTTCAATCCTTAGCTATAATATAAAAAACTACACTGGCAGGGGGGCTATGGAGGCACTTGGTGCTGGGCTCAAGGTAGGAAAAAACGATATCGCACTAAGAGCAAATTTTGCAACAATAGATGAGAATATGATGATTATAAGCAGAAGGTGCAGCCTCACAAAAAAAGAGGCAAAGGTGCTTGAAAAAGAGATAAATAAAATAAAGATAAAAGGAGTAAAAATAAAATTTAAGGCAACAGTAGATTATAGAGGGGCTCTTTTAATAAGCCCACGCGGTAGAAAGCTATCGCAAGAGATAACAAATGTTGATATTGGTTATATTAAGAAAGGTACTATTTCGATAGCAAAAGCAGTAATTGAAGGCAGATTACCTATTCCAAAAGCAAAGCCTTTAAAAAATACAAAAGAGGCTAAGTTTACTGCAAAGATAGTGAATGAATTTATAGATAAGGCGACAGAAGTTCTTTCTAAGTCAAATGTAAACAAAAAAAGAATCGCTGAAGGCAAGCAAGCAGCAAATGCGATACTACTAAGAGATGCCTCTCTTGGCTTGCCTGATGTAAAGCCTATAGAAAAGAAGTTTGGAATAAAGTTCTGCTTTGTTACAGAGATGCCTGTTGAAAGAGGAATTGCAAAACTTCTTAAAATGCATGAGATAAAATTTGAATCTGCAAAGAGGGGCATAGAAAGATACGAAAAGCTTGCGAAGATTATAAATAAAAATACTAGGAATTGCGATTTTTTATATGTGCATATAAAAGGACCAGACGAGCCAGGACATGCTGGAGATCCAAAAAAGAAGAGGGATATACTAAAAGCTATAGACAATGGCTTCTTCTCAAAGCTTAATCTAGATAATACAATGATATGCGTTACATGCGACCATGCCACGCCTTGCAGTTTAAAAGCGCATTCGTTAGATCCTGTGCCCGTTATAATAGGCAGATTTAGAAATGGTGACAATCTGCGGTTTGATGAGAATATAGATTCAAAGGGCTCACTCGGTATATTTAATGGAAATGAGCTTATAAGCAAAATCCTGCACATGGATGAGGCAATTAAATGATAAAAGAGATTACGCTAAGGGTGGTATTTGATTCTAGAGGAATGCAAACTGTAGAAGCAATTATTACCGATGGCAAGAACAATGCGAAGGCTTCTGTGCCAAGCGGAACAAGCAGGAGCAGGTATGAAGCGGTTGCATTCCCAAATAATAGCGTAGAACTTGGCATAAATAGATTTTATAAAAAGAAGGGTAAGCTTATAGGTGCGGATGAGCTTGATCAGCAAGGTATAGATTCTTTGCTTCACGAGATAGATGGTACTGAAAACTTCTCTTATATAGGCGCAAATATAGCAACTGCTATTTCTATTGCAAATGCAAAGCTAGTTTCGCTAAAGCAGGGTCTTGAGCTCTACAAACTGGTAAGCAATTTAGCGAGGAAAAAGCCGAGGATGCCCAGGCTTTTGGGCAACGCATTTGGAGGCGGCGCACACGGCAAAGGAATGAGCATACAAGAGATATTGATAAGTAGTAAAGGCAAGAAGATTAGAGAAGAGGAGCAAAGGCACGTAAAGATATACAATGAATTAGGTAGCCACCTTGCCAAGAGTGGCCTTGCCTCTGGTAAAACCATTGAAAATGCGTGGACCTCAAAGCTCAATAGCCTAGAAAGCACAAAGCTACTAAGCAAAATAGCAAGGAGTGTTGAAAAGAATATAGAACTTGGCATAGACATGGCTGCAAGTGAATACTTCAAAAATAGCTATTATTTGTTTGACCGAAAGAAGCTAAGCAAAAAAGGATATTTTGATTTTGTAAAAGAGATTGCTTCCATGAACAAAATTTACTACATAGAAGATCCTTTTGAGAGTTCGGATTTCGCCAGCTTCTCACAACTTAGAAGCGAGCTTGGCAGAGGCTTCCTTGTCGTTGGTGATGATTTGTATGCAACAAATAAGGAAAGAATAAAAGAGGGCAAAAAGCAGCGCTCAACTAGTGGGGTTATAATAAAGATTAACCAAGCAGGTACATTAAGCGACACTATAGAAGCGGTAAAGGAGGCACAGGGGTTAAAGATTATTGTTTCACACAGAAGCGGAGAAACAGAAGACAACTTTCTTGCACACCTAGCTGTTGGCTTCGGATCTGATTACATAAAATGTGGTATTGTAGGCAGCGAAAGGATAGCAAAGATAAACGAGCTTATGCGTATAGAAAGATTTATAATAAATGGTGAAAAATATTAATGATTAGATAAGCTGTGATGCTAATGGGTAGTAAGATTGAGAAAGTTCCAGAAAATATTGCAATAATTCCTGATGGTAATAGGCGGTGGGCAAGAAAGTATGGTCTCTCGTTCTTAAAGGGCTACAGCTATGGAGTAAAAAAGTTCATAGAATTTAGTGAATGGTGCAAAAGCTATGGCATAAAGAGCATTACTGTCTGGGCTTTATCTACAGAAAACCTGAATAGGCCGAAGAATGAACTCAATATTTTATTTAATATATATAGAAAAGCTGCAAGAGACAGAAGCATAATAAGAAGATTACACGAAACAAAAACAAGGTTTGTTGTGGTTGGTAAAAAAGCCTTGCTGCCAAGAGATCTCTTGGCGATGCTAAGAAAGATAGAGGAAGAGACAAGGAAATATAGGGATCGTGTTATATACATGCTACTTGGATATGGTGGAAGGGAAGATATTATACATGCTGCAAATGAAATAGCAAAAGATTCTAAAAACGGAAAGATAAGTAAGATAGACCAAGAAACATTCAAAAGATACATGCTATCTAAGGATGTACCAGACATAGACTTTGTTATAAGAACCTCTGGCGAGGAGAGGCTCTCAGGTTTTATGCCTTGGCAAGCGGGCTATGCTGAGCTCTACTTCTGCAATAAGTACTGGCCAGAATTTGGAAAAGAGGATTTGAAGAAAGCACTTATTGAATACAGCAAGCGCGAAAGAAGATTTGGAAGATAGTGTTCGCATGCCAGATGAAAAAAGGTTCCTTCTTCACTACTCAGATTATTTTACAAAGAATGCCCCACATAACAGCACGAGCATTGCTATAATCTTTTTGATAGGAATAATAGCAGGCGTAATGTCTATAACTGCATTGCACTACAATGAGATGGAGCATAATCTTGCTTATGCATTAGCAAATGGAATGAGCGCTGGACTTCTTATAATAAGCTTTCCAGCCTTGGTTAGCGCAGCTATAATAAAACTCGTTAAAAGAAGGATTTACCTTAGGCACATACTAATGGTATTTATTATGAGCACAATAGCTTATTCATTCTTCTTAGTCATTAATAGCGCTATATTCTTTTTCTTGAGGAGCTATATAATAGCTTACATTGTAATACTACTAGCAAATGCAAGCCTCTTTGGTTTTTGGTTTATAGTGAGTAGATTCGTAATGGGCAAAAGGCATGCAACGCTAATAGCTTTAATATATCCTACGCTAAATTTTCTTTTCTATATGCCCCTTGGAAAATACCTTATAAACTTAAATCTCCCATTCTGGCCAGCGGCAATAAAGCTCTACAGTGGTATGCTGATATTCTTAATTGTAGGCTACACCTTCCTTTACATTGTTGACAGACCAGCTAAGAAGAGACTAAACATAAGCGGGGTTGAAATCTTTAATACAATGATAAACCAGTGGCTTTACAATATGGGCACGCTAAACTTTAGCCTTGGCATCGGAACAAAGAAGGATATAATAATAAAAATACTTGCTCTCAAAGGAAAAAGACAAAAGGCAATTTTCGTTGAACCTGGTATACACTACGGTCCTTTTGCAGGCACAGGTGGAGCAAATGCGACAGAGCATCTTGGTAGTATAATATTAAAGAAATACGGCGCAAATCCATTCATATTACATAGCACTGTTAATCATTCAAATAATCCAATAAGCACAAGCGAAATTGGCATGATGGGGAAGGAATTAGAAAAGGAGATTAACAATATGAAAGAGGAGAACTTTGAAGAGGCACGTGGTGGCATAGGGTTTGGTGAAGCAGGGCCATGCAAAGCGATTGCAATTAAGATAAATGATGCAAAGCTTATAACGCTTACAAAGGCGCCTAAGGTAACAGAGGATATAGGATATGATGTTGGTGAAGAGTTTATAAAAATAGCTGGAGAGAAGAGCATTATCATCGACGCACACAACTCAAGAATTGAGAGTGCAAACAAAGAAGAGTTAAAAGGTATATACGCTGGAAGCAGGTATGTTGGGTTTTACAAAAAAGCGATAAGAGAGGCATTAAATTTAAAGAAAGATCAAAAGCTCTTTTTTGGCTCTTATTCTATCAAACTTTCAAACCTTATAAAAAATGCAGAGGATATTGGAAAAGGCTACACTAGCGTTGGTGTATTTAAATTTGGCAATGAAAACTTTGCTATGATTTATTTTGATGCAAACAATATGCTGCCTTCTCTAAGAGAGCGTATAATAAATCATGTAAAAGAAAAATATAATATAAGGTGCGAGGTTTATACTACAGATACTCACTCCGTAAATTCACTAAACAGACCTTTTACCAATGTGCTTGGAAGAAAAACAAAGCCTAGCATTCTTATACCTATTCTTGACATAGCAATTGAGAACGCTCTTGCAAATATGGAAGAGGTAAAAAGCACGTATAGAAGTTTTGTTATACACAATTTTGCAATCTGGGGTGAAGATGCAGAAGAGAAGTTAATTGAGACAAGCAAAGAGATATTAACAAGAGTTAAGCATATAATACCTATCGTAATAGCTGCGGGCTTTGTCGTTGCTGCTTGGCTTATATATTTCTTATAAAACGTGAGCGGGAAAGCCCACGATTTTAATCGTGGATGTAAAGATAATTATAGAAAAGTATATAAATATGAATTAAGGTATACAAATATGGATTTAAGAAGGGCGTATGTATTCAGGCTCTATCCCGATATAAAAAGGCAGAAAGAGATAAACGAAAGATTACTACTCGCCCAACAGCTATACAATATAATACTTGAAAAGTCAAATCAGAATATGAAAAGAATAAAATTACAATATAAGCAAGTCGACTTTAAACAAATATATGAAAGAAGCAATAAACGAAAACAAAGATTTTCCTGAAGCTCTATTCTCAAACAAGGCAAGATATATTCATAAGGTTGCTGAAGGCGTTTCGAAACTTCTTCCGCAGATGCGAGGAAAAGAAGGCTGGAAAGAAGGTAAAGGCAGGCTTTCCCCGCTTCAAATCGATTGATAGATACAAATCGATAACATATCCGCAGGACAACAGTTCTTTCTCAATAGAGAAGGAGAGAGAAAGGTATATATGCTTAGAGTATCTGGCATTGGTAGGATGAAGATAGAGCTGCACAGGCATATAGAAGGCAAAATAAAAACCCTTACCATAAAGAAGAAGGCAAATGAGTATTATGCAATATTCACAACAATAAAAGAGGTGCAAGTTCCAGAGGTTGCTGATACAAACCCTGTCGGCATAGACATGGGGCTAAACTCTTTTGTTGCTTTTTCAGACGGCACAAAGGTAGAGAAGCCTAATTTCGTAAAGAAGAGTGCAAAGCACATTGCAAGATGGCGAAGAATAGTTTCAAGGCGCAACAAAGGATCAAAGAGGAGAGATAAGGCAAAGCAAAAGCTGCAGAAGAAATGGGAGCACGTTGCAAACCAATCAAACGACTTTGCACAAAAGCTATCAAGCAAGTTGGTAAATTCTGGCTATACTTCTTTTGCACTTGAAGAACTGGATATAAACAATATGGTAAAGAATAGCAATCTTGCACAATCAATATATGCTGCTTCATGGCACAAGTTTATGCAAATGCTCTCATACAAGGCTGAAAGCGCTGGTTTGAGAGTGTTTGTGGTTGATGCAAAAGATACAACTCAAGAATGCAGCAGATGTGTGCACGTAAAGACAGGCGATGAAAGATTAAGCCTGTCAGAACGCGTATATATCACTGCAATGTCTGCGGGCTAACCATAGACAGAGATATAAATTCTGCGCTGATAATAAAGAAGAGAATGGAGATGCTCAAAAGAGCTACCCCTGGACAAGGGGGAAGTAACGCCTTGGGAGATGTGGCCTCTACGATGCAGAAAGCATCGCAAGTTGCGTCGATGAACCAGGAACATACTCTGCAACCTTCTGTTGCAGGGGAAGCCCACGACCTTTAGTCGTGTGGGGAATGTCACGATCAAGGCAGGAACTCACTATTTGAGATCTTATCTTTTATATACTGGTCAACGAATGTAAGGCTTGGACCTTGAAGTGCATCCTGCTCAAGCTTCTTCTTTGTCTTTATCATGCGCTCTAGTTCATTAACCCATTCTTTATGACGCTTTATCCACTCGTAATTTAGCATCTCTTGAGCTCTTTTTAAGTCAATCTCGGTAGCCTTTATTGTCAGCTTGTTTAGAAAATCGTATTTATCTAAATCTGAAAGTGATACACCTATAAACTTCGCTTCTGGTGTTGCAACATCATTGCCTATATATGCAAGATTAATACTACCTGTTTTAATAGTCCAATATATATACCACCCCCATGCATCTGAATCAGTAAATACGTATATAGGCAGACCCATATCTGCAAGCTTTCTTATAAGCCTTCTCGTTCCTCTAGCTGCCTGACCAACAGGCGTTATTAAAATTGCATTCTCTTTTTTCCAGAAATTATCTTCATTAAGCCTCTGCCAAAGTGCATCCTTTTCCACAACAAGTACATATGAAGCCTTTACATCTACAAACTCTATATTATTATCAACATCACTCGGGATAGCCCAGCCGCTTCTTCCCATCTTGCTGCAATCTATTGTAACCTCTTCGCCCCCCGATCTATCTATTACCTTCATCCTCCCAGCGAGTACGCCTTTCCTATTAGCATTTAAATTCATGTCCTCTCTTTTCAATGAGAGTGCAACCTCTAGATCTTCTATAAGCGGGTTCGATTCCGATTGCTCATTAAATATACTCTCATCTATATCTTCGCCAAGAGAGTATTTTAGCTGATAGAATAAGCCTCTTATGCTTGTATGCAGGCCTTCCCTTAAGAATTTATGGCACTTGGCGGCAACCGCCATAGTTTGCATAAACCTTTTTGCCTGAGCAACGTTAATGAAGGTTCTTTCTTCTTTTGCGCTTCCAAGCTTCAGAAAACCGCTCTTTTGGTCATAGAGTATGTTTGATCTTGTCCTTGCTATTGTTACAAATTTTGGATTCTTGCCATATTCTATATCCTCTATTATCTGCTTGCCTAGAATCTCAAGCTTTGCCTTTGCATCTTGATCATTCTTGGAAGTAGAAGTAGGAACGGGCATATACTCACCTCTTTTCTTCAATGCTTTCCTCTATAGGTTTGCGCTCTTTCGAATCTGTTGAGATGTAGTGCTTAAGCTCTTTTATTATTATATCCCTTCTAGGGCTTTTCTTAAGTGCATATTCTAGAACCTCACCTATATTTGAGACAGGTATAATCTTTATTTTCTTTAGCTTCTCTTTGTATATATAGATATCATTTACATTGCTCTTTGGTATGATCACCGCCCTAAGCCCAGCATCTATAGCCGCTTCCACCTTGCTAGTAATACCACCAACAGGTAATACATCACCCCTTACTGATAACGAGCCTGTCATCGCAACAGACTGGTCAACAGGTATGCCTTCTAGTGCAGATATTACACTTACAGCAACAGATATGCTCGCGCTATCGCCCTCAACCCCCTCATATGTTTGTAGAAACTGCACATGTATATCATAGCTGGCAAAGTCAACATGCAAATGTTTCTTTATAACAGCGCTTATATTCTTTACAGCCTCTTGGGCGATCTTTCCGAGCTTGCCTGTTGCTATCAGCTTGCCCTCTGCTCTTGAGCTCGAAGGAGTTACCTCAGCAACTATGGGCACTATTATGCCAGCTGACAAGTATGATGAGCCAATAACAGCAAGCCCGTTAACCTTGCCTATTGAAAAGCCCGATGTTCTGAATACTTTGTAATCCTTTCTATATTCTAATTCCTGGTCAACAAATTGCGCCTCTATAGGCCTTGCAAGCTGCTTAGCTGCTATAACATCCTCTTTTGTAACAACCTTCTTTCCTTTCTCTACCGCAATGTCACCCGCAGCCCTTACCAAACCACCGAGATCTCTCAAGATCAATGTTAACCTTTTCTTTCTTCCACCCCTACGCCTCGCCTCTTCAACTATTTCCATGCAGGCATCATAATCAAAAGGTGGAATCTTGCCGTCTTTCTTTATCTCCTGTGCTATAAACCTTATTATCTTCTCTTCATTCTCCTTTGTATCTGGCATTGTCGATTCCATAAATACTTCGTAGCCGTAGCCCCTTATTCTTGACCTCAGCGCTGGGTGCATCTTCTGTATATCCATAATATTGCCAGCTGCAATAAGTAGAAAGTCACTTGGTACTGGCTCTGTTCTTACCATGGCACCTGAGCTTAGCTCACTCTGCCCTGTTATAGGGTACTTCTTTTCCTGCATCGCTGTAAGCAGTTCTTGTTGCGACCTTGGATCAAGACTTGCTATCTCGTCTATGAAGAGTACACCCTTATTTGCTCTATGTATAGCACCACTCTCTACCCTCAGATGAGCGGGTGTGCCTAGACCACCACTTTGAAGAGGATCATGCTTAACATCACCAAACAATGCACCCGCTTTAGCACCGGTAGCATCTACAAATGGTGCATGGGTCATGCCTGTATTGTCAACAATAAGCTTTGGCTCATTTGAGTCAAACGCACCCGGAAGCACACCAACACGCTTCGTCAAGCCGCTTACGAAAAGGGCAACAGAACCAAAGACAAGAACACCAAGTATTAACGCGGCAAGGACTATTATTTCATAGCCTGAGAAGAAGCCTGAAAGAGAAAGTGCGAAAAGTATTATTACAAGAATGAGCACAATCGATGTCACCTTAGAGTCACTGTTGCTTCTTGTATCTATTCGAGCCTTCATCCTCTCTTTTTGTAGTATCTGCCTGCCTTGACCGTCGCCAAGAGGTTTTCCTGGTTCTGGTGGTTCAGGATATGTCTTTACAACCCTAACAAGTGGTCTATTCTCATCATTTGGATTTTTATAGACTAGAACATCTTCAAGATCGGTAGCTGGAAGAAGTTCGGCCATAGCTTGCGCTAGCATAGTCTTGCCCGTGCCAGGTTCCCCTATAAGCAAAACATTCCTGTGCTGCTTAGCCGCCTTTTTTATTATCTGCACAGCTTTATCTTGGCCAATAACCTGGTCTATGAGCTTATCTGGTATCTTTATTTCATCTGTCGTCTTGAATTTCTTCATCAATATCAGATATTATGCTTCAAACTATTTATATCTAATGTTTATTTTCTGCTTATTCTTTTTCTATTCGTCATATCGCAAGCCATATCATAAAACAAGATTAGAGGAATAAAGGAATTTTGCTCATAAAAGGGGCAGCGTTTAGAAGGTGGGGAAGATTTCCAAAGAATTTGCTCTAAACGCTACTTGAAAGATAGTTTGGAAGAAAAAACATATAAATGTTTTGCAAAGAAGCCGGGTAGGTAGTGAACTACCCCACCCTTACGGATGGGGCTTCTTGAGCCACATCCGCTTGTTTAGGGCTTCTCGCTTCATCTGCGATGCTTGCTTTCACATG
>Ga0208151_100623_pt1 | contig 13627 bp, 12 predicted proteins | sample ECH_Bhost_MetaG_FD_187130 | JGI IMG/M metagenome (GOLD analysis project Ga0208151, IMG submission 187130) | Hot spring microbial mat communities from Yellowstone National Park, Wyoming, USA - ECH_B host_MetaG (SPAdes) (version 2) | ecosystem: Environmental > Aquatic > Thermal springs > Hot... | reverse complement strand
GGTCACAGAGGGGAAATTGAGCAATAACAATGAAACGCGATCCCCTTGAACCTTTGTACCTATAAGTGCGGGCCTTAAGGTGCAGACCGTGAGGTGCTTCGATGTATCTCCTCTTCCGCCCCAGTTTCCGCGGGCGGAGGTAGACGTTTACAGGGTAGTTACTGAGAAGGACGCAACGTTTGCGAGGGTGGACTTCGAGGGAGAGGCACACTACTTTACCCTTGATACAGATGGCATCCATCTCCACTCTTAGTTCCTAGGAGGACTGTTAATGGGGGAGGAGAGCCAGTGTACCCCCAACTCCGTCGTGGAGGACCTGATATATCAACTACTCTACAAGTTGGGTATTAGGAGGACCACACTATACGAGGAAGTGGAGGTGATCTTCGATAAGATAACTGAGGGAGAAGTGAGAGGAACCAGGGAGATCAGGGAAATTAGGAAGCATACTTTCCCTATACTTGGACTCCTCTACTCTTTACTTCGTCACCAGGAAACTCTCCAAGGTATTGAGCAGGGAGGTAGAGGAGGACGCCCTATTCGCCTACGAGAGGGCCGAGATGCTCGCTAACAGGACCTCTGACCTCTACAACATATACCTTACTGAGGTACAGAACGACTTGAACATCATAATAAAGAAGCTCACCTCCATATCATTCATCTTCCTTCCTATAACTGCCGTCGCTAGTATATACGCAGTTAGCTTTTCCTCCCTCCCAGGAAACTTCGACACCATCAATTTCGTGTACTTCTCCATTCCTTTGATCCTGCTTGGTGTGACCCTCACCATTTACCTCAGGAAGATAGGGTGGCTCTGAACTGGTGAAATTAAGGCCTAAGAGACCCAGGCCATATGAAAAACCACCTGTTTCTTCGTAATCTCGTTTACCTTCTATCCCATCATTTAAACTGAGCCCTCCCTGTCCTCTATCCAAGGAGGTCTGTCTGTAGAGGATGGGGGTGAATATTATCGCGGAGACCTTGTGTAACTACACCCTCTCAAGACCATCTTGACCAAGAATGGTGCCTCTTCGGAAAAAGAGCATGAAGCTCAATCCCTAGACCCCCTCCATATCTTAGTTCATGTCCTCGTCGAAAGCAGATGACCTGCCTCAACCTGAATCCGTTGGCTTAGGAGACTTTTAGGTTGATCCTCAACTTACCGCTCGTAAGAAGAACTGCAGATCAGTTGAATAGATCATTAAAGAATTATAGAACTATTTAGTAATAATTCATGACTCATTTTCGAGGAGGTGATTTTGGATTACGGTTACGGACGTAACACTTCTATCTTCTGTGAGGATCTCCTGCTTCTTCGAGAAACCTCCTTCACTTAAGGCGGAGGTTCTGTGGAACCTTTCGTCTGGTCGGAAGAGGGATTGGGAAAGGTTTCATCCTCACACTTAAACCGCAATTATTTGATATGACCTAGCGTAATCGGCCTTAAGGCTAGTTGATAGTTAGTAATTGGCAAAAATAATGAGGTGTCTACCCACGTAAGGAGACTTCCACCCCCGCTAAATTAATTGAACGTTATAGTAATGAAGTTGTGAAAGAGGAACTTAACATCCCTCGCTAAGACGGTTAAGCTCAGGTCCTTCAAGTTGGGGGAGGAGGTCATAAGGAAACAACATTATGAATTTACAGGAGCATGGAGGAACTGGTAGTACACTCTGTCCGCCTTTTCCTTTATTTCACAGATCGTGGACCTAAAAGTTTAGATATTAGTGATCTCTGGCTATATTGTCAAAAATGGTTTCAAAACCACCCAGTAAGTCTCTGGACAACTATTCGTGGGGAAGGGTGCACACCTACGCTTTCATCGCCTTCTCCGCAGGATTCTTCCTTGAGGCCTACATTTTTGGCATGGCCCCCATAGCCACAGGTTGGGTGAGCGTACCCAAGTTCCTCACCAGCACTCTGCTGGCTTGGGCTCCACTCTGGCTCATAATAGGGATCATGGTCACAGGACCGTTGTCTGACAGGTTAGGATGAAAGACCATGTTCTACGTGACTATGTCTCTGTATGGAATAGGGGCCTCGGGGATTGTTTTCAGTTCCACTTACTATCTCATCCTGCTCTTCCTGGCCATAATGCTGTTCGCTGCAGGAGGAGAGATGAACACTATAATGGTGGCCACACATGAGATAATGCCCAGGAGACATAGGAGTAAAGCCTTCTTCCTGGAGCTAAATTTCATAAACATAGGAGGGTTCGTCCTGGGCCTCGTAGGTTACCTTGTACAGAACCAAACTGTTGCCTTTCAGAGGCTTCTGATAGGGGTTACAGCCCTATTGGTGCTGGCGGTGTTAATATACAGCAGGATAAAGATACCTGAGTCAATAAGGTGGCTGGAGAAGCAAGACTCTACGTTATACGTTTTAGAATAAGTAACTTCCTCCACGCCCTGAACGGTAGACCCAAAATCACCTCCTCGAAAATAAGTCAGAATTGAGGCGAAGCAATTCTGATAGTTCGTCCTCCCTTATACCCTACTAATTAGGAAGTTAGCTCCAACCATCTCAGGGGCGCGAAAGCCCGGAAAAATTTTTGAGAAAATACGACATTAATAACGGGAACCAGTCTCCGGAGCTTAGGGCTCATTCAATCTCAATGGAGGCTCATGGCTCAACTCAAATTATTAAAAAAAGCAAAATAGTTTGACACACTCCTACAAGCCTACAGGATCCTTTTTATGTCGTCCGACCAATATCTAGATAGAGAGGCTACTTAGTGGCAAAGGCACTTATTGTCACCTTACATTTGGAACGAGATCTCCTTTTCGCCTGAAGTCTAACCTCTAAAGGAGGGGGAATTTAGTAAGTGGAGTGAAGTCGGCCTTTACGCCTAGACAAAAGAAGAACTCAGCAGCAGTCTGCCCGCCTGAACTGGGGGTCGTGATGGTAGAAGAGGCTTTGTGACCCTCATGTGGGAGGACGAAGCTCTACGCATATTAAGGATGCTAACCCATTCCAAACTGGTCTCGAAAGGATAAGGTCTTTAGATTCTAGGACGATGTACGTCTCTCGGGCCTCGTGGCACCATAAAGTGATGGCTCTTCAGCCTATGAATGACAACCTAATAGTTTAGGTTAAATAGCGAGCACTTATTTTTACGAAACTAAGTTGCTCCTCGTTATGGAAAACTAACGATAAAAAACGCTAGATTGCGTTCTTTTCCAGCACGTTCAGCGGGTTGTCCTTAGGCAGGAGAAACACCACTAACGCGGCTATGAGGAGTGGCACCAGGACTACCTCGGTGAGTGTGACGGCCCACCCTGAAGCGGAAGCTCCGTAGGAAGTGAGGAGGAGAGTCACTGCGCTGGGTAGAACGATGTTCCCAAGCCACTGAAAACCGTAACCGAAGTTGCTCGCTGTTGCCCTAACGCGAGTAGGATACATCTCGTTTAAGTAGAACGGCCATGCTGCCCACTGTGAGAATAGGAAGAACACAAAGAGGATGTTGAAGATGAGGACAAGGGATGGTGACGAAGCTTCTATTATGCCGACGAAGGACAACACAGAGAGTAATAGGAAAACCACTAATACATTTCTCCTGCTCAACTTATTCCCGAGGATCCCCACTATGGCATAGCCCACCGCGGCTATAGCGAAGGAGATAAACTCGTAGAGAATAGTGTCGACGAAGCTTAAGTGCTTCACTGTGGTGTAGTAAACAGGTAGGGAGATCAGGGTGACGGCCACGGAGCCTGCCGCTATGATAGTGTAGATGGCCATAAGGACGCTCTTCCTCCTAAGGTCGGTCTGAAACATTTGAGAGAAGGGGTTTCTGACTGCCTTGGAGAGGTCTGCCTCGTACTTCGTGGAGACTCCAGTTCCCTTCCTTGCTGCCTCCCTGGCCCTTCTCAAGTCTAGGAACCGGTCGGTTTCGTCAAGTGTTCTTCTTAACAGCAACAATATCAACGCTGGAGCGACGCCCACTAAGAACACATAGGGTAGATAGATGTGCCCCAAAGTGAATAAGTATATCAAGGCTGCTCCCAACGCCTGTCCCAAGGGGAAGGATATGGCTATTATGGTGAGCATAAGTCCTCGTTTGTCTGGGGGAGTTGTCTCGCTGGTTATGGTGAAGCCTAACGGTTCGTCAGGGCCGGTGCCTAGAGATGTGATTGACCTAGAGAATATCAGCGCCCCCAACGCGCTGGAGAAGGCTGTGAGCAACGAACCTAACGAGTAGAGTACAACAGTTACCATGAATAGTGGTTTCCTGCCGTAGGTGTCGGCCAGGGCCCCGAAGGCAAAGGCCGCTACTGCTGAAACGAAGAATGAAACGTCAGTAATTATAGTTATTTCGCCTAGAGAGAGATGGAACAGGGGGATGAGGGCGGGAATCGCTCCTAAAAAAAGCTCGAAGTCCATTGTCATGAGCATTACCCCCACGAACGTGGAAATCACGTATTGATGATATTTCTCCATTGCTTAACTCTAATAAAAGAAATTTAAAAGAGTTGTCTTTCTATTTCAGGGTCCAAATTTCTTTCTGTATATGGAGAGAGCCGTGACAAGCGTGGGAACACCTGTAAATATGAAGGCGATCTTTATGGCGTCGAGGATCTCTTGAGGACTGGCGCCTGCTACGACAGCTTGATCCATGGAATGTTCTATTGCCTTCTCATGTCTAATGGCTGAGACTACGGCCATCCTTATCAGGGAAGCTGTCTTCGCATCAAGTGAACCATGTTTGAACGCCTTGGTCCACACATTTGACCAAGCTTCCAAGAACTCTGGGTCCCTTGACGCCAGGACCTGGTGGAAGTCTTCAATGAATCCCCTACTTTCCTTGATTGATCTGAGAATTTCTTCTTTGTCCACAGACGTGTGAAAATGTAGGATCAATTTTATAACTTGCTATGGCTAATTATACTGACCTGTTATTTAACCTTAATTCTTTTTACTGAAGACATGTTACCTCTCTTCCATGTTTGACCTAGTTGTAAAGAACGGGAAGTTAATATTTCCAGGGAGGACCGTCGTGGACGGTGAGGTTGGAGTTGTTGGGGGGAGGATCGCCGCAGTGGGTAGAGAACTTGGTAAGGGGGAAGTTAACATTGACGCCTCTGGAAAGCTTGTGTTGCCCGGCGTTTTAGACTCCCACTTCCATGTGGGGATCTACAGGCCTTTCCAGGAGGACGCTAGGACTGAGTCAATGAGTGCGGCCGCTGGAGGTGTCACTGCCATCCTTAGCTACTTCAGGACAGGCAGGAATTACCTGAACACCTCCGAGGACTACACCACTCTTTTCCCGAAGCTATTTGAGATGAGCTCAGGTAACTTCTATGTTGATTATGGATTCAATTTAGCTCCAATCACTAGGAGACATGTGGAGGAGTTGGACTATCTTTTTAGGAGAGGAATCTCGACCTTCAAGTTTTACATGTTCTACAAGGGGCTTAATTTGAGAAGCGAGTATAGGAAGGGAAACGTTGAGGAAGAGTACCTACTTTCAAAGGATCCCTATGATGGGGGGCACTTATTTACTATCATGAATAGGGTTTCATCGCTTAAGGGTGAAGGCAAGCCCAGTCAGCCTAGGTTAAGTGTGCATGCCGAGGACGCGGAGGTGATAAGGGTGCACCTAGAGAAAGCTAAGGAGGATTTCTCAAGAGGAAAACTTAACCCCCTTGAGGCCTACAGTGCAGCCAGGCCACCCGAGGGGGAGAGGGTAGCGATCCTTCAAGCATTAGAGATGTCTCGGGCCACTGGTTGTCCCATAAATATACTTCACGTTAGTAGCAAACTAGCTCTCGAAACGGTCGAGGAGGTACGCAAGTCGTGGCCGCAGCTTGATGTAATGGTTGAGGTCACCTCCTCACACCTTACCCTCACCACCGACTCCGAGGCCGGCGTCCTAGGTAAGGTAAATCCACCCATCAGGTCATCTAAGGACAGGGAGGCATTGTGGGAGGGAGTAATGTCGGGCGCGGTTCAGACGGTGGCGAGCGATCACGCAGCTATAGAGTTGTCAAGGAAGGGTGAGGAGTTGTGGACTGCAGAGAACGGTTTCGGGGCTACGGAACTTATGGTACCGTCACTCCTCACTGAGGGTTTGAGGAGGGGAGTCCCTTTGACTAGATTGGTTGAACTTGTGACATCCTCTCCTGCCAGGTTCCACGGGCTGTATGGTAAGAAGGGTGACCTACTTCCAGGCTTCGATGGTGACATCACCATAGTGGATCTCAAGGAGACACGGAAGGTCAAGGCCGACGCACTTCACTCGGCCCAGGACTTTACGCCATACGAGGGAGTTGAACTTAGGGGCTGGCCCACTACCACCATACTTCGAGGAGAGGTCGTCTTCGACGGTGGGGAGTACAGTAAGGTGAGGAGGGGAGAGTTCCTAAAGAGGCCTGTGGTGGCCTCAAACTCCTCCTAAGATCTTTTGGAGCTCCTGAAATATTATCATTCTATGTAGGTATCTTTCAGTGGTACCATCTGCCTTAAGGGTGGTTAACATCTCCGTCAGCGCCCTCACTATAGTCCTCACTGCTGCCCCAGGGAAGATGATCAGGTGGAAACCGAGCTCCTCCAATTTCTTAGCAGATAGAAGGGGAGTTCTTCCTCCCTCCACCATGTTCGCCATCTTGAGTCCCTTAACTAGTCTGCCTACTTCTGCCAGCTCCTCCTCAGTCCTTGGGGACTCCACGAACGCCACGTCAGCTCCCGCTTCCAAGTAGAGGTTGGCCCTGCGAATGGCTTCCTTTACACCAACCACAGCTAAAGCATCTGTTCTGGCCACTATCAGGGCTTCCCTCCTAGATTCCACAGCCGCCTTGATCTTCGCTACCATCTCCTTCTCCTCTATGACTTCTTTTCCCTCCAAGTGTCCACACTTCTTTGGGAAGACCTGATCCTCGAGCTGTATAGCGTCCGCTCCAGCCGTCTCTAGAACCTTCACGGTCCGCCTAACATTGATGTCGTTCCCGTAGCCCGTGTCCGCGTCCACGATGAGTGGAAGGGCGACAACATTGGAGATCCTCTCGACCACCCTAGATACATCGTCCAATCCGACGAACCCCAGGTCTGGAAGCCCCAGGGAGGTGTAGGATATACTGGCCCCACTCACGTAGGCGGCCTCGAAGCCTGTCCTCTCTACCAGGAGAGCCGATAGGGCGTCGTAAACTCCAGGAGCTAGGAGGATAGGAGAGTCCTCTAACCTCTTTCTCAACGTGTAGCCTTTGTTCATTCCAATCCGAATACAAAAGGGATAAAAATAAGCTAATTACTCTTCAGTCGCCGTCAATTTACTTGTACACGAAGGGAGAAAATTTCTTTTCAGCGTAGAATGATGGATCGTGCCCAGGGTAAATTTCGGCCTTCCTGAGCCTACTCATGAGCTTCACCTTGTCCACCGAACTTCCCCAAGTCGCAGTGTTCCAGTCCAATCCTTGTTTCCTCTTCACCGGTTCGTAGTTGTCCCTTGTATATATGGCGTCACTGACAAATATTGTCCTTTTGTTAGATGGGGTCTCCACGTATAAGCCTTGGGTGCCAGGAGTGTGCCCTGGAATTGAGAGCACTCTCAAACCGTACTCTATCTCGTAATCTCCATACAACCTCTCGTAGTCCACGTCTGGGAGGTCGAAGTCTGGTCGACAGTAGGTGCCCTCATAGAACCAGTCAGGCCTGTAGGCGTAATCGAGCTCTGGACCTTGGATGAGTATGGGGACTCTCTTGAACTTCGCGATCCCTCCTGCGTGATCGTAGTGGAGGTGGGAGATAACAACTACGTCTACGTCCTCTGGCCTGAGGTTCAACAGTGACAGCTGTGCCTCAAGTCGCTGAGACTGATCTTGGACCGTGTTGAGTTGTTTCATTATTAAATATCCCTTAGATACGTCTGGGCCTGTATCGAACAGGACCGTTAGGTCCCTGATTCGTACAACGATAGCGACGAGGGGAACCTTCACCATTTCTTCCCCTCCATCTTGGACAAGGAGGGACTTCCTGTGGTAGTTCGACCCTAAATCTAAGAGGGAGAAGCCCTGCTCCACTTTACCACCTCAGTACGCTATTTCTTCTAACTCAGCCGTAGGAGGCACCCCTTTACCCATTGCGGCTATTATTATTGCTCCTAGCAACACGGGGATAGCACCTAACACTATGTAAGTTAAGGTAAATCCTAGTGCGTCCAGGACGAAGCCGTATATTGCACTTCCAACGATCCATGCAAAGTCGTTTAGCCCGGTCTGCCAAGAGTCGGCGGTACCCCTCGCCCTAGTTGGATAAGTCTCGGCTATATAGACCCACCACGTGCCGTTCCACGATAGCACAGCAGGGTAGAAAATTATTGTTGAAATGACGCTCTCCAGGAAGCCATGAGATATCGAGAAAAAGATCACTGCTATGCCCCCTATAATGCCTATGATGGCGCTTCCCCATTTCCTAGATAATAAATCATACTCTGTTGAGAGGCCAATACAGCAACGTCGAACATGGACATATCGATCCTCTTCCCTTCTCCCGTCAACTCTCTCAACCGAAGGGTCGCCATGATTGCCACCGCCGTATAGGCAGGGGTCATGATATCTAGGATCCCCATTCCAACCCTCGTCGGTCTGTCTGGAAAGCCGTTTGTATCCATGAAGCCACTCATCGCCTCAACAGTGGGATCGAAGCCCGGTAATGCAGAGTACGGACCTAATCTCCCGTAACCAGTGGTGGAGACGTATATTATCTTAGGATTAACTCTTCTCTGCGCTTCGTATCCGATTCCTAATTTCTCCACAGTACCGGGAGAGTAGTTTTCGATGAATACGTCGGCCTTCTCGACCAACTTTAGGAGGAGTTCCCTTCCCTTATCCTTCTTGACGTTTAGCGTAATGAACTTCTTATTAGCGTTGTAGGCCATGAAGTGAAGGGACACACCGTCAACTATGGGAGGAATGTAACGTTGAGGGTCTCCCCATGGTGGCTCCACCTTTATGACCTCAGCGCCGAGCTCTGCTAACAATCTAGAGGTGTAGGGTCCGTTCCAGAAGACTCCCATCTCCACTACCCTGACTCCCTCGAGGGGTCTCACCATCACTCACCTAACCAAGAATCTAGGTGATCTTTTCTCTAGTGAGTCTCTCAAGCCATCCTTGCCGCCCTCAGTATTGAATAGCAGAGAAGTAAGCATTACTTCGGTAGGGTCTCTTTCATTCAAAACCTCTGCGGCGGTCTCATTTATGAAACTCTTTAAGTTTCCTATCATAAACCAGACACCAATTGCTGATTTCGCAAAGACTTTCATCTTCTCTAGAAGCTTACTCAGCTGAGCTATCTTGCTCACTCTCCCCCCTTTAGGGGGCTTCTCAGCTGAGAGGAATTTATCGGTCCAAAGGAGTTGCTTGAGCTTGTAAGGACCGCGGCTGTAAATATTCACTGTAGCCATCACGGGCTCGTTCACTCCTTCGTTCAATTCGTAGAGCCTGTTCCCAATTCTTTGATGTTTAGTGAAATTGGGTAGATTCATCGTGGTGTACTCCTTGGCGTCAGAGCTTGCTGAGAATAACCAACCCTCTTTTGTCATGATAAGGAAATCTACTTCGGTTTTTCCGTTATTCTTTGGTATGATATCGTAGGGTTCTCTTATGGTCTGATCATTTAGGGTGTTCAACTTATCTGGGCGATTCATTGGGACTATGTCTACCTTCCCTTCAATACATCTGTTAACACTAAGATTTCGAGACACAGTGCACCGCCTGTCGCCTCACATATAATAAGTTCGTTTTTTACCTGTAAACTTCATTTTCCTATATTATTCATGAAATCTTATTTATTTACTGTAATAAGCCATACTAAACCATCGGATTTTAGCGGGTCAAAGTCCTCAAGATGATGCTAGAGAAGAAGAACAAGACTTACCTGTTGTTGCATCCAAAAAGGAATTGAAAACAAAACTGGTTTAGAAATGAAATTATTAAAAGTGCCAAAAATCATGTTAAGGTAACGGAGCAGCTAACGATACGCCAAAAGAGAACTCGAACATGGCTAGAAAGCTACTACAACATTAAATGCATCCAGTCAAACTACTGAGTGGATAACGACGATCCCTTCACTATACGTATCATATATCTCCATATCGGCTATTGCTGGCTCTGATTTCTTCGTTAATTCTGTCTCAGTTAGGTCTATTAGATTATTAAATTGATTAATCTGAGGAAGTATAATCAGTCGCGCTTAGGAAAGTACATTGCAAAATGCATGGCAACATGCATGACCAAAAAAGCAAGTACTATAGTTGTGGGGCTTTTGCACTAATAATGATTTGGAGAAGGTTGTTCGCTACATTTTTAGGGCTCTTACTCCAGTAGTGCTCTTGTTAGTTTTTCTCGCACGGTCCTGAGGAAAATTGCAGGAGAAGCCGAGTTCGAATCTCGGATTAGGAGTTCCTATTCAAGAATTTATTAAGATTTGAATAGTTCCGTTTCAAAAATATACGCATAGGGAAGTGTTTTTGACCAAATTTCTGAGCCTATCACGAACCCTGCGATCACTCTGCGATCAATACGTATTCGTTAAAGGAGTCCAGCAAATGCATGAAGTTCAGATCCCTCATGACATATTTGAAGTGCCCCTAACCTCTTCTTTCCCATCGTTTTTACGCTTTCTTTGCGATACTTTCTAAAATAGTTTAATCTGGATGAGTAGGTGTTATGTTTCATCTATTCAGTGTGTCGAGAGTGTCGGCACGGATTAGATAAATTAAACGGATGTCTATCTGAGTGTGTCCCACAATTTCACTTGCTTGTATAATATTTAAGCTGGGCGGTGGGCCTCCCTTTATTGAAAATAACGTCTATCTTCTAATACTTCTCATTAAGAAATCCGAAGCGTACTTACTTTCTACTGTACAGCTACATTCATTCTTCATAATTTATATAAGATTAAGGCTTAATAATATTACCTATTTAAAAACATTTTCAATTAAAAAATTGTTTAGCTCGCTTAACAGTAATATTTGATGCCGAAACAATTAAACCAGTACTGAAGGATAATAAGAGGTCAACTATAGAAAGAACTATTATATTTTTACTTCCAAGGAGTTCTAGGAATAACCTAATAACAAATAAACCAGACCATAGTACTATTATTGAAGTGGGCCATTTATAATATAATATACCATTTTTATAAAAGAATCTTATTTCTCTTCTTTCTAATATCTTAAGGCCTAAAATATAGCCTAGGATCCCAGATACTGGTAAAGATAACAATATTAGGAGATCTCTAATCTGAACGGCCAAAAATAGTATAAGCAAGATATATATAGTAGTCCATATATGAACTCTCCCTATTCTAAATTTTCTAGGTCTTAATCTCCTTACTATAATATAGAAGATTATTAGGAAAAATATTATAAAATTTATGGTATTAAGTTCTATATTTAAATTTTGCATGCGAGGTGTATAAAACAACATAGTATTTAAAACTTACTCATTTTCACTATATATCTATAAGATTTATCAATGAAGATAGATAATTCACCAACAGAAAAGCCTTTAACGCTTCTCAGAGCATTTAAAGTGTTATTAAGAGATTTAGAGATATAGAACTCCTCGCAAAGTACCTCATAAGGTTATAATAGTTATAGGACATTCTGTACACCTATACCTTAATATTCCTTACTCCATAAAAGAGTCCAATTCTCCTATTTTCGATAACGCTCACCCTAATTTTATTATATTTTTTCTTATTACTATCATCATTCAACCTAAATAGCCTCCGTTAGTGCAGAGGTTAGCTAAGTTAAAAGGAATATATTTTCAAGCCTGTGATCAGTGTGTTTATATGTATAATCTGGCTAGAATGTCGATTAATGAAGTTAAAATAGGTTGTTTTCCAGATTTCTATAAAGCTATAATAGATCAGTAAACTTTATTATAACTATATGAGTTCTTTTCTAGCTTGAATGAAAAACATTAATATGGGTGTTAAAGAAATCAAGGTATATGTTTAGGGCTTTAGTCTTTTTATCCCTCCTGCTTTTCGCCTTCATAATAAACCATACTCCTATTCACACTAAATTAGTTTACGACTTGGAGGAGCAATTACAATCCTATCACGATGAAATCGGATTTAGGGGATACTTAAACCCGGACAATACTGACTACTGGAGCTATTGGGCAGACGATGCTGGAAAAATATTAACTGCTGCAGTAATACTACACAACTACACAATAGCTCAGGAAGCGTTCGACTTCATATATAAAATAAAAGCCTACGGATACGAAATGCCAGCAAGAATAGTACGATTCCATCTACACTACATGGGAGAGGGAATAGTCGGAAATGAACTATTAGGAATAGGAGGAAAACCACTAAAACTAGGAATAGACCTACATGGATTTAACTGCGTAACACAAATAATATCGGTAAACAGCGTCAAAAACTACGTAAATAAAACACCAACAGAATACACGTACAATGGAACAACAATAACAATGGCCAACAATTATTATACAATAAACGGAAAGGCAAACATAACATTCAACATAACACACATAGGAGAAATAGCGATAAAAGCTTACTACCAAAATCTAACCTGCTTCATAATAAATAAAGCATGGCAAGGAAAAATAAAAGCCCTACTAATAATAAACCCAACAGAAGGAGTAATAAACGATGAAGGAGGATTCATAGTAATAGGAAACATAACACAAGTAGAATATGAAAACAATACGCTACAAGTAAGCGGGGAAAATCTAAATATATATATATTTGACATAACCTTCGACCTAACAAAAGCAAACTACGTAGTATACGGACTACTAAAAGGACTATACCCAAATAATGCAGACATATCAACACCAGTAAGCTTTGGCTTCATAATGCTAGGACTAACACTATACTACAAAGAAACATACAACAAAACAATACTAAACTTCGCAAGAGGATTCCTAAATTTCTGGCTACCAGTAGTAGAAAAGGAAATAAAAGATAATAACTACTATGACAGATCGCTCTCAACATTCTTCATAGGTGCAATACTTCTAGAACCCAAAAACCAGACAATAATAAATCTAGCCAAAGAATACCTACCCGAAGAACCACGCGTATTCGCACCAGAATGCATAGGACTAAATGCAGCATTTATAAAAACACTATGCCCAAAAAGTCAACTAATACAACAATACGCATACTATGAAAAAGAAATAAGCCTAAGCAAATATCACTCAGCATTCCACTTCGGAGAAGACCTATTAGGATGGCTAATAGCAGGATACCCATATAACTCCACAATAGTCCTAACACTAGTAAACACAATCTTCAACGAAATAATACTATTCCAGTACACATCACCCTATGTGTTTATAAACTCAGCAAACACAGAAGGAATACCAGCCATAATGGAATCAATAGGATTATGGCAAGAAACACTAGAAAATAAAACGGGAATACTAATTAACAGATGGAATAACATAAACGTAGATAAAATATACTACGAAAATAACAGCCTATATATAATAGGAAAACCATTAGGGGATATAATCCTATTCGAATACTACGGAAATTACACAATAAACATAAAAAACGCAAGGATACTAGTCATAACACATGAGGGAAATATGACAAGACTAATACTAACAACAAACAGTACAAGCGTAGAAATAACAATAAGTAAAGG
>Ga0208151_100618_pt1 | contig 13716 bp, 15 predicted proteins | sample ECH_Bhost_MetaG_FD_187130 | JGI IMG/M metagenome (GOLD analysis project Ga0208151, IMG submission 187130) | Hot spring microbial mat communities from Yellowstone National Park, Wyoming, USA - ECH_B host_MetaG (SPAdes) (version 2) | ecosystem: Environmental > Aquatic > Thermal springs > Hot... | reverse complement strand
AGCTGTTTAAAAAATTATTAGCTGACTTCCTCCCCGACCTTAGCTCGTTTTGTTCTCTTTTATCCTCATCAGTTCTTCCTTCACTTTCATTATCTCCTCTCTAACCCTCTCATCGGAATCTACTAACTGCTTTAATGTTTCGATATGCAAACAATGTCCTCTGAAAGCATAACCCTCACAGTCACAGGAACCCCTAGTAATCTTCATTGTTAGAGGATCCAGGATAAGCCTAGTATAATGCAATAGCCCCTCCCTGCTCCTGCTTTCAATGTCTGCCGAAATTATAATTCCTTCTCCCAAGGTACAAAAAACGTCTAACCTTTTTATGTAACTTTTGGGGGTTTGTGTGGAAGTCATGTTTGCTCTGTAATATTATACATAATATATAATATATAAACTTACGTGAGTAGAGTTAAACTAAACACCATATCTAGTTGATACTTTGTAATACGAAATAGGACATAGGAGGATTTAAATAATATAGAGTTCAGAACATTATATGATAAATATGCCCAAGGAAAAATATTCGAAAGGAATCCATATGTATAAAATCCTAGCTTTTTTAAATAAAGAGAAAGAACCAAAATCAATGCCTGAAATTAGCCTAGAAGCAGGTATGTCATATAACACAGTGAGGGTAAACATTTACAAATTACAGGCATTAGGAGCTATAGAGGGGAAAGATGGAAAATATGTTATCACTGAGAAAGGAAAACAGATGCTAGACGAGTTCTTCAAAGAAATTGAAAAATTAAAGGAAATGGTGGACAAGTAATGGCTAGGTTCATTACAATAACCAAAGTCAGTATTGATAACATCGAAGAAGTACCAGAATACAAGGAGTTAATACCAGAGAATAACAGTTATGAGGAGCTAAAGAAATCGATACAGCAGTTGGGCTTTCTGGATCCTATCACAGTCAATAAAAACTATGAGATTTTAGATGGCTACACTAGATATAGGATTGCAAAGGAGTTAGGAATTAAGGAAATACCAGTTGAAATTTATGAGACTTCTGGTAGGGAAGAGGAGCTAGATATTATTGCGAGCTTTAATCTTAAAAGAAGACATCTAAGCAAAGACGAGATAATCGCATTAATTGATAAAATTGCAGAGAAGAAGAAGGCTCTCAGAACACAAAGAACTGAAAAAATTGAAGAACAGAAAAATGAAATCAAAGCTGAACAAAATTCTGTCAAGGGTGACAGAATTTTTGAGCATAAAAACGAACAAAATACTAGCACCGGTGCTAGTATTTCTCCAACAAATACTGGTAAAATTTCAGCAACACAAGAATCTAGAGAGATAAAGGAGGAATTGAAAAGATTAGCACCAGACGTTCAGATAAATGAAGAGACTATTAGAAAATATCTTGAGATTAAGAAAGAAGCACCATGGTTAGTCCAGTATATTGGGGATGAAAAGAAGGGTAAAATAGGGATCAAAAAGGCTTACAATATTTACCTATTATTGAAAGGAAAGAACTTACTAGACCTGGACAAACGTATCCCTAAGCCAGAACTATCTAAATTAGTCACCGATAAATACGGCAAGAAAGTCTTGGAGAGAGACGATCTACTTCAACTAATTTTGGATCATAAAATGGCAGTTTCCCAGGCAATCAACAAGCTGAAGACAGAAGAGAAACTGCAAAGGTCTAAGAAGAAATCCACGGTAGAAGCTAAAGACCTAAACGAAACTAAAAATGAAGGAGAGGAGATTGAAACTATTAACAAAGAGTATAGCGAAAGTAATGAGTCCTCATTCATTGAGGAATGGCAGAAAGCTAAAGAGGAGGAAAAGGTTGAACAACGACTAACCCCCAAACTTAACGAAAAAGATAATGATGAAGTACCTTCAACCAAGACTGAAATTTATATGCCTAAAGCGGACTTAGAGGCTCTTTATATAGCAATGCCTTCAATTAAGAAGCTAGTAAACGAGGGAAGGCTTACGGAAAAGGACGCCGAAAAGGTTTACGAAATTTGGCGTAACATGGAGGCGATCTACAAACAAGCTTCTCTGCTGTGGTACAATACACTTGATATATTGTTAAAGAGAGCAGGGTTATCAGAGAGGGAGAGGGAACAGATATTCTATGAAATGGTTAGGTCTTATTTCAAGTTGTTCTCTAGGGAGGAAGTATTTCCAAGAGAGGTTTTGGAGGGGAAGTGGTAATGACTAGGGTAATTACTATTCACAACTTCAAAGGAGGAGTAGGAAAGACTACTACGACTGCAATAATAGCTATGGGCTTAGGTACATTAGGAAAGAGAGTGTTATTGATTGACTTCGACGCCCAAATGTCCCTTACCCAAATATTCGTAAGAGAAGAGGACAGGCTGAAAATCCTTGAGTCATCTCACGATGTTACTCAGGATAAGAGTGCCTTTGCCTTATTGCGAACTATGGAGCCTACAAGGATAAAATTTGTTCATGAGGGTAAAGGAGTAAAATTTGACATAGACGTGGTTCCTGGATCCTATATGAGCATATTTAAGCTGATGTTTGAGGGCTATATCCCCATACAATCGGAGTGGAATATCCTCAGGATGTTAGACCTCTACAGAGACCAATACGATTACATCCTTGTTGACACTGCTCCTTCGGATACCGTGACAATAAAGCCCATATTGAGGGCTTCGCATTATCTCTTAATACCAGAGGACGGGACACCAGAAGCTTTCAGTGCAATGAGGATCTTTCTAAATGAAGCTCTACCTAAATACATACTACCTAGACCAGAAGGAGGGTTCTATAAGTATCCGAGAATATTAGGAGTTATACTGACTAGGGTAAGGAGAAATTCTACTGGCATATTGATGAATCACAATAAGATTTTGGAAGAGGAACTAAGAAAGTCAGAGATTAAAGACCATGTAATTTACCCACCCTACTTCGGTGCTGATAAAGACAACCCAGAGGACTATATCCTATCTTCGAGGAAAGAATACTTGTCAGATCTAATATGGAGGGATGAGAAGAAGGCTCCTATCTCTGAAGTATTCGATAAGTTGTTCTTAATAAATGACAAGACCCAGAAGGATCTCTACGCATTCTTCTCAAAGGTATTCGTGGAGACCCCTAAGGAAGTGATAAGGAGGGTTGAGAATGATCAATAACTATTCTAATTTAGTATATTTACATGACCTATTAGAGAGCATAATAGAACACGACGTGACCTTTGTAGTGACTATACTCCAAGCTCACATTAAAGACGACTGGGTTAGGAGAATCACTTATGTTAGTTATACCAGTAAAGAAGAACTTTTACCGAACGGCAGAAGGGTAGATGTTTTTTATAAGGCTAGGAACTTCAAAAGGAACATATGCTTAGGTTTTGAAGTAAAGACTAGTAACGAAGTTAATGAAAAGCAGTTAAGGGAAGAGATAGAAGGGTTAAAGAGTGTTCAAGGATGCGAGGAAAGTTTCCTAGTCCTAGTAGCTCAGGAGGATCCTAAGTATAATATTCCTTATTATTTTATTCCTCTTTCCGCATTTCACCAAAAAATTAATGATGTAAACAGAATAATACATAGGTTAGTTAATGAGTTTGAAAAAGGAGATTAAGCTTTTTATTTGATTTTTTTCTCTCAGCTCGTTGCTTAGATCGCCATAACGATCATTTTCTCAAGCACATCAATAGCTTTTCTGAAATCCATCTCCCTATATAATTCGTTCATAGCTTTTTGCATGTCCAACTTCAGTCCGTAAAATGTGTCTACTGTGTATAGTATTTTTTTCAAAATGTCTGTGTCAGTTGCAGGTAATTGTATTATATCAATCCTAGGTAGGAGCTTCAATGTTTGTACTTGTAATGATGAACTATCAAAACTCGTTATTACCACAAAACTAACGTTATCCTCTTCAAGCAGTCGCTCTATTAACAGCTGTTTGTTGATGTTGAGATTGCCGTGCATGTGAATTATACCGACGGGTTTGTTTTCCTGCTTGAGTAATGTAATGATATCGTCGCTTCCGTACCTCAGCGAAGTGGACTCCTGTAAATCTATAAGGTAAACTGGTCTATTTTCAATTGTAAGAAAATAGCTTGTTACTACTGCAGTCATAGTATATAATGCTCCTTCGCATAACATTTTTGCGTTCTTATTTTTGATATCAAAACGCCTGAGTTGGGGCAATTTCGTTATATCTAAAATACTTTCTTTATCTTGTAATTCGAATGGCACAAGTCTCCTCGGGAAGTTACTTTTTGCCTTGAGAAAAGAGATAGTCCCAGTCTGTATAATAGTCCTGAACTCAGCTACAGAAATGCCGGTAGCCGATGCATAAAACGATAGTTTTTGTATATCATATTCCTTATCCTCAATTTTGAAAGTTCTTTCTGTAGTTATCCTCCTGGCTATGTACTCATAAACGGTGTGCGAATAAGGAGGAAAATATACTTTCCAGGGAAACCTCCTAAGCATTGCGTCGTCCATGTCGTTTATTGAAGTGTTAGTAGTTAGTGCGAGGATCGAAGGATATTGCGAATCCGCAAATTCCTGCAATTTTTCTAATAATATATTCTTCATATTGTCCTCTACCAGTTTTTCAGCTTCACCACCTCCACCTCTTTTCAACAAAAATCTTTCACCCTCATCGAAAACTATGATGGAAGGTTTGTCGGAAAACAGCTGTTTGTTTATGAAATCGTTTAGCAATTGGTAAGGTTCACCGACATATTTTGTCAAGAAATCAGTAGGTTGCTTAACAATTACTTTCAACCCCAGAATCCTTGTAAGTAATTTAGTAGCAATGTATGATTTGCCAGTACCAGGGACGCCGTAATATAGGATGCCTCCATGCAAAGTCCCTTCACTAAGGTAAGTCGATATAAGCTCCTTCAGTTTATTCCAAACTTCTATTGGTAAAACTAAGAAATCGTCTCCCATATCTATTACTACGTAATTGTTGTCCCTCACTTCTTCCCCATTCTCTCTCTTGAATTTTAGACGGCTTATCTTCGGCAGAGGGTAATCGACATGAATGAATTGTGTGTACTGAGAGGAGAAGATACAGCCTGGTGGGTACGCAAAACGTATGTTTGTTATGTCAGCGTTCACAACGTCACCGTCTCGTGGCTTAAATGAACTGGCAACGACTTCACATATCATATATCCTCGCCACTGAGCTTACTTAAAATAAGATCCTTGTTTTGTTTCTTTCCTCCTCCTTGTTTCATCTTCTGCAATAATTCGTTAGGATTAGTTACTCTTTTTATATGGAACTGTCTATTCGCTAAAATTATCAAATAGCAATCCCTAACTTTTGTGTAATTAATGCATGCAAGTACTTTCGTCCCATCGATCTTTAGCGTCTCTAATGATTCTATTTCGTCTATTGGAACGAATGGGTCTAAGATGGATAAACTTTTCTGCAACCCGCAGTTTTTCACGATACAATTAAGGATAATCAGCCTCGTTTGTTTAGGCAAATCGTCGCGTAGTAATAATCTTATCAAGGTCTCTGGTTCGCCCTCCTCGTCTTTTTCCCCTAAAGCTTCAGATATTAATGAAATTATATCAGACGGTGTAAGTTCAGTTGGCATAGTTCATTCACCACCTTTTAAACAAATTGGAAACTCAGGGTCGAGGTTTATATTATCTATTTTTAGCATTTCCTTCACTTTTTCTCTAGCCTTTTTTATCATACGGTATAGCGAAATATTATTGTCAGTGCAAACGGCTAGTGCTATATAAAAATCTAACGCAGACGCCAGTAATGCATCTGTAACGCCTCCAACTTGGTCTGCTGGCACGTTGACGCTTACCTTCTTCTCCTCATCTCTAAATGTTACTACATTACTAACCTCATAATACTGGGTCGGCAATTTTAGTGAAAAGCAGTTTACAAAATATTCTGCTACAGGCTCTGGTAAATACACCCTCGTATTAACTACATAATATTTCATAGTTATAAGTTTGGACAATAACCTATTAAAAACAGAGTTCGGTTCCTCGCCCTAACAGATGAGGCTTTCTCTTTAACCCGTCAGTCAGTCATAATCTTTTTAAACTCTATTTCAAACATATGTTTGAGAGGGAAAATAAAATGGAACCCGGTGAAGTAGCTGAACTCGTGTTGGACAGAGTAATGGATTATTGTAGTAATAACTATTACACACCGCTCAAATGCTTGGCAAACCATAGCCCAGACCAATTAGACGTGTTCATGGATTCGTATCTGGAAGACGAAGATAATGATATCAACGAAGCGATAGAAAATTCAGACCAAAAGTTCTGGGAAGCGATAGAAAAAGAGTACGAGAAATTATGGAAAGAAAAATTAACTAATGAACTCTCCCATTATCTAGGCAATGCACTAGAATTTTTGGAGGAAGCTATAATGAAAGAGGAATTGCTTAACAGTACCAGTAAGATTATATATCTAAAAGCTTATGCTGAGAGATTGGATAAATTCGCTGATTCAATCAAGCATGCATTGCAGAATGGGAAGCCATTAAGTGATTATGAATTCTATGGCTGGATCAAGAAGATATGTAATTTCGTTTGCTCAATCAATAATTATGATTTAAGTGAGGAAGCGGAATATCTAGAGAGTAATTTCTATGGTATGTTAGACGACAATGAGAAATTAGAGGTATTAAGAAGTTTGTTAAATGACATAGCTTACGTGTTGTACCTGATAGAAGAAGAGGACATACCTGACTTAGAGGCTTTAACAAACAAAAGTTAAACTTTTTTTACATTTTCAAGCACTTTTGCTGACCTCCGTCCTGAGGTGCGAGCTTTTCATCCCTTAAGCCCATTCTTTATAAGAAAAAGTTAAACCTTTGAATAAACGACTGAAAATAATTCGCTGGCATCATAATCATTAAATTTATAATATTCATCACAGATTTCGTCTATTATGTGTTGCATTTCATCAGGTACTTCACCACTATATACATGTATGCACGTAACTACTAAGCCATTATTTCTTGCAAAGTTCTTGAAATCATAAAGCGTTATGTTATCATAATTCGTGCCAAAATCAGATAGTATGAAGATCTGTTTTATGTCCTTTAACCCTGGATAGTTATTATAATATTCCATGAATTTTCTTAGTGCAACCATCATGTCCGTTCCTCCTTCAGGTTGGATCTGAGCTATTTCGAAAACGTTGTTAACATCCAGAGGCTCAGTTGTCGAATTATCGAAGTATTGCACATACACCTTCTTATTGTTCTTTTCAGCTTCCATAGCAGAAGCTAAGGCTACAGCAGAAACGTTTTCAAACGCCGTGTACCCGTTCGACATAACATCTCCCATAGACCCGCTTTTGTCTATTATGAAATAGAAGTCCCCAACGCCCTCATTTTCTACCGCTCTTTGCAGTAAGGATCTGTTTGTATACCGTTCTAGGAAAATCTCATCTGGTAAAACTAGTTGGCTCTTAAACATATGTTTGACATTATTTCCAGTCGTTATTCCCTTCATCACCCCTCCCTGATCTTTAACGCCTCTGTTAGCGTACTGTAAATCAACTTGATTAGCCAGAGCCAAAAGCCTGTTAGCACTTTCTAATAATTCTAAAACTCTAGGATTGATATCCTTTAATACTCCTCCTCCTGAGCCTTTTCCAATAGACAGTGCCGATAATGATTTTTGAAGGCTTTCTTCCAACTGATCTAAAATCATTGATTCCTCGTCAATGTTAGTTTCGAGTTCTTCCAAAATATCTTCGTTTTCCTGTCCTTCTCCACCTTCTGATTCCTGCTCACTATTTTGACCCTGGTTTTCTTCGCTTTCACTCTGCTGTCCCCCTTCTTCTCCCTCTTCTCCGCTTTGACCTTGGTTACCTTCCTCCCCACTCTGTCCTTCTCCCTCTCCTTCACCTTCTGATTCCTCTCCTTGTTCTCCTTCGTTTTCGCTTTCTTGTTCTCCACCTTCCTCTCCCTCCTCTTGATTTCCTTCGATTTCACCTTCTTGTCCTTCTTCTGATTCTTGTTCTCCACTCTCTCCTTCTCCTTCCTGCGTTCCCCCTTCTTCTCCACTTTGACTCTCTTCCCCTTGTTGTTCTTCTTCATTACCTTCATTTCCGCTTTGTCCTTCGTTTTTCTGCTCATTACCCTCCTGGCTTTCTTCTCCTTGTTCGCCATTTTGACCTTCTCCGCTTTCTTCTCCGCTTTGATTCTCTTCGTTTTCGTTTCCCTGTTCTCCTCCTTGTTCACCGTTTTGTCCTTCTTGTTCCTCACTATTTTGTCCTTCGTTTTCGCTTCCCTGTTCCTCACCCTCTTCTCCGTTTTCCTGTCCTCCTAGTTCACTTTGCTGTTCTCCACCCTGTTCTCCACTTTGCTGTTCCCCTTCTTCTTCTCCTTGTTGTGCTTCTTCTTGGTTCCCTTCTTCACCTTCTTGTTGCCCTTGTTTCTCACCGTTTTTCTGCTCATTACCCTCCTGGCTTTCTTCTCCTTCTGATTCCTGTCCTTGTTCTCCTTGACTCTCTTCGCTTTCACTTTCCTGCTCTTCTTTTCCCTCTTCTTGTTTTTCTCCTTCTTTTTCACCTTCTTGTTGTTTTTCTCCTTTTCCGCTTTGCTTCTTTTCGCCTTGTTTATTTTCGCCTTGCTTCTGCTGTTCTTGTTGCTTCTGCCCTTCCTGTTGCTTTTCGCCCTTGTTTGGTCTGTTGGATCTGAATTTTTTCTCTTGTAATGCCTGTTGTAACATCTGTTTGATAGTTCTAAATGATAACCCTTGCAGGTTTTTACGTTGTATCAGACGCTGAATATCGTCTAATTTTTCGTTTATGTCGTTAATTCTATTTAAATTAATATTTTTTAAAAAATTATAAACAAAATAAGCGAGGACTGCTGGGAATTGCAATAGAAGTTTGTTTTGTTCTGATGCTATCTTGACAAGTTTATATATAGCATCTCTTAAACTAGCACTAAGGTCTGGTGTAATTGTGAGATAACGAGACTTAGATTTTAAATCCTTTATCACTGTTTCAAAGATAGTGTCTGTTAGTTCTGTTAGTTGTCTCTCTTCATCTTCATTATTATTAAAGAAGCTTTGCATAAATCTCACTTAATTTGTGAAAGTATCTTCTTAGTTTTTTCTAATGTGTCTATGAAATCTAGTATTTTAGTCCTTACCTCACCTATAGTATCGTCAAGACTCTTCATTATTACTTCTTTTTGCTCTTGGTTTACCACTGCTTCTGGTAATGCGTTAGAAAATTGCGGGAAGAATTTTTGTATCCCAGAGATGAGTTTACTGTTCTCGTCGCTCTCTCCTAGTTTCATTAGTTCGTTAAATTTACTTTCAATTTCAGCTTTTATCTTGTTATAAACTTTATCAAGCTCGGTCATCACATTAGCTTTTATTCGATCTATATCTATCTTGTCAGAGACAGTAGATACAACACTTTGAAGCAGTTTCTGTGCTAAAGTCCTAATTTTAACATTATTTGCGTACCTAGTTGCAACATCGTTTAAGGTACCTACAGCTTTTATAAAATTATTCAACTTATACAGTGTATCACCAGTACTTGTTGCCTCCAAAAATTTCTTAACAAGATCTGCTCTATCTTTTGCTAAATCGGGTGACGACGCTGGAAATGATTTAGTAATAACATCTACAGCGTAAGCCGACGTTTCGTCTAGCAACTTATTTAGGTTTTCGTCCGTGAAGATTTTCTCTGCTGTTTTGGAAATACTTTTTACCAAGCTATTAATATCAATAGAAGACTTATTCGATGCATTTGTGTTGAAATACGATTTGACCAATGATGAGACTAGAGAAGATACTATATTCTTTAGCTCTGGGGTGAATGGAATTGTAAGATAGAATGCTAATGCAGTATGCACTGGTGTAATTGTTGAGTTGCCGAACATTTCACGTAACGTGTTAGCGACTTGCATTATACTTTTGAATTTTCTCTCGCTGATTGTCAGATATCCGCCCATCGATTTGAAGTACGACCTTACAATTCCGGAATCACCAAACGCTCTTGGGTTTTGCAAAGCCTGTGCTATTGCACCCAGGATGAGGTTAGCCTGCTTCACCGCTTCGAGTACAATATCTTGTGTTGTGTATTTGGAGTAATCTGAAAGAATTTTATCCTGTATTTTTTTAACTTCGTCATAACTCGTTACAATTGGGATGAAAGCAGGCTTAGTTGCCGTAAGAACTTTATAATACCTTTCCGCGGTTGATTTGAGGTCTTGTATGTCTTCCAAATTAGGCGAAAGAACCGTAGCGAATATCTTGAACCTATCGAGGAATGCTCTGTCCGCTTGTGTATTCACCCTCACCTCGTTTGACGCAGAAAAGAACGCTAGCCATGGTAACGAGATCTCTTTACTTCCATTTCTGAACTTCTTTTCGTTAATCGCTCTAAACAGCGATTCGGCAAGGACTTTGTTGCTCTTGAAAATCTCATCTATGAAAACTAATTTAGCAGAAGGCAAGAAGCCTTCAGTAATATATTCTAGTACTCCTTCTTCTCTCAATTTTTTTAGGTTTGTGTTTCCAAAAATGTCTTCTGGCGTCATCGCCTCGTGAGCGAGTACTATAAAAAGCTCTTCTGGTTTAATCCCATCGATCATTTTTGATAAGATCTCGATAGTATACGTTTTTGCAGTCCCTGGGTCTCCGATGAGCAGGGTAGGAAACCCTGTCAGAAGTCCTGTTATTACAGCTGTTTTGACGTCTTCATTTCCGACAACATATTTATCTAACTCGTCCTTCAAACGTCTTGCAATAGTAGAAACATCAGCAGAAGACGACAAAATCTCACTGTTCTTTTCTTGTTCTTGTAATTGCATAAAAAACATCTAACATCAGAAACTTAAAAATTTTCCTCAAACATCTGTTTGAGCCTAAAAACCCGCTTTTTAAATGACTTCTGGGGAAAGAAATTATCATGAGTCTAAATAACTCCAATAAAAAACAACAACAGCAACAAGAACCCACGTATGAAATACCTGCAAACACGGCAACGCCTGCACCACCGCAACTATTTCCACAAATACAACAAACCCAACAACAACCTCAATTATCACCACTTGGACGAAGAAATATTGTAAAAGTTGACCCAAACCTGGTCAGGCAAGCAATCAGGGAAAAAGCTATAATCCCTACAAGGCAGGTGACCCAAAAAGAAGCCATCAAAATAACAACTGTGCAAGAAATCCTAAACAATTACGTATTGATTTTAACAAAAGATCTTAAGAGCGGGTCTCTGCAGTTCTACGGCACTCCATATAACGTAGATGATAATTTCCAGATTTTATTATCGATTTTGACGGATAGGTTTTCAAGTCTTTCCATTGACGAATTGTCTGAAAAGTTTTCAGAACTTCATAGTTTGATATCAAGCGATGCAAATTATGATGATATAATAGCTAAGCTCAATGAGGCACATAAACTAGTAGTGTTACTTTTGTTAGCGTTTGAAAGGAGTATCATGGAAGTTGCAGGAGTAAGCACATCGAAAATGAGAGTAGAAATGCTGTCTCCACTCGAAATAGCACAGACGTTAGGTATTACTCCTATAAGCACCGATAGGTTGTAGGCGTCGGTCATGGAAGAAAAATTGAAAGATAATATATCATGGTTTTTGGCAGGGCTGGGTTTAGTTAGCATGGGATCAGCGTTCTTAGGTGACGGAAAACCGTATTTACTACCTCCAGCGTTCCTCGTCGTCGCATTAGGTATGCTCTCTATATTCGTGAGGCAAAGGATACTCATTGTTTCTGCTTTTGTTATCGCAACCGTTACAGTTGTAGTGAATATAATGACAGGATTACCTTTCCTAACGGATGAAGAAGCAATAATATTATACGCGTCACAGCTATTCCTAGAAGGAAAAAATCCATACCTCTACTCAATGACTAAAGCATTTTTCATATATCACGTTCCGTATAACGTTGTTACCGGCACTACATCAAACTCATTTCTGCCGACCGTCTATATTTACCCCCCATTATCGTTCATCAGCGTTGCAGTTTTGCATAACCTTGAAACAGTAAACGTAATAACAGCTGTTTTAGCTTTCACGTATTCCTTCCTCAAAAGACACGAAAACGCTTTCATCGCATCTTTTTTCCTATTTCCTGCACTTTCATATGATTTTGCGACAGGGCAAGAACTGAACCTTTTCGCATATTCTATTGCGTTTCTTGCAATATTTAATGAGAGATTCAGATACTTGCTCTTGGGGATCTCTGCAGACGTAAAGCAGTTTGCGATATTGATAGCTATTCTTCTAATTAAATTTGAAAGACAGAAACTTAGAAAGATAGCAGAATTCACGTTACCGTTACTGCTCTCATCAATACCTTTCATTTCAAAGCAATACCTTGCGTCCGTTATAACTATTACGCAACCTGTTGCACAGCAGGGCGTTTCGTTTTCACTCCTTACCGCGTTCGGCTTGCCTATCCCCTCGTTCGTGTATACTGTACTTGAGGTGTCTCTTTTCGCATTAATCCTACTATATAATAATAAGAAAGAATTAGCTTGGGGTCTCCCAGCATTGATATGGATATTCTCTTATAGAGATTTAGCTTATTTTACATTTTATTTTGCATTACAATATGCAGTATGGATGATGAAAGATGCAAAAGTTTGAAATCGTACTAATGTTAGCAGTTATAATACCATCTCTTTTCACGTTTTCTATTTTTTTCTATCACCCGCAATTACATGCAAAAGTGTTGGATTTCTACGACGTAGGAGAAATAAATAAGTACAACGTAATAACGATATGCATACAAAACCCTACCAATAAAACATATGTATTGGTACCGGTAATTAATAGCCATCGTTGGTACCCAAACATAATAATCCTAAAACCGCACGAATATGCTATAGTAAACGTTACGGCACCAGATCCTACTGTTGCCATTTCACAAAACTCTGCCTATGTAATTACATTCTACCTGTACAGTACTCAAACTGCTGTGTTATCTATAAGCGGATTCGCTCCTGCAGGTACGGTATATCCTATCGTAAATCCTAGTTTTACTGTAATATACAACTCATCGTATGGTGTATCGGAATACGGCTGGCAGATACTATATAACGGGCATATAACAGTGCAAAAAGGAAAAATCACAATAAATGGAACAGCACTGATAGAACAGACATTATACTACCCAGTAAATGGAAGCATAATAGTGGTACATAGTGGTGGGGAAGTAAAATTGTCCATATACGATAATACTATAGTTATATACGCAAAGAATACTACGATCTTTTCCGTTATTATAAATGAAAGTTAATGAGCGGAAAACCTCACCCTCCCAGGGGGATCAGACCCGTATTTCGCCCTCACAAACAGCTGTTTGAGGTTTATATACCAGTTTTTGATAGTATTATAGTATGAGCTAAATGAAAGTTCCAGTGTTCATAAAATATAGTAGATTAGAGGACAATTGTGATTGCGATAAGCAAGAAGGGATCATATGCAACGACTTCAAAGATTATGTTGACGTTGACGTTGATGATGTGGAGTTTGATCGTACTGATCTAGAAGACATTGTGAACGAATATTTTGATGATATTGCAGACATTTTGATGATGGATAAACGTTTTTTGGACGAACTATCCAAAAAACTAAACAAATACAATGTAAGATAAATTCTTTTTTTTCGAACTTACAAAGAAAGGGGTTAAGGGGGCGAAAAACCTCGCTAGCGGGGATGGATAGTCCCCTTATATTTAAATACCTCTTTTTTTCAAAATTTCTCTTAGTGATATTAATGGCGCT
>Ga0208151_100615_pt1 | contig 13729 bp, 11 predicted proteins | sample ECH_Bhost_MetaG_FD_187130 | JGI IMG/M metagenome (GOLD analysis project Ga0208151, IMG submission 187130) | Hot spring microbial mat communities from Yellowstone National Park, Wyoming, USA - ECH_B host_MetaG (SPAdes) (version 2) | ecosystem: Environmental > Aquatic > Thermal springs > Hot... | reverse complement strand
TGTATTTAAGACCAGAAGATCTTTCAAATTACTAAATGAAACTTGCGGACAGTTATGACTGTGTTGAGAGTGACAAAAATGTTCGCAAGAAGAGATAGCTTATATCCGTAATTTTTATATGGGGGAGGCATACTATGAATGTTAGTGAAATATGAAGTTTGCTGAAGCATCCTAGAAGGAATTGAAAGGAAAATAAGTCTTCAGAATACATCAAACTGTTCAAAGACGAAGCATCCTAGAAGGAATTGAAAGATTACTTTAGGGATGCATTCTGTCGGTTTTATTCTAGGAAGCATCCTAGAAGGAATTGAAAGCTATGTATCAGGCCCAGAATTGCAGTTAGTAGGTCCAGGAAGCATCCTAGAAGGAATTGAAAGATTTATCAAACTTCTCCTCGGAAGTCCACACATGAACCTGAAGCATCCTAGAAGGAATTGAAAGCTATAGGATCCTTCTGACCCTCCTCCGCTCCCTATTTGAAGAAGCATCCTAGAAGGAATTGAAAGTTCCAAGTTCTTTCTCCAGTTCCGATATGGCGTCTATTAGAAGCATCCTAGAAGGAATTGAAAGTGCAGATAAACGAACGGCCTCGTCGTTTCTTCAACGACATGAAGCATCCTAGAAGGAATTGAAAGCTATATCTCTCTCTATCTCTCTAGGAGAAGAGTATGGATGAAGCATCCTAGAAGGAATTGAAAGTACTGAAGTTTTTTCTTCTCTCACCACTATTAACCCATTCTGAAGCATCCTAGAAGGAATTGAAAGAACTGCAGCAGCAACAACACAGACGTAGTTACGTTGAAGAAGCATCCTAGAAGGAATTGAAAGTTTAGCTTATTCTCAGGCCTTTCGCCTAATTCCTCAAACGAAGCATCCTAGAAGGAATTGAAAGTCGATGAAGCCCACATACACTTTTCCAAAAAATCTCTGCCGAAGCATCCTAGAAGGAATTGAAAGCCAAACGCATTTAGTGCTGGTTCTGGTGGATCTACGAAGCATCCTAGAAGGAATTGAAAGTCTAAATGCTTTGTAAATCCTGCGAAAGTGGAAGCATCCCAGGAAGCATCCTAGAAGGAATTGAAAGATTTGTAGGAATCGCCTACAACCAGGGCGAATAAGATGGCGAAGCATCCTAGAAGGAATTGAAAGTGCAGAACGCAAGCAGAGAGTATGAAACTCTGCTTGCGAAGCATCCTAGAAGGAATTGAAAGTACACTTATTAATCAAGGGACTATATCTTCTACTTCTTCTTCGGACAAGAAGCATCCTAGAAGGAATTGAAAGGGATGACATAGTAATCGCTCAACTCCCTGGCAGTGTACTTACGCTGAAGCATCCTAGAAGGAATTGAAAGGATGTACATGGCATCGTCTGTGTGCTCTAAGTAGTTCAAGAAGCATCCTAGAAGGAATTGAAAGATATCCGGCAGTCGTCGTCCTGCCGCTAATTTTATATGTAAGAAGCATCCTAGAAGGAATTGAAAGTGTTAGAATTGCAATAGATAAAATTAGGGAATTAGAATTGAAGCATCCTAGAAGGAATTGAAAGTATATATATAACTACTATCTACTAACTTACTAGTTAGTTAAGAAGCATCCTAGAAGGAATTGAAAGGACTTTATTCCACGTCGCCTCTGCATCTTGAAGAGCCTCTAAGAAGCATCCTAGAAGGAATTGAAAGCTAAAGCCGTCGACATGCGGTATAAACTTCTAACGTTCATGAAGCATCCTAGAAGGAATTGAAAGCCTGTATAAAGAGCATAGTTTCTTGAAAAAGAGAATTACGAGAAGCATCCTAGAAGGAATTGAAAGTGCAAAAGTTCTGCATCCACCTTAATGCTGATAGTGATGGTGAAGCATCCTAGAAGGAATTGAAAGTAAAGTACCATATACCTTTTTGTTGAATGTCATTCCACACGGAAGCATCCTAGAAGGAATTGAAAGTTGTATTTGGGTTTGGTCTTGGGTTTCCATCTTTATTCACCGAAGCATCCTAGAAGGAATTGAAAGTTTTTGTGATAATATTCCAGTCGCAATTTTATAGTTTTTAAGAAGCATCCTAGAAGGAATTGAAAGGTAATTTGAACGTAATTGCCAGTTTAATAAGATTAATTGTATGAAGCATCCTAGAAGGAATTGAAAGATTATTTTGTTTAGTTCATCTGCAGAATACACCTTAGGAAGAAGCATCCTAGAAGGAATTGAAAGTGTAATTCCTCCTCCTCCTTCGAATGAGGAGAATGCCAAGAAGCATCCTAGAAGGAATTGAAAGATAACATCTTGTGTTACATCTTTTATGAATTTATATATTGAAGCATCCTAGAAGGAATTGAAAGTTCTTCTTCCTCTTCGCCCTCTTCCGCTTCTTCCTCTTCTTGAAGCATCCTAGAAGGAATTGAAAGGGATGGCAATGTGGTGAGGGAGGCGGCGTGGAAGGTAGAAGCATCCTAGAAGGAATTGAAAGTATTCCATATTATCCCACCTGATATATAATTATAAGATATGAAGCATCCTAGAAGGAATTGAAAGTTTGACTGCCTAACTACTTCAAAGTCGTGGAATTTAACATTGAAGCATCCTAGAAGGAATTGAAAGTATGATCCTTCTGCGGTGTAAGGATATAGACGTAAACCCCTTCGAAGCATCCTAGAAGGAATTGAAAGTAAACAGCTCTAAGTTTTCTTTCGATACAACGTAAGAGTAGAAGCATCCTAGAAGGAATTGAAAGTCTAACGACAAGTATTTCTGCATATTTTTCCTTACTTGTTGAAGCATCCTAGAAGGAATTGAAAGTAACCTTTTCAAGTAGGACACTATGTTGGCGAAGTTCTGCAGAAGCATCCTAGAAGGAATTGAAAGTATTGAAATATAATGTTGCTTGTGTGCAGTCACATACTTATGAAGCATCCTAGAAGGAATTGAAAGTGTTTTATATTTTATTTTGTGCCGTAAAAAACTACACACAGAAGCATCCTAGAAGGAATTGAAAGCTTCTTCTTCATGTTCTACTTCTTCTATTTTTTCCCCTTCTGAAGCATCCTAGAAGGAATTGAAAGAATGGCTTAATCTTTGATGAAATACAAAATTGGAAAGAAGAAGCATCCTAGAAGGAATTGAAAGAGAAGGTCGAAGTCCCACTGGACTGAAACTGGCACCGATGAAGCATCCTAGAAGGAATTGAAAGATCATCCACAGCCGATCGTCAGAAGGATGCCCATCCATGAAGAAGCATCCTAGAAGGAATTGAAAGGCGGCAACACTACCTTCGCAACCCTTCCCTTACAATCTAGTCGAAGCATCCTAGAAGGAATTGAAAGTTTTGACCGCTTCTTTACAGTCATCAATACATTCCTTTACGAAGCATCCTAGAAGGAATTGAAAGTGGCCTCTCTCAAATACGCAACGTTCTGATTGTCGATCTGCTGAAGCATCCTAGAAGGAATTGAAAGGCGAAGAGGAGGGCGTTGATTTAAGCCAGGGGATTCGTGAAGAAGCATCCTAGAAGGAATTGAAAGCGCACTCATCCTAACGCCCCTTCCAATTTCTGCAGTTGCAGAGGAAGCATCCTAGAAGGAATTGAAAGCCTCAGGTTTATGCTCTTCATGGATGGGCATCCTTCTGACGAAGCATCCTAGAAGGAATTGAAAGAGCAACACGGGTGGGCCCTCGTGACGGACGTAGCAGAAGCATCCTAGAAGGAATTGAAAGGGTCTTCACCAAGGACTTCCCTGAACGGGTTGGCTTCCGAAGCATCCTAGAAGGAATTGAAAGTATCAAGTTTCGCAATACTTCGCCCGTCCTATTAACTGGCGAAGCATCCTAGAAGGAATTGAAAGTTTCACTCACCTCTTTGCTCCGAAAGAGCAGAAAAAAGCTGAAGCATCCTAGAAGGAATTGAAAGTGTTTGTGGTATATAAATTCCAGTATCCACATGAATGAGCCGAAGCATCCTAGAAGGAATTGAAAGCCTTCTCATAATTCAGCCTTTCAATGATTACCATGCGTCCGAAGCATCCTAGAAGGAATTGAAAGCATCCTTCGCTATGCCGATGTCATGTAGCACCCCTTGAAGCATCCTAGAAGGAATTGAAAGCAGTCCTGTCTACATAGCATTTCGCCCTTCGTAGGCATTGGAAGCATCCTAGAAGGAATTGAAAGTCTAGTTCCTGAATTGGATAAAGATGCAAAACAGGGATGAAGCATCCTAGAAGGAATTGAAAGTTTTATATATAAATTATGTGCCATAACTAATCTTATTTTTGAAGCATCCTAGAAGGAATTGAAAGTTCTCTAGTTCAAAAAGTGGGTACCACGCCTTGATTATTTGAAGCATCCTAGAAGGAATTGAAAGTTGTTGGCAACAAAAACCCCCCATCGAGGGGGAGAACAGGAAGCATCCTAGAAGGAATTGAAAGATTTCAATTTCAGGAAGAATTTCAGCTAATTTATCAGTTATAAGAAGCATCCTAGAAGGAATTGAAAGTACATTGACCTATTAATAGATGAAAATGGAATTTATGGTGAAGCATCCTAGAAGGAATTGAAAGCTGAACGGGTTATTTGCCCGTACAGGGGAATCCGAATACGAAGCATCCTAGAAGGAATTGAAAGTTCGAATGTAAAGCCCGAACGTGAAACATAATTGGTAGAAGCATCCTAGAAGGAATTGAAAGAAAATGCGTTAGGCGACAGTATAATTTCTTCACCATGAAGCATCCTAGAAGGAATTGAAAGAAATATTGTAAATCCCATCCGTCACTTTCTACAATTTCAGAAGCATCCTAGAAGGAATTGAAAGTAAAAAACGTTATTAGCATCAGTTTATAGATTAATATTTGAAGCATCCTAGAAGGAATTGAAAGTTGATAACAATGCCGAATTAACAAATTCGGAATTTGCACGAAGCATCCTAGAAGGAATTGAAAGCCGCTTATTTCGCCTGGGAGCTTCTCTACGGGGATTACAGGAAGCATCCTAGAAGGAATTGAAAGTGGTAGTTGTAGTAGGCGTTATAGCCGCTCTATACATCGGAAGCATCCTAGAAGGAATTGAAAGCAGATGATATCGTTATACCGTCTACCAGGGTCACACAAAAGAAGCATCCTAGAAGGAATTGAAAGGCTTGGAGCTGCTTTCTACGTCTCCGCTTATCCTTACAGCGGAAGCATCCTAGAAGGAATTGAAAGACCTTAAACGTATAGACATTTTTCTTAAGTTGTAAAATTTGAAGCATCCTAGAAGGAATTGAAAGAATTGAATATTTTGAACCCCATAAGTTAATAATTCAATATGAAGCATCCTAGAAGGAATTGAAAGTCATCCGCTTTAAAGCTAATCGGTTTTTTGCCCATTTAGGAAGCATCCTAGAAGGAATTGAAAGTAAAGTGTGGTATGATATTCCAGTTGTCCGCCAAAATCGCTGAAGCATCCTAGAAGGAATTGAAAGCTCACACCTTTCACCTCTAACATACATATGTAAAAACTAGGAAGCATCCTAGAAGGAATTGAAAGTTATTGCTTCACTTCTGTTTAATCGATACTTCATAGCGTAGAAGCATCCTAGAAGGAATTGAAAGTTTTTTTCGCAACTAATGAAATTAATTGGATTTTTCGAAGCATCCTAGAAGGAATTGAAAGAATAACCTTAACAATCTGGAATAAGTTTTAGCGAAAGCATCAGAAGCATCCTAGAAGGAATTGAAAGCAGCAGGAGAGGTTTTAGGTATGACCTGGAGTAGGCAGAGAAGCATCCTAGAAGGAATTGAAAGCTCGGCACCTTTTTTATCATCTTATCATTTTATCCTTTAACTGGAGAAGCATCCTAGAAGGAATTGAAAGTATCACTGTTATGCATTATGTAAAAACTTATATTTAAAGCTGAAGCATCCTAGAAGGAATTGAAAGACAATTGTTGATGCTGGATTTAAGGGGCAATTAACTATAGGAAGCATCCTAGAAGGAATTGAAAGAAAAATTCCTGTTTCGACTCCACAACAAGCTTGTACATATGAAGCATCCTAGAAGGAATTGAAAGCATATTGTCCCTTCTGTGGTGAAAGGACAATATATGTATGAAGCATCCTAGAAGGAATTGAAAGAGCAAAGAGTTTTCTTAGCATAAATGCCGCAGTCTCTTTTGAAGCATCCTAGAAGGAATTGAAAGGAAATATGTGGTGATATATGCGAAATTTATGACGAAGAAAGAAGCATCCTAGAAGGAATTGAAAGATTTAAGTATTTTTCATACATCTTATTCCAATCCTTTATTGGAAGCATCCTAGAAGGAATTGAAAGCAGCTTCATTCAACAACATCTGAACTTTGATCGTATTTGAAGCATCCTAGAAGGAATTGAAAGTGTCATCAACCCGGACTTCTCCGTGTTGTACTACAGCGGGAAGCATCCTAGAAGGAATTGAAAGTTCTTATTAACTAATTGCTGAACATGTAGAAATTGTTGATGAAGCATCCTAGAAGGAATTGAAAGTATTTCTCCCATTGTATTTCGTTTGTTTGTTTTATTATGAGAAGCATCCTAGAAGGAATTGAAAGTCTGCCACACCTATCACCGTTATAACATATGCAACTACTGGAAGCATCCTAGAAGGAATTGAAAGTATTAGACCGCCGTTGTCGAATGGGTGAAGAAACCTATAGGAAGCATCCTAGAAGGAATTGAAAGCGTCACAAACAGATGAGGAAAGCCTAATACTGTACGCGGAAGCATCCTAGAAGGAATTGAAAGGCAACTACCCTTATCAGTGTCCTCAATCCCTTGTCGAAAGGAAGCATCCTAGAAGGAATTGAAAGTTAGATTCGAATCTAATAATCATCTTTTTCACCATTAAAGGAAGCATCCTAGAAGGAATTGAAAGACTCTCTCCACTCTCTTACGGGACTAAACCAAAACAGAAGAAGCATCCTAGAAGGAATTGAAAGATAAAAAAATAATTGAAATAATTTACTACACACTTAATTCCAAGAAGCATCCTAGAAGGAATTGAAAGGATTGAAAAGCCACGACTTCGCTGTCTCCGTATCAACCTTGAAGCATCCTAGAAGGAATTGAAAGGTCTAGCCCCTCTGAGGTGGGGAGGAAGTCAGATCTCCTTTGAAGCATCCTAGAAGGAATTGAAAGTTCATATCCCTCAATTGCATATATGTAAACAGTTATATTTGAAGCATCCTAGAAGGAATTGAAAGTCCATAAAAACCTTGGGCAAAGTTAAAGCTTTTTTTTCGAAGCATCCTAGAAGGAATTGAAAGTTTATCGAGATGGGAACTTTTTCTTCTGCCACACCTATCAGAAGCATCCTAGAAGGAATTGAAAGTAGTGCATGATCCCATCTTCCTTTCAATATATTCCGTGAGAAGCATCCTAGAAGGAATTGAAAGAGAAGTAAGGCATCCGCCGAAGGTCTTGTCTTGTCAGAAGCATCCTAGAAGGAATTGAAAGTTTATATTTACTGGGGTTAGACCCATGTTTCCCTGCAGAAGCATCCTAGAAGGAATTGAAAGTTTAATTCACTAGCTATCATAATTGCATTTATCATATCTCGAAGCATCCTAGAAGGAATTGAAAGCTTCCATCAGCCTGATTTTCTGACTTCCCGGGAGTCCTGCGAAGCATCCTAGAAGGAATTGAAAGAGAAGTCTGGTCGAGACCCACGTTGAGGCGTAATTGAAGCATCCTAGAAGGAATTGAAAGTATAGTATCTTCAATAAGAGGAGAAATTGTTATCCAGCGAAGCATCCTAGAAGGAATTGAAAGAATCTCATCGTAACCACCTAGACATTCGACGAGTTTACGAAGCATCCTAGAAGGAATTGAAAGAGGATTAAAGATATGTTCAATATCGCTAATTTCCTAGAAGCATCCTAGAAGGAATTGAAAGCGTTTCCCTGACGGGGAAAATATTAACGGGAGTGGTAAAGAAGCATCCTAGAAGGAATTGAAAGGTTTTAGGTTCAATCATAAATGACGTGACTAATACCGCAGAAGCATCCTAGAAGGAATTGAAAGTGGCTATCTCTTTCGGAAGTCTGACTGTCTTCGGTGTGAAGCATCCTAGAAGGAATTGAAAGTTAGTAAAACTTAACTACCTGAGGACTACAGTACCACCGAAGCATCCTAGAAGGAATTGAAAGTACAAACTCGCAGGTGACGAGACCCTCTGGGGCTTCGGTTGAAGCATCCTAGAAGGAATTGAAAGTTCCCATGGCTGGTACTGAGAAATCGTCCTGGTATTTACGAAGCATCCTAGAAGGAATTGAAAGTGAGCTAGCGTCGCATTCTGTTCCAGGTAGAACCAGCTCAAGAAGCATCCTAGAAGGAATTGAAAGTAAACCTATATGTTTTTGTGGGAAGATGGAGACAGAAAGTCTGAAGCATCCTAGAAGGAATTGAAAGTTCAGCTTATTTTCAGGCCTTTGCCCGTACTCCTCGAACTTGAAGCATCCTAGAAGGAATTGAAAGTGCACATAATCTGATGCAGAAATCTGGGTTGGACTATGACACTGAAGCATCCTAGAAGGAATTGAAAGTCTAGCACTGTTAACTCAACCCTTCACGAGTTAGAGGAAGCATCCTAGAAGGAATTGAAAGTAAACCTACGCTATTTGGCCGATGTGGCAGGTTATGGAAGCATCCTAGAAGGAATTGAAAGGTTTCACGTTCTTCACATTCTTCTTTCACGTCGTTAATTGCTGAAGCATCCTAGAAGGAATTGAAAGATGGTTAAAATTGTCGTTTTCATGAAGTATTTTTATACGTCAGAAGCATCCTAGAAGGAATTGAAAGAAGAGAAGGGTACTGTGGGGAAAACCTGACGCCTTCATGCGTTGAAGCATCCTAGAAGGAATTGAAAGCAATAGAGGTGCTGGGTTCAGCCTTTCCAGTGAAGATGAAGCATCCCAGAAGGAATTGAAAGGCCCATCCGCATAAACCGCAGCGGGCGTTGTATTGGTCTGGGAAGCATCCCAGAAGGAATTGAAAGGTCAGGATGGTAATACCATCCTGACTCACCGTTATGATCTTGAAGCATCCCAGAAGGAATTGAAAGCATAAGGCAACTCTGTGCCGTTAGGCAGGAATTTGTAGAATGTGAAGCATCCCAGAAGGAATTGAAAGTATGGTGAGAGAAATGGGCAACACCATCACCATCAGCATTGAAGCATCCCAGAAGGAATTGAAAGCTGAATTTGGCAGCCTTGTGTTTGATGGCATAGCTCTCCGAAGCATCCCAGAAGGAATTGAAAGATCGAAAGAAATACTATACCATGATAACGATTTGTTAGAAGCATCCCAGAAGGAATTGAAAGAAATCTTCTGAAATGAATTATCATCTTTCTCTCTGTCATAAGAAGCATCCCAGAAGGAATTGAAAGAGGGAAGCTAATGTCGAGTTCACGTCGGTACCGTCATTTGAAGCATCCCAGAAGGAATTGAAAGAGCACACTTACGACACCAAATCCATTCACTGGTAACATTTGAAGCATCCCAGAAGGAATTGAAAGGACGGGCTAAGGAAGGCGTTGTTTAAGAAGTTGGTAGAAATAGGAAGCATCCCAGAAGGAATTGAAAGTTATTTATATTGAAACCTAGGAGAGGAGGAAAGTAAGCCGAAGCATCCCAGAAGGAATTGAAAGTGGACGCCCTTGAGTCAGCCATAAAGACCGCATCATCGATGAAGCATCCCAGAAGGAATTGAAAGTCTTCCCAGTCTAAGCAATGCTAAGATTGTTTATTTTGAAGCATCCCAGAAGGAATTGAAAGTAAAGTAAGTAGTGTATACGGTATGTTTTTGGCTCATAAGTGAAGCATCCCAGAAGGAATTGAAAGTATGTGCAAATCTCTTGGGATTCGCACAATTTGCGTGTTGAAGCATCCCAGAAGGAATTGAAAGAGCTGTGGATGACTTCGCGTCGTCACCCATTTAAAGTCCTTGAAGCATCCCAGAAGGAATTGAAAGTCTTGTATTATTTCATTTGTCAGATAATCATTAATTTTCAAGAAGCATCCCAGAAGGAATTGAAAGTTCCAATAACATTTTCTTCACTTCGTTCGGCTTTAATTCTGAAGAAGCATCCCAGAAGGAATTGAAAGATAACTACCCACCTGAGGAGTTCTTCCCCTTGGGGGTGTAGAAGCATCCCAGAAGGAATAGAAAGTTAATATTATGAATAATTCACACTTTGAAGCTTTACTTTATGAAGCATCCCAGAAGGAATTGAAAGTCCTGCCCTGCTGTCGGCTTCGGCTACAACCACACAGAAAAGACGTCATTGAGCCGATTCGTTGCGAGTGTGGGCTGTCGGCTTCGGCTACAACCACACAGCAGAAGAAGCATCCCAGAAGGAATTGAAAGAAGTTAATATGTAGATCTCGTCCCCTACGTTTGCAGTTACGCTGAAGCATCCCAGAAGGAATTGAAAGAAATCCTCCTTGAGGATAACCTTCACTATATTGCTCAGCTGAAGCATCCCAGAAGGAATTGAAAGTAAATCCCTACCATTGCCCCTAGTCCGAACGGATTGCCGTGAAGCATCCCAGAAGGAATTGAAAGTACTCCTCCTGGAAGATTTTGGCTAGTTCGTCAACAACATCGAAGCATCCCAGAAGGAATTGAAAGATTCCAAACTCGACATTAACCCTACCCATAAACAGTCTTACGAAGCATCCCAGAAGGAATTGAAAGTAGCAATGCCAGATTTGGAAGATTATTTAACAAACTAGAAGCATCCCAGAAGGAATTGAAAGCTGCTTGCAGCAGAGAGGGCGTCTTGTGGCGTGGAGCCACGAAGCATCCCAGAAGGAATTGAAAGTCAATTATTTCTAAGTAGTACATGAAACAGTCACCATCCTGAAGCATCCCAGAAGGAATTGAAAGCACCCGATGAACCATATCCCGATGAGCCCGAGGCTGAGCCTTGAAGAAGCATCCCAGAAGGAATTGAAAGTCTTCCAGCCTTACTTGTAGCCCTAAACAGAATTCTTCTGAAGCATCCCAGAAGGAATTGAAAGAGATCATACCTAAAGCCCCTTTTGCTGGGAGGGGCGATAGGAAGCATCCCAGAAGGAATTGAAAGTTCCTGACTCCATCGGCCCAAATATCACCCACGTCCTTAGGAAGCATCCCAGAAGGAATTGAAAGCAAATAGCGGAACTGCCGCGGCTACACTACCTTCGCAACCGAAGCATCCCAGAAGGAATTGAAAGAAATAATAGAAAAATAATAATTCGAAAAGAAACCCTCCAAAGAAGCATCCCAGAAGGAATTGAAAGCACTATATAAAGTTTTCTGTGCCTTTGTATTTTTGTGCTGAAGCATCCCAGAAGGAATTGAAAGGTACATATCAGTGTCGTAGAAGCAGCGTATGCTCTCTACTGAAGCATCCCAGAAGGAATTGAAAGTTTTCACGTCACTGATGAGTCTCTCCCCGTAATTGGGATAGAAGCATCCCAGAAGGAATTGAAAGGGGTCGACGATAACGGGCGAAGGGTAACCACCAACGTGAAGCATCCCAGAAGGAATTGAAAGTTAATATCTGGTGACGGACTAACAATTGATGATATAGACGAAGCATCCCAGAAGGAATTGAAAGACGGGAATACCGGATGCCCGTGCCAAGGGACTATTACAATGCGAAGCATCCCAGAAGGAATTGAAAGAGACTTACTAAGTCATCTTCACACTCAATTGTATATGTTACGCCGAAGCATCCCAGAAGGAATTGAAAGCCACACCTGGTACTCTAAGTAGCGGCCTGGGAGTAAGAAGCATCCCAGAAGGAATTGAAAGACGCCCTCCTCCTCACACAAAATTAAAAAAGATTCTGAAGCATCCCAGAAGGAATTGAAAGTCATTATCCCCCCTTCATGGTAAGCCTTTAGTACTTCTTCGGAAGCATCCCAGAAGGAATTGAAAGTATCTAAGTTCATTCACAGTACAATCTTCTACTGTCAATAGAAGCATCCCAGAAGGAATTGAAAGTTCACTTTTCTTACCCCAATATACCATATGTAAAAACTAGGAAGCATCCCAGAAGGAATTGAAAGCTCTTCTTTCTTCCAGCCCTGAACGGGCAAATAACCCGTTGAAGCATCCCAGAAGGAATTGAAAGAAATGCTGAACTCAACGAAATCGTTGAGGTTCATCAAGTTGGAAGCATCCCAGAAGGAATTGAAAGGAAATTTTTCACACTTGAGTATAATTATGCAGTCCAAAGGAAGCATCCCAGAAGGAATTGAAAGGCCTGTTCATGTTCGCCGATTTTTTTCATGTTGCGGTGTTGGAAGCATCCTAGAAGGAATTGAAAGGTTTTTGGAAAACGTTCTATTCATGAAGAAAATAAGAAGCATCCTAGAAGGAATTGAAAGTGAAAATTATCATACCCCTCATCCGCCAAAGGATATTGGCGGAAGCATCCTAGAAGGAATTGAAAGGTAATTATCTCAGCAGTGGCAAAAGTTCAGTTTATGCGGTTGAAGCATCCTAGAAGGAATTGAAAGCGATTTTATCTCTATTCCTTGGATAGAAGCTCAAAAAAAAGCATCCTAGAAGGAATTGAAAGAGTAGTTTTAGTCATCTTAGTTCACTCTTTGGCCGGTTTTGGAAGCATCCTAGAAGGAATTGAAAGATTTTTTATCATCCTTTAGACTAAAAATATAGAGTAGTTGAAGCATCCTAGAAGGAATTGAAAGGAACTACAATCCTCATTAGGCCTATCCTGATGGTTATGTCGAAGCATCCTAGAAGGAATTGAAAGAAAAAATGAGTCGTAATCAACATAAGAAGGAATGTTACTTGAAGCATCCTAGAAGGAATTGAAAGATTTATGTTAATACCAAATACAACTTTTTCGCTTTTCGCCGAAGCATCCTAGAAGGAATTGAAAGATAATTCAGCATTACCACTAACGCTATATCTCCTTTGATCGAAGCATCCTAGAAGGAATTGAAAGTTTTTTTGCGTATTGTGTATTATTTACTGTGAATATTCACTGAAGCATCCTAGAAGGAATTGAAAGAGTGGATTACTTGCCAACTGGTGCGGATCTTGTGGAACAGTTGAAGCATCCTAGAAGGAATTGAAAGTTAATTAAACTAACATTAGTCAAGTCAATATTATCAGTAATAACTTGAAGCATCCTAGAAGGAATTGAAAGATCCTTAGTAAAGCAATCTTCGCCGTATTCACGCATAATGTAGAAGCATCCTAGAAGGAATTGAAAGATATTGTGATTTTTTAGGTAAAAATTTCAGCGATTTAAAAGGAAGCATCCTAGAAGGAATTGAAAGAGATAGTAAGTTTGCACAATTGTATTAATTAGGTCTTTTTGAAGCATCCTAGAAGGAATTGAAAGTCATAAAGCTGAGTAAAACTGTTAATTGCTTGAATTCCTGGAAGCATCCTAGAAGGAATTGAAAGTGGAATTTCCTTTAGAAAAGGTCTTATGACAGAAATTCCATCATAATTAGGAAGCATCCTAGAAGGAATTGAAAGGATAACCCTCCCACCATCAGCGTGAGGGCTGTCCCAGGAAGCATCCTAGAAGGAATTGAAAGATTTACATCTACAGCCGTTAACAACTTAATAGCGTATCTGAAGCATCCTAGAAGGAATTGAAACTTTTTATCAACAGTGGGAATTATATAGTTATAGTGCAGGGTAGTGTGGGCAGTAAGCTACGAATTTTTCTTTTAGCAAACCACAATATTTCACAAGAGA
>Ga0208151_100611_pt1 | contig 13896 bp, 16 predicted proteins | sample ECH_Bhost_MetaG_FD_187130 | JGI IMG/M metagenome (GOLD analysis project Ga0208151, IMG submission 187130) | Hot spring microbial mat communities from Yellowstone National Park, Wyoming, USA - ECH_B host_MetaG (SPAdes) (version 2) | ecosystem: Environmental > Aquatic > Thermal springs > Hot... | reverse complement strand
CCTTCAACGCCCTCAGTGTTCGTTCGTCGGTGTACGCCCTGAAGCGTAGCCCTACGTCGGGCATTAACGGGGTGCGTGAAAAGAGAGGTATATAAGAGTCACAAAGGGGGCTATCCGTCCCCGCCCTTACGGAGGGGGTCTTCCGCCCCCCTTGAACTCCCGTTAAGATAAAGAGGTTATAAGAAAAATAAAACCTATTCAGGGAGTGGAGGAGTTCAGATAGCATTCCTGGGCGCTAAAGGGATCCGGGCCCTTAACCCCTCTTCAGGATCCTCTCCAGTTCCAGGGAGATCGAGTCGAGCTCCCTGAGTAGACCCCTTAGTCGGGCCTTAGCTCCCTCCTGGTCCAGGGAGTCCAAGGACTCCGCTAATTCCTCCATTCTCTCCCTCACTTCCTCGATCCTCTCGGATGCCTCCTTCAGTGCTCTCTTGAACTGTTCCATAGATCAAGGAGTGGGGGGTGGGGTATAAATACGGAGTTCCGGACGGGAAGAATTTAAAATATGGATACCTTATCCAATACCATGAACAGGTTCCTGGTCTACGGGTTGATCGCTGTGGTGGTGGTAGCAGCGTTGGCCTCCTTTCTCTACTTCACCCAGAGGACCTCCCCACAGGAGAGTCGAGTCCCGCACTGGAGGATAGTGAGCCTCGCCCCCAGTGACACGCAGATCCTGATCTCCCTCGGCCTGGGGAAGTATATAGTGGGGGTGGACTACTACTCCTATCAACTCCTGCAACAGATCAACTCCACTGGCCTCCTCTCCCATAACGTCACTGTCCTCTCCCAGATCTCCCCTCCGAACGTGAGCGGGATCCTCGCCCTTAAGCCGACCCTGGTGGTGGGGGAGGAAGGACTATTGGGGAGTTACGTGAGCGACCTCCAGCAGGCGGGCCTCAAGGTCTACCTCACCAACGATGATTACGCTCCCAACTTCTCAGTCATCGAGGCGTCTATCAAGGACCTCGCATCGCTCTTCAATAGGACAGGGGAGGCCTCCAAGCTCGTCGCCTGGATGAACTCCCAGGTATCCCGTTTCCAGGCTAGGGGGAACACGACCCTGGCCTATATACTCTGGATCAACCCCGACCACTCCTTTTACACGGTGGGCTCGGGGAACTTCGTGAACTACCTGATCCAACTGGCAGGGGGATCCAATGCTTTCTACAACTACTCCGGCTACCCTGAGCTCCAGCCCGACTCCCTGATAGTGAGGAACCCCCAGGTGATCGTGGCCCAGGAGGTCTATAACCTCTCCTACACACAGTACCTGTTGCACGACTTCCCAGCGGCCAACCAACTCAGGGCCTTCTCCCAAGGGAGGGTCTACATCCTCTCCGAGGACTTGCCCTCCTCCATCCTCAACGAGCCAGGACCCCTCTCGGTCTACGGGGTCGCCCTCCTCCAGGACGTCATGGGTGGATCGGCGCCCCAGTACCTGAACTCCACCTGGGTTGAGGAACACCTCAACGTCACCCTCCCGGTGTTCTAGTTGCGGCAACGTTACCTCCTCCCCCTTTGCCTCCTCCTGGGCCTCTCCCTTCCACTCTCCCTCCCGCTGGGGGAGGTCAGGATCCCTCTCCCCACCCTCTTCCACCCCACCGGGGTCTACTGGATCATCCTGGAGAGGATAAGGCTCCCCACGGTGATCAGCGCAGCCCTAATAGGGGCCTCACTCTCGGTGAGCGGCGCAATAATGCAGCTCCTCCTGAGGAACCCACTCATGGATCCATACGTCACGGGCACAGCTGCTGGAGGGGCCTTCGGTGCAGTCCTGGCCTACTTCCTCCTAGCCTTCAACCTACCCCTGGCCTGGATCTCCTACGTGGCGCCGGAGGTGGCCTTCGCCTTCGCCCTGCTCTCCACCCTGATCACAGTCCTAATAGGTAGGAGGAGTGGGGTTTACGGCCTAGTGGTGGGGGGGATCGTTGTGTCCTACCTCTTCTCCTCCCTGATCACGGTGCTGGTCACCCTGATCCAGGTCAGGTTCCCCCAAGTCCCTCCCCTTGAGTTCTGGCTCCTGGGGGAAGTCCTCGTAATAGGATGGGTCAAGGTGACGGTCCTCGGCGCACTCACCTCCCTACTCTTGGTCCTCGGGATCAGACAGGCCAGGAGGATAGACCTGGCCTCCATAAGCGACGAGATGTCCCACGCCGCCGGGCTGAACCCCTCCAGGTTCAGGGTCCTCTGGATAGGCCTTGTGAGCTTGGTCACAGCATACGTGGTCTCCACGGTGGGGATCATAGGCTTCCTGGGGATCATAGTACCCCATGTGGCCAAGAGGATCGGGGGAGGGAGCGCCACTCACCTTATCCCCTCCTCGGCGATCCTGGGCGCCGTAGTGCTAATCTGGTCCAACGTCCTCTCCAACGGGGTCCTGGGTATGGTGATACCAGTGACAGCCATAACCTCCATCCTGGCCACGCCCGTCATAGTTTACGTCCTGGTGAGCGGAAGTGCACGTGAAGGGGCTCAGGGTTAGGGCAGGGGGGAAGGAGATCCTAAGGGGGGTCACGTTCCAGCTCAGCGATGGGGTCAACGTCCTCCTGGGTCCCAACGGCTCCGGCAAGACGACCCTCCTCAGGGCAGTCATAGGCATGGTCAAGCCCCTGGAGGGGGAGGTGAGGGTGAGGAGTCCCATCTCCTACGTGCCCGCGGAGTTCTTCCACGTCCAAATGAGGGTCCTGGATGTCCTCCTCTCAGGGGGGAGGAGGGGGGAATACGGGAGTTACCTGGAGACCCTGGGGGTGAAGGGGCTGATCCAAAGGGACTTTCACGCCCTGAGCAGCGGGGAGAAGAAGTTGATCCTGGTAGCAAAGGCCCTGGGAGAGGGGAAGTTCGTGATCATGGACGAACCCACCTCCAACCTGGACCCCAGGAACCAGGAGAGGTTGATCAGGGTGGTCCTCTCCCAGAGGGGGAGGAAGGACTTCCTTATAGCGACCCACGACCTAGACCTAGCCCCGCTGGCGGACAACGTGGTCCTCCTAAAGGAGGGGAGGGTTAAGGCCTTCGGGCCCCCTGAGGTTACCCTCACCGAGGCGGCCCTCAGCGAGCTATACGACGCTAGGATAAGGAGGGTTCAGGTGGAGGGTAGGACTTTCTTCCTGCGCGACCTCTGACGGAACTCTTTTTACTCCCTCTCTCAACTCAGCCTGTGGAGGCCTTAGTCATCCTGAACCACCCCGCAGAGGGACCGGGGAGCATAGCTGATCTCCTAGGTGGAGTTCAACAGGTGCAAGCCCAGAACCTCAGAGCGAATCGCCTCCCCCACTTTGACACCCTGATAATCATGGGGGGCCCCATGGGGGTCTATGAGGGCCATCCATTCCTCAGGGAGGAGGTGGAGGTCGTGAAGAGGGCTGTTAGGGAGGGAAAGAAGGTCCTAGGGGTCTGCCTGGGCGGCCAAGTCCTCTCCGCCTCCCTGGGAGGGGAAGTGAGGAAGGGGACCTTTGGACAGGAGGTGGGGATCGGATCGGTGAAGCTCCTCCCTCCTCTCTCCCAGGTCCTGGAGGAGGAGGTAGAGGTCCTACACTGGCACGGGGACACCTTCACCCTACCCCAAGGGGCCTCACTCCTTGGCTACAGCCCCAAGTACTTCCAGGCCTTTAGGGTGGGGAGGGCCTTGGGGCTCCAGTTCCACCTGGAGGTGGACGCGGAAATGGTGGGGAAGTGGGTCGAGATCTACGGTGGTTCCAAGTCCCTGGTGGAGCAAGTGAGGGAGAGGGAAGGGGAGTTCAGGGAGGCCATGGCGAAGATCCTGGAGTGGTGGATCAACCCCTGACTGGGGTATTCCCGTCGTCCCGCCCATGGTCTCAGGATAAACCAGTCGACCTGAGCTCCGTCCCATAGGTTTAGGAAGGGCGAAATGTTCTAATAGTTATATAACCAAAAGAAGAGAGGGTCTCCTTCGATCCCACCACATGTTCACTGCCAGTGGTGGCTAAGGGCTGGGCCTCCATGGGGATGGGTTAAGGGATGGAAAGCCCTGCAGGTGAAGAGCCCCCTAGCTTTAAATGAAGCCCTCATTGGGAAGCCGAAGACGTTCGGGCCCGATCTGGGACAAGAGATTAGTAGGAGAAACTCTTAGTTGATGGCGATCTTCTTCAACTACAAGATCCGGTTGCTTCAGGCAGGAGTGATTTCCTGATTCCCTCAGTTGCCCCCCAGTGAACTACCACGCCCTTACGGACGTGGCTTCCTGCTTCATAGCCCCACCTTGCCCGTAGCGTTTGGCCATGGGTAGAGGGTAAAGCTCCACAGGCACTAAGGGTGGCTCCCACCCCGCATTTCTTAACAAATTAAGAGAAGCGTTGTAGTCACGGTCTGCAGCCCAACCGCACTTAGGACATACGAACACATGGTCAGACAGTGTTAGATCCTTACTTAACATACCCGCATCTGGCACATGTTTTCGAACTAAAAGCAGGATTGACCAGAACCAATTTCTTTCCGTACTTCTCCATCTGGTACCGTATCGTCTCTTTTAGCTCGTGAAATGTGACGTCTAACAGTCTTTGCCTTAATTTTCTGCTAGAGTTATCTACTAATTGCTTAACTTGAATATCTTCCATGACCAAGACGTCATAATGCTCAGCAAACCACTTCCCTAGCTTCATATACACGTCCTTCCTGAGGTTCTTCAAGTGCTCATAGGCCCTCGCTAGACGAATCTTTGCCTTAAACCAGTTGCGTGACAAGAACTTCTTCCCTGAGAGACGTCTGTGCGAGATCTTCAGTTTTCTCAACGCTCTTTCATAAGGTCTCAAGTTCGGGAATACTTGAGCGTCACTCGTCGTTAGGAGTTTCTCAATACCTACATCTATTGCTACTACTTTGCCAGTATCCGGTAATTTGGGGAACTCGTAGCCCTCAACTATGAACGAAATATATACCCTCTCACCCCTTGTTAGTTTCACTACTACCCTCTTTACTTTTTCAGGGAAGTCCCTATGAACAATGACGTTGAAGATCCCTAGGTTTGACAGTTTTAACGTTATTACCTTCTTCTTGCTTTTCGTCCTGATCCCTCTTACCCTCAGTATTTTCCAACCTAACTGAGGGTAGACGAGGGAGTACCACTTGTGTGCCTTCTTTTCCTTCGGGAAACGTGCTAAACCTTCAAAAAAGGGTTGCCTAGCTTCATAATAACGGTCTGCAATTTGCTGCACTACTTGTGAGTAAAGTTGTTGGTACTTCTCATCTTGTTTTCTCAAGTCTAGTGCTAATTGCCTCAACTCCGTTTCGTTTAGTCCTTTTCCATCCCTCTGGTAGAAATAGATATCTGCCCACCGTAGGGTGTTGTATGCTTCACACGCCAACTTCAACTGGGCTTTTAACGCCCTCAACGTTCCCTCGTCGGTGTACGCTCTAAAGCGTAGCCCTACGTCGGGCATTAATCGAATATTTGGAAAAGATGTATATAAGCTCTACAAAGGGGCTATCCATCCCCGCCCTTACGGACGGGGTCTTCCGCCCCCTTTGAACCCCCGATAAAGATAAATGCGAAACCTTAAGGTGAATGGGAACCCCTGAAACCCTTTAGGAGGGTGGGGTATACAGTGACGCGACTTTTCATCTTTCAATTCCACCGAGGCCTCTTGAGGGATCATCCACAGCCACCCTCAACTCCTTGGGGTCAGTGGGGGGAACCCACTACCCTCCCATCCGACTCCCCATGCCCCGTGGGCAGAGTCCGTCATCGGTATGGAGAAGTAGGAAATTACGGCGGTACCGTAAACATAATTCCGCAGAGGGTATTTAGAAGTGGTTAACTATGTAAAAGTTACCTAGAAGTGTTACGGTCTCATTCAAACCGTCTAGAGATCATTCAGCGATCGAGTGTGTCGATAGTGTCGGCACTGAGCTACGAAATTTTCTTCTAGCCAATGGGAATGGTGTTTACGAAGGGTGAATAACGCCATACTCTCAAGGGGAACGTCCCAACCCTATGATTTGTAGCTTAATATCGACACTATCGACACGCTGATGGTGTGGACATTTATGAATACATTTTTCGTATAGATTCGAGTATCACTCATGGGTAAGAGGGGTAGGCCACCAAAATTGGACCCCAACCTTTCTTGTCCTTTCTGTAAATCACGTTGTTAAGGACGGTAAGGTTAGGGGTAGGCAGAGGTACTTGTGTGGGAGTTGTAATAGGCACTTCTTCCCCGACGCTAAGCACCCTAGGGAGAAGGGTGAGGAGGCATTGAAAATGTACTCTAACGGTATGAGTATGAGGGCAATATCAAGGGTGCTTAACGTACCCCTAAGTACTGTGTTCAAGTGGGGCGTTACGGTAGGGGGAAGTATGAGGAGTTGGTTGAGTTGTGGGGGAAGGCTAAGGAGGTTTTGGAGGGCAAGGTTGTTACTGAGGTTGTTGACGAGATGTGGACTTTTGTATAAGAACTCTAGGCTTTTTACAAGTGGGTTTTCACTTGCTTCGTTTACACAACCCTCGGGTTGTTCGTCCTGTTCTCGGTGGGGGGACGAGAGGGCTTTCAAGGAGACCTTGAAGTATTTACCGCAAGGTGGGAGGTGGGTTAGCGATGATAATGTGTATTTTACCTTGAGGAATCACACAATGTAGTCAAGTTTGTTAATCCCAATGAGTCCCTGCACTCTTCTTTGAGGGATGGGCTCGTGAGGTTCAAGAGGGCTACTAAAGGCTGTTAATAGGAGTTTGGAGATGATTGAGTATTCGATAGCCTTAGTCTTATGGGAGAGAAGGTTAATTCCAGAATTTATCTCATAAATGTCCACACTATCAACACACTCATGCGCTTATCCAAAACTATAAATTTACCTGATAAGTGACGACACTATGGACACACTAAACGTGAAAATGAGTCCGGCCCGCAGTGAGTATTAATATGCTCCCTGAGGAAGTTCCCCAGGTGGGAGTGTGAATCCCAACTTAGGTCAAATCCTCAGGGACTTAGCCGATCCCTTCTCTCCTTATTACTCACAGGGGCACCTCAACAATGAGGGTTTAGCAGCCTTGGAAGTCCTGGCCAGGGAGGTGCTGAAGGAGAAACCTTGGTTGAGGGAGAGGTTCAGGAGGGCGAGACGGAGTGGGAACTTCGAACGGGTTCACTCACTTCTCAAGGACCTCCTCGAGGTGGAGTGACCAAAGCTTTTTACTTAGGAGGTAAGCGGGGTACCATGAAGTGCGAACTCGGTGTATCTGATTTACCGCCCCAGTTCCCCAAGGAGGATGTGGACGTCTACAAAGTCGTCAGCGAAGGGGATCGGGTCTACGTCAGGTTGGAACTGTCGGGTGAACCTCACTACCTGACGGTGAGTGGGGAAGAGGTGGAGTTCCACTCAACGAAGTTGGTCCAGCTCTTGAGGGAATCAGAGTTCCAGGAGTGTACACCCAGGGGAATACTCAGCGAGCTCTTCTACTCCATAGTATACGAGCTTGGTGTGACCAGGGCATATCTTTACTCCAGTTTCGATAGACTATACGATGAGATCACAGGAGGACAACTCAAGGGGACGGAGGAGATAAGGGAGATCAGGAGGAAGATCTTCACGCTCTACTCCGACACCTCGTCGCTCTACTATGCGTGTAGGAAACTGGAGAGGATCGTGGGGAAGGAGGTCCTGGAGGATGTGCAATTCGCCTTGGAGAGAGCCGAGATCCTGGCCGTGAGGACATCAGACATCTACAACATCTACCTCACTGAAGTTCAGAACGAGCTCAACGTCATAATAAAGAAATTGACCTCCGTATCCTTCATATTCCTCCCCATAACCGCAGTTGCCAGTTTATACGCTGTGGGCTTCCCCAGTTTACCCCAAACCCTTAACTCCCCCAACACCGCCCTTTTTCCTCCTCCCCCTGATCGTCCTAGGGGTGGGTCTAACCCTCTACCTAAGGCGCGTAGGCTGGCTCTGAGTTCACAAGAGAGCTAGAAGCCTCGCCCTTCAGGGCGGTGATGACGATTTAAATACTCCTCTTCTCTCTGAATTCCTTGATGGCTAGGAGGACGCGATCAGAGCTACAATTTCTAATGAAGATCGCCCCTCAGAACCCCTCCCAGCCCTCTTAACAACTACGTGAAGGCAATACATTTCGCCCTGTTCTGGTTGAGGGAGGAGGTGGAGGATCCGAACGAGAGTGGAGTGATAGGGAGAGTACACCATGAGTTGTATACGAAGTTGAGGGAAGGATTTCATCTGCCTTCAAAGGTCGCTGAGGACTGCTACAGGAACGCCCTCTCGATCTACAAGAACACCAGGAGGAGGATTAGGACTTTCCACCTGAAGGCTAGGAGGATTACGGAGGACTTCTCAAGGTAGGGAAGTGGGTGGTCGAGGAAGCAGTTAGGATGGGTGCCAACGTTATTAATAGAAGGGTTGAGGAACCTCATCAAGAACGTGGGTGAACTGCCAAAGGAGTTCCACGATAAACTCTACCTCTGCAATATCGTAGGATTCAATACTGGGCTGAGTGGCAGGCTAGGAAGCACGGCCTCCTGGTCGAGTTCGTTAACCCTATACTCATCTGTGACCTGTCCTAGATGCGGGCGAAAGACGGATGAGACTTCCCATCGCTGGTTCTCCTGTCCCTGCGGTTACGAGAACGACCGCGACGTCATTGGAATTGCGAACTTGAACGGGAGGGGTTCTCTGAGCCCCTCCACTGCCCCTCGGATGAGAGATATAAGAGTGAATCGATGAGGGGAACCCCCGTCATTTATGGCGGGAGGAAGTCAGTAAAACTCGGCGAACCCCAGCACCCTACTTGTCCCGGGTTTAGCGTTCAAGTTCAGGAGTATACCCCTCCTCACCTTGGGAACTTCACCCTCAAGCCTCAACCCCTCTGAGATCGAGGCCATGACCTTAACCCCTCCCGCCACCAGGTGGGCCCTCTCCGTCTCATGGGCCCACTTGAACTTGACGATCCTGCACTTGGTTTCCCCCTTCAATGACTCCACCTCCGGTCTCCTTAGGAACTGAACTCCGTTCAACTCCTCCACCTCCGCACCCCTCAGGGCCAGGCCCACCCTAGTCCCAGGGAAGACCTCGTCCTGATCCTCGTCCATGACCTGTATGCTCTTGACCTCAACCTCCTTACCCAGGGCTGATAGCCTGTCGTGAACCCTGAGTCTGGTGAAGGCGAAGCCGAGCACCACGGTCCCCACGCCCTTCACGTTGAAGGCCCTGTCCACGGTCACGAAACCCAGATCCTCCACCTCCCTGTCTGCCTCCCTGAATTCCCCCAAGGTGCCGAGGATGTTCAACCCCTTCAGCGCCCTCCTAGCGACCTCTCCTCCTCCGAGGGTGACCCCTGGTAAACCGGAGGCCTCGGCCAGGAGGATCAAGTCCCCGTCCCTCGGTCCCAATTCCTCTGACAGCGCCAGGTAGAAGGAGGAGGAAGCGGTGAGCGCAGCGGCTTGATCCAGGAGCCTCTCCGCCTTGGGCACGAGGACCCATCTGTATGCTTCCCCCACTCTTCTATAGTAAATGCTGTTCCCCTCACTCCTCTTCCCTAACCTGCCCGCTATCTCCTCCCCCACCTCCTGTCTAGAGGAGAGGACTGTGGATACGTAACCCTTGACCATGGGGGAGTTGAAATGGATGGGCTTAAGAGGTTACTCCCTAACCGTGACCCTCTTCACTCCCCTGGACTTCTGAAGGAGTTTGAGCTTGTTCACTCCCTTGGGTATTACCACTTCCCCCACGATCATCAGGGAGTCCACATACTGATCCAGGGTCTCCTGATCCAGGTCGGGGAAGACCAGCCTCTTCACGTTCCTGAAGGACACGGGTCTCCCGAAGGACCTTATCTCCTCCTTGGTCACCTCTAACTCGTCCACGTCCGAGATCACGGCCACGTCCCTCTTAGCCTCCTTAACTCCCTCTATGAACGACCTTCCGGTCTCCACCACTCCCCCAGCCACCGAGGAGACTATCCTACTCGCTGAGTCCGTCATGGTCATGAAGGCAGTTATAGCCTCATTCATGAGCTCCCCCACGGTCCTCCCAGTCTCCCTAGCCCTGATCAACATTCGCTGGTAGAGTTCCTGGTCTACTCCCCTTATGGTGACTGTCTTCTTTCCCTCCTCCTTTCCCTCCTCCGACATAAGGCAACCCTGTTTTACTTGTAAAACAAGTTTATAAGTTTTACTCAGGGCAACTGGCTCTGGTTAACCCGTGGGAGATCCCGGGGGGATCGCTGAGTTCCAAGGTGGTTGTGCTGAGCGTAGTTACGGGACTTCCCAGGTCCTTCACAGTCCCCAGCCCCTCAAACCTCCCCTCTCACCACCTCTCCAGGATCCGGTTTCCTACTTATCAACCTACCCCCGTCGATCACGATCACGTTACCCGTCATGAAGGAGTTCCAGTCCGAGCATAGGAAGGCGAGGAGGCGCGCCACCTCCTCAGGCCTCCCCATCCTGCCCAGGACCGTAGAGGCCCTGGCGTCTAACTCGGGAGGCACCCGATCTCCCTTAGTGTAGATTGGCCCTGGGACCACGCAGATCACCTGGATTCCGTAAGGCCCCAGGTCCACTGCCATGCTCCGAGTCATAGAGACTAAGCCTCCCTTGGTTGTTACGTAGGGCAATGATTCAGCCAAAGGGAACTTATACTGGATCGCCCCCACGTTTATTATTTTCCCCTTCACGCCGTCCTGGATCATCCTCCTGGCAGCGGCCTGGGAGATCAGGAAGGGCGCGGTGAGGTTAAGCGTGATCATCCTCTTCCACTCCTGAAGCTCGGTGTTGAGGACGGAGAACCTCGAGTTCCTGGAGGCATTGTTGATGACTGCGTCCAATCTCCCAGCTGAGGACTGGACCCACTTGGAGAGTTCCACCACATCCTCCTCCACCTCTAGGTCAGCCCTCCTGATCTCCAGGATTGAACCCCGGAGTTCCCCCTTGATTTCCTGGAGTTTCCTGGGATCCCTACTCACCACTATGAGCTGGGCCCCCAGTTGGGAGAGGAGTTCCACGGTGGCCCTGCCTATACCTGATGTGCCTCCCGTGATCAGGATCCTCTTACCTTGAAGGTTCATAGAAGTCCATTGCTGAAACGCTTATTACATTTTCTCACGGAAATCCCCCTGGACACTGATTCCCGGACGGGAAAGGGGCCGAGTCCGCCACCGTTTCTCCAATTTAGTGAGGGGATGATGGATCGAGGAGATCCGGGACCCCCAATGATATTAGACCCGTCGTATGTGTTGAAACATTGGGGACGAGGGAAGGTTGAAGGGATCGAAATGGGGGCAATGGGCCCATAGGGTGGTCCTGATCACGTATGGACGAGAAAAGCCCCTTGCCCAAATTGAGGTCAACCTTAAACCCGTTTGTCCTTACACTCTCATTCCACTCGTTTCGTTCATTCACGATCGTGCGCAGGGACTCGGCCCTCAACCACCTACTCAACTTCAAGGTGGGCGGGTCGTGGGACCTGAGCCCAAGGGCGCGGGTCTCACATCCCCTACTTCACTCCCCTTTGGGCAGAGCCCACATGGGTATGGGGGATCACCTTTTATCTTCTCGGGGGGCTTGGGGGACGGAGGACCCCCCTCCCGTGAGGTGGGGATGCCCCCCAATTTAAACGTCACTTCCCTCAGATACATTCCAATGACACTCATAGACGGTGAGCGTCCTGAGTCACCTAAGCGAGGGTCCGTGAGGCGCGCCTCTGCCCGCACGGGTGTCCGTCTGGGCTGGGACGGTTGAGCCTGTGGGGTCCTCCACCCTTGGGCGAGCTGCGGCTGTGAAGCGGGAAGCCACGTCCGCGAGGGCGGGATAGCTCACCAAAAAGGTAATACACTAATAAAACATCTCTATTAACGTGAAATGGATCCAGCCCGTTCAAGGGAATGTGGAAAGGGGAGGATTATAGTTAATGCTTTGATTCGCCCATTTTCCTCCTCAGGTAATCCCTGAAGGCCTTAGATCCATCTCCCTCCCTCAGGATCACGACCATGCACTCAGAACACACCGGAAGCCCGTTGTGGGTGTTACTCGCCGGTGAACCGCAGTAGTGACAACTCCCCATCCTCGGGCCAACGCTCATCCTGGACTTGGCGTTCACTATTAAGTCATCCGCCGAGACCTTATACTTCCTGGCTTCACTCACCTTCCCCGTGGCCTCGGCCTCCACGTTATGGACAAGGTTGAAGAATTTAACTGTGGGCTCCTCATTGGTTGGGGTGAAGACGTGTAGGATCACCGGGGGATCGACCCTGGTGTACTTGTAGTGCGACAGCCTCCTCCCTTCCCTGTCCTGCACCACTTCGACCTTCCTCAACTCCACCTCCTCCTCCCTCCCGTCGTCATACCTGATCAGGATCCTCATATTCCCACGTTGAATTGGGCGGTATAGTTCTGGGTGGAGGGTAAGTAAACTGGGTTGTTCTCGTTCACGTTGAAGTAGAAGAAGAGGTTCTGTATTCCAGTAACGTTGCTCGTCAATTGCTGCAGGGAGAATGCGCCCAGTACCTGTCCCTGTTGGTCCACAGTGCCGTTGTTGTTCTCGAAGTAGTTGAACGCTATGAAGGCGTATGTCCCAGAGAGGGCCACGTTGATGTAGCCCTGGGCGTAGACGATCTGGGAGTTATTGATGTAGAAGGGCAAGACAGTACCTCCCTGGGTTATGAAGGTGTTGAAGGCGATCCAGAGCATCTTGAAGTAACCTGTGAGCTGGGCTGTGGATTGGCCGGGTGCTGGGTTACCCGTTATGAAGATGAGGGAGGAGTGGTAGGAGGAGGAGATGAAGGTGTTACCCATGATCACTATGGAGTCTATGAAAGTCCCGTCCCTGATCTGAATCACTAAACTGGAGCCGAAGTCGAAGGTGTTAAATGCGATGAATAGGGAACTGGGGGATCCCCACAGGTCGGTCATCTGAACTGACCAGTCGCCCTCAAATGCACAGCCCACTATGGCGTAGTTAACCCCCTGGGACAACTGCACGTAGCCAGGGTTCCCGGAGAAGGAGACGTTCTGGAACTGGCAGGCCACCAACCGGAGGTTGTTAGCGCCCTGGGTCACAATCCTAGAGTAATCGAAGACACAGGCTATGACGGAACCGTTGTTCCCATCTACTCCAGGGTTCAGGGACGTTATTGAGGAGAGGAAGACACATCCGATCACCGCCCAACCTCTGGGGGAGATCGCCAATGAGGCCTCGTTCTCGAAACGGGACGACATGATCACTGCCTCCCTGGACTGGGTATCCAGGAGGAACTCTGCATTATTGAAGTAGCAGTTGTTCACAACAACGGTCGCTGTCTGGTTGAGCCAGAAGGAGGCGAAGAACTGCACCGCGTCGAAGTAGAACATGGTGGAGTGAGGGCCGAAGGGGAAGGAGGAGACGAAGAGCCACCTCTGACCAGTCAAGTTGAGGAGCCTCATGTTCTTGAACGCGATGATCCAGCCATACGTGGAGTAGGCCGTGACACCTGAGACCGCTGCATTGGTTGAGGCATAGTTCATTTCCGCAGTTGCTTGCGTGGAAATGGTGAAGGCAGCCGAAGGGTTGGAGAGGTTGCTAGGGTTGACGTAGTCTATTTCCCCCAGTCCGTCCCCTTCGAAGATGTAGTGCAAGGACTGATCTAGGACGAAGGGAGGGTTCGCGGATGCATAGACGTAGAGTCTTCCCCTTATTACCAGGTGAGCCACTCCGTAGACCTGGGAAAGGATTAGTGCTTCCTGAATAGCAGAGGTCGCGTCAGAACCTGGGGGAACGTAGAAGTCCACGTCTTGGTCCATGTGGTCTGAGATTACAATGGCCATTTACACCACCCCTCCCTCCAGGAGCGCTCCCATCCTCTGGAACCCCACACCTGTTACTAGGTCCCCAAGGTAATGAATGTATCTGTATAACCCCCAGAAGACCAGGGAGGAGTAGTCCACCGGGTCCTGGGAG
>Ga0208151_100610_pt1 | contig 13934 bp, 10 predicted proteins | sample ECH_Bhost_MetaG_FD_187130 | JGI IMG/M metagenome (GOLD analysis project Ga0208151, IMG submission 187130) | Hot spring microbial mat communities from Yellowstone National Park, Wyoming, USA - ECH_B host_MetaG (SPAdes) (version 2) | ecosystem: Environmental > Aquatic > Thermal springs > Hot... | reverse complement strand
ACAATTCTAAAGCTAAACAGAACACCTAAGGCTAGCGGTAGAGGTATCGCTAGAAGAACAAAACTTTTGAGCTTTAAAGCGTCGAATATAAGCGTGCATAACACTACAACTGGATACACCACAAAAAGAAAAAGGAGAAATGCCACAAAGCCAAACGTGTTAAACTTAAGCGTCACAAGTAGCGGTGAAAACCTTATTAGTAGCGGTAAGCACACACCTGAGAAGAATGCGAAGAACGAAGTTGTAAGTGTGTTCACGATTCGTAACAACGTCGAGCTCATCACAGGTTAAACACCAAAGCGATTTAAAAATCGTTATTATTAAAGTGTTTGTAAGAATATAGTGTAAAACCGAGATTTCAATAACTGAACCAGTAAGACGCTCGCTTGTATTTGATGAACTATAAACGCGTGTTAAAAAAGTGTCGAAAACGTTTGTTACCGCTTGAACATGCTGAAGCAATCGAGGATATAAAAAGCACTTCGATTTTCGTGTGGATTTTACAAGTTGTCACTGAAAAGTAACGCGCTTAAGCTTTAGTTACAAAGACTTCGCAAACACCACGCAAAATAGTTACGCTTTGTTGTATGCGACACCCGGACAAAGTTTATCACACAGAAAGACGCGACCTATTCACAGAATCCCTGATCTTTGTGTAAGTGAGTATAAGAAGCACGCCTGAAACCACTCCACCGAGCACAAGCTGTAGCACACCGAGTACAAGCGCTGGAGTTTCGGATGAAATGTATGCGCGTAACCCCGAAAGATTTGGTGTCTTAAACAGCACTTTTTCAAGCTGGTGGACTCAATTTGTGAATCACACAGCACGGTTGCTTGAGCTAGGCTGCGGCACTGGTAGAGACCTTGAGTTTTACTTAAAGCTAGGGTTCTCCGTGACTGGTATTGATTATTCTCCAACCGCGATCGCAAAGGCAAAAAGCCGTGTGCGCACTATCGGAAAAGCCGAGATTGTCGAGCTTGAACTTTACGTGGTTTTTGGCGCAAATTGAGCCGGAAAGTTACGATGCGGTTTGCTCAAATCTCGTGTATGGGGGTTTCACACTCAAAGAGCTTAAGGCTGTTTTTGCGCTCGTCCACCGCGCTCTAAAACCATTTGGGGTGCACGCTTACTGCGTGCGCTCTATAAAAGATTCTCACTAAGTGGGTAAAAATGTGGGAAGGTACACGAGGTTGTACAGGCACGAAGCTGGGCGATTTCTGGAAACGTATTTCACGCCAAAGCTTTGCGCAAGACTTTCACGAGGACTTTTTGAAACAATAAAAATCGAAGATTTTCGAAATTTGATTTGCGGGGTCGAGCGAAAAAAACGTTAAAATAGGAATTTTGGTGTGTCACAAAAAGGTTCATTTTTACTTTTCTGCTTTTTCAAAGATTCTGTCCAGATAACTTAAAGTGGTGTGCACCACGGAGTTTGGTAAGCGTGGTACTCACCACGCATTCAACTTTTTTTAGGAATTTAAACTCACAAGAAACAAAAAGAGGTTCGAGGTCAAGTTGCGGTTAACGCTTTTCAAACCTCAGAATTTACTTTAAGACTTTGAACCAGTGTCAAAGTCGAGCGTAAAGAAGTGGACTCAATTGAGGTAAAGCTGAACTTTGATCCCTCGTGGGTGTTCGATAATAACGGTTGACTCTGTAAAACACGCTGGACGACCGCTTGCGTTTGGGTTAAGGTGGACGCTGAAACAAGAAAACCCATTTGGTTTGGTGTTTAGCTCACTCAAACAACGCAAAATGCGCTAAGCTTCCTACGTAGACTGAGAACAAGGTGCCTCGCTGACCAAATGTTTCTCGCAGTGGAACACGGTATCGAGAAGCGGTTACGAGAGCGGGGTTTCAAAAACTACGCAAATCAAACTTTTGGATTGAGAAGCTCTGTCGAATCTTTGGTTAACTAAAGGGACAGAACAAGGGTGTTCTACAACAACACATTCCCGAGGAGAACGCTCTTTGCTCCCCTTCTCGAGTTTTTGAAGCTTTTTATTTACTGGTACACAGGCTGGAGGTTACTTGCATGCAGTGTTATCCAGACAGCATCACATTTTGGGGTTACTGGCAAAAGAGGTAAAACCTAAAGCGTGTGAATACAAAAGCATATTCAATAGCAACACCGTTATTGATGCTATCGCTTTTTTAGTTACAGTAACGAAAAATAGCTAAACTATAACAAATAAGTGCGCTGAAGAAAAAGTGAAAACCTTGTTCTCAATAGATTGGAAAACCAAAATAGAAAAAGTGACTGGGAGTACATCGAAAAGTTTTGAAAAGATCAGAGAATACCTTACTCGTTCTAGACTTTAAAACAAAGCTGATAGTTAAGACTGGCTGGAAGCTTAACCACAGGCTCTCATAGTGAACTTTTTCACGAAAAGCTCAACAGGAAGCTTAGAGATTAATGATCATATCACAGCCATATTTACAAACACAAGAATACATCAGGGGGCTTCAAGTTAAAGTTTGTGTGTTGGGGTTCATCAAATAACGATTTCGTATTGTTCGTTTCCCACGAGACTTCATAAAATAAGTCGCAGAACTGAGCTAAGGTTATATGAGAAACATTATGTTTTGACAAAGAGAAAAAATGAAATTTCTTGCCATCCTAATTACTGGAAATTTATGATTTGTATTTCAAATCGCTCATACAATTCCTGAATAATAATCACCAAAAGATGGGTGTAATCGCAGTATTTATTTGGCCCTTTAAAATATGTAGTATGAGAATGTTCATTGACGATATTCCGAGAGAACACCTAGAACACTTCGGTTGGCAACACGCTAAGACCTGCATAGATAAGATCGTTGCAAGAACGTCCAAATTTCTAGCGAATCCCGCTACAGTCTTAGAAGATAAAAGGATCCCCGCTTTGTTATTTAAATAAAGAGGTAATAATATGCGTAATACTTTTATCCTTTATCTGACACCCGAGACACTATTCAAAGATGAAAGGATTCTGGAAATGCAGTGGGAGGTTATAAAAACTCTTATTCCTTGTATGTTAAAAGGACTTTATGAAGGAAAGATGGAGGTAAAACTTCATGAATTTGACAAGATAAGTACAGGTCTTAAAAACACGTTTGGGTTAAGCAGTGACGATACGTTAGCCAAGGTTTCTACATCGTGGTACTACTTTACTAAGATATTTCATCAATCTCTAGGACCGCGAATTGGCGCTTTCGCTGAAAGACTTATTCGACACTGGATAGACAATGCCAACCACTATAGCGTGGGTGACAACGTAAATAAAAAACTAAAAAATGTGTTACATGATAAGTTCGGTATCAAAAAGAACTATGACAATAAAATAGACTTTGTTGCCGAAAGCAAAGATGGTAAAACCATAGCTTTTATCGAGCTACGAATGAGTGAACACACTGGTGGAAAGACAGGACAAGAGTCGCTATTGGACAAGTTCAACAGAATTCTCGACCTACTCATAGAGGATGGAGAAGGCTCTTTGTATGTGGCTTCCATGAATAAAGGCGTGAATAGAATAGTACTTACCATAGCCATACTCTTTAGTGAAGAAACACATGAGTTGCTCAACGGAGAAAAATATAACAGGGGACGATTAAGTTCTCTTATAAGTTATATCATGGATGAAAATCATATTTGGGGAAGGCTTAACAGGCTCTTTAAGGCTGGTTACAAATTAGACGAAGTTAACGTCGAAAAAGAAACCAATGTAAATAAAGACAGTATAGAGAAGTTACGAGAAAGCATAGAGAAAAAGTTACGAGAGGACAGAGCGTTCTGTATAGCTAAGACAAGAGATAAAGACACATTAAAAGTCGAGTTTAAAATATTATTCGGAGACGAGTTCTTCAAATTCTTTACTGATAAGAGTTTCATAGACCTCATCAAAGATTGTGATGTTGTAGCAGACGATATATGGCTCTTCTATGCGCTGGCATTAAACGATTTTAAAGTTGCGCAAATCCATGGTAAGACCAACGTCAGAAAAATATATGAGCTAATAAAAACGTCGGATATCACTAATGACTTTAGAGACAAATATACTGAGTATGCGAAAAAAGATAAAACTCAATTACAAAACTACATTAAAGAATTAAACCAGATAATCAATGGGTGTGCACAGAAAACGTTACAATTGTGCCAAGAAAAGGGAATAGAACTCAGGCTTCTAGAAACTAACGATCTTGTCAAACAGCATAATTATCTTAAGTATGTATGTGCTGCGTCATTTGCACTCTACCTCGCAATGGATATGGGAAAAGATCCCAATTTTTCAAAGTGTAATTGGATTGGAGGTAATTGACCTTTTTTGTGTCAAATATAGTTAACTACTCAACCGAATTTATGTTCGTGATGACTAGTACCCAAGGTTTTGATTTACATTCGTTCTTGGTGACTCATAAACGCGGTCTCTTTATTTTATAGTAGCTGCTCATTCATCCACAGATTTGATCACGTTCGATATCAAGCAAACTAAGTTAGACGAAAAACTTTAACGCGTTCATCGCCCGAATTTTAAAGCTTCTTAGATACGTAGCTGATTCGATTTGCGGTGCTTATGTCAACGTCCGTTTTTGTATAATCCACTCCTTTAAAAATCATGCTTTTCAAAGGCATTGGACATGATGGTACATTGCCAGTTTCTTACTGTCATGATGTTTAGTAAGAAAAACCTTAGTAAATGAACTTCCGCATAGCTTGGATGTATTCGTAAAGAGTGACTTTGTAAGTTTTACTCATTACACCTTAAGAACTACACCACTTTATTAAGAGTTTACTAAGGTGTAGTCCAAAGGTTTTTGGTTGAAGCTATGCGCACCTTTGAAATCCGCTCTCTAAGGATTTACTGTCTTTTCTCGTAGCTGCTAAAAGCTCGCGGACGGGTTGACTAACTGCCACGATTTTCTTTAAATAAGTTTCATAAAAATCCGACATATTCGTTTTTGAATTTGTATCCTCTTAGGAACTCGTAGAAGTGGTCGACTTATAGTAAAATTCTGTAGCATATCTATATACGTGTTGGTTATGTGAAGATGGTGTCCGGATAAGACTTAAGTGGTGGGCGCCACGGAATTGAGTTTTGCGACCAACCGTGGAGCCCACCACGGATGTCTTTGCATTCTTTAGGAATTTAAATGTTTTCGTGAGGAACAAGAAGAGGTTCGAACTCAAGGTGATGGCTGTGCTCCTAAACGCCTTTGGGCTAAGCCTCAGAAAAACATCTAGCTTCTTTGGTCTACTCTCAGAGCCAGTCTCGAAGTCGAGTGTAGAGGAGTGAACGAGAAAGGTTGAGGAGAAGCTGAGCTTTCAACCCAAAGCCACGTGAGTATTCATCGCTGTTGACTCGTGGTGAAGTGTGGCGGCCAACCGCTGTACGTGTGGGTTGCTGTCGACGCTTGCACAACCCATCTCGTTCGGTGTTTCACTCACAAGGACCACGGCGAACGCGCTCAGATTTCTGCGCAGGCTGAGGAGGAGGTGCCTGTGTGGGTGACCCTGTGATCCTAACGGATCGGGGACCATGGTAGCGTGAGGCTGTGACCAGAGCTTGTTTTAGAAACCACGTTCACCAAACTTTTGGGTTGCGTAGCTCTGTTGAATCTTTGGGTACCTCAAGGATAGGTCGAGGGTTTTCTACAACAACACAAACCCAAAGAAAACACTCTTCACACCTCTTCTCGACTTCCTAGAACATGCACTACTACATTGAGTGGAGGTGACACGAATGAAGTCTTATCCGGACACCATCTATGTGAACACAGAATACGATTCAAACATCATACTAATTATTATCTAAGGGATAGGATTTTATCTGTCAAAATCAGGTAAAATTTTTTGCCAAAGATTTTATAAATACTTTTACCTATATTTACGATAGATGATTCACAGTGGGAGAAATTACTGTGATTACCAAAGCTACATCTAAGAGCAAATCCTTAAGAGCAACTATTCCTATGGGCATCGTCAAGCAGTTTAGTCTCTCGGAAGGAGACAAACTCGACTGGGAGATTAGGGCAGAGAATGGAGAGCTTATAATCGTCGTGAAACCATTAAAGAGAGGTGAAAACAAACGGATAACGGGATAAAAGACGCTAAACAGTCAACTAATAATTCATCTAATAGAGTATTTATTCTTTTTAGAAATACTATCCCTGAAATTCCCTCTACAACGTACGGAACTTTTGCGATTTACAAATACCCAGCAAAGTTTATCCCTCAAGTTGTAGCTTATATTTTGAAAAAGTACGCACAACCAGGTATGAAAATATTTGATCCGTTCGCAGGTTACGGAACTGTAGGCATAGTATCGCGGGTTTACGGTTACGATTACGAGATGTGGGACTTGAACCCTATAATCGACGTAATTCACAAAACGGCAACCATGCCTCCCCCGAAAACAAACCTAATGGACATGGTGAATTTGATAAGAGCACTCAAAAATTCGGACAAAGAGTTTATTCCCAAATGGTCTAACCTGAATTATTGGTTTCCGCAAGAATTTGTACCAACACTTTCAAAGGCTTGGGGTTTTGTCCATTCCTTGAAAGATGACACCAAGTATCTTCTTATAATACCATTACTAAAAGTGACAAGATACTTTTCTTTCAGTGATGAAAAAGTGCACAAGTTATACAAATCGAAATATTCAAAAAGGAAGATAGAAGAACTCTTGAAAAAGAATTGGAGATATCAGTTTTACAGTATGTTGGAAAAGGAAATTCGCACTCTACTAGTGAAGATATGGGAATACAACCGTCTTAAACCCAAACAGGTGAATTACAAAATAAGATCAGGTATAGACACTTTAGAGACAAGTTTATACGATAATGTAAACATTCTTATCACGTCACCTCCGTATTTGCAAGCTCAAGAGTACATAAGGTCAACCAAACTAGAATTGTTTTGGCTAGGGTACGAAGAATCGTATATTAGAGAATTAAGTAAAAAAGAAATACCTTATCGGACGGTAAAGAAAACAAAAATTTACTCTGAAAAATTCTATGAAATTCGAGACAAAATAAACAAAGAACATCTTAGAAATCTTTACGACAGATACTTTAATGCGATTTTAAGCGCGCTTTCAACATTAGGCGAAAATGTTACCGATTGTATGTGTATATTTGTAGGTCCTGCGAAAATAAGGACAACTCCAGTACCAATTGATGAGATTATAATAGAACATTTACAAGAGTTTGGTTGGATGCATGAAGTTACATATATTGACACAATAGTTTCACGAGTGATGTTTGAAACGAAAGTCAATCCCGCGTCTGGAGAAAAAGACAGTAGAATACGCACAGAACATTTGGTAGTCTTAAAAAGAAGATAATGAAAAAGATGATGTGATTTACGAAATCTCAAAAGGGGATTTAAAACCGAGCAAATACAAAGCGAAATTAAGGAACTATATTTCGAATATCAAACAAGAAATTTTAGAGAGACACAATATAGATTTTGATAATAGGGAATAGGAGATTTGCTTCTTTCTGCTTGCAGAAGTAATGATTTCAACGTGATTCAAGACCAAGGAAATAAAATGTTTTTAGACGATGGACAGCTACTTAGGTGGGTGCAAGAAAAATTAATACCAAACACAATAGTAGTAAGTTTGGATGACGAAGATATAGTAAGACTGTTGTTATTCTGTCTTGAAATCACTTACCGGATGTTTGAGGGAAGAACAAGAGCAACAGTCACACAGAAAGGATTTAGAGAAAGAAGAAGCTTTGAGGGCATACTTGTAGATCAGTTCGTTGGTAAATTAGGAGAAATTTTTGTTAAAAAGTATCTTGAAAAGAATTTTTCTGGAAACATCCAATTGGATTGGCAAATATCCACTCAGATTGAGAAATATAGAAATGACATTGTGAATGCCAGCAAGAACATTAGTATAAAATCTTCGTCTACCTTGGCGGGTGTGTGGGCAGAAGCGGACATTGGTTATGATTATGGAATAATGGTCAAGTGTTTAGTTCCTAAATAGCCGATTTTGCAATTCTTTATAGAAGTTTGTGGTTTTTCAAGATTACTTGATTTCGCAGAAAAGAGAATACCGCCTGATAATGGTCTTTTTAAAGATTATCTCAGAGAAATTAGGGAAAGAATAAGATACACATGCGGTGAAATTCAAACTTCACTAAAAGGTTTTATTTGTGGATATTTCAAAACATCTGAATACTCCCCTACAAGACAAGGAACTAAATTGCCTTATTTGGGCGAAGTTAAAGAAGAAAGATACTTGGTCTGTGTTAACGAACTCAAATGGACAAAAGAAGAATGGAGAAGATTTCTAGAAGAAGTAGGGCTTTTACAAGCATCTGGTTAGTACGTCTGAGTTTTTTCGCATTTGGTGCGAGGGTTACTCCATAGATTCCACCAGTTCTCGCTATTGATTGGTACATCTATTGCATCAGTCAGGGAGATATGAGATACTAATTTGAATGTAGATTCTTTTCCCCCTGGATTTAAAAGCATGTTTGTGTCCTTTAGTCCCATTAAGCCCTTGGTTAGGGAGCGTCGATAAAACAGGATTTAATTTTCGGAAGTTAAAGGTAATGTTATACGGATAAGCCTTATTTATGGTGTGTCAGGTTTGATTTGTTTACCATAACACAAATAACACACTCAAAATTTATCAAAATAAGGTTTAATATTTTATGGTTAGCATTTTATACTCTAACGCTTTCCCTCCTCGCCTCGGCAAAGGAGCTTCAGGCGCTCGTGCTCTCGCTTTCCGAGGAAAAACCGGATCTCGAAGAGGCGTGGGTGCGCGAGTACGGCGGCACTCGTTGTAAAGAGGGTTGCTTGCGGAATGCAGGGGGTGTCCGCACGGTCCCTACGCCTACCGCATAAAGAGGGAAGGCGGGCGCTTAAGGTGGAGGTACCTGGGGCGGGCGTACAGAAGGCAGGAGCGTTCGGGCTTGTGCTTACCATCAATAGTAAGAGAAACCGCATTCTTTACACGCATCTCGAAGGTGTGCGTAAAGTGTGTGTTTGCTTAAGACGATGTGGTTTAGAGTCTACCGGGTTACGTGTGTAGCGCTTGGTGCCGCACCCGGCTGGAACTTTGGATTTTTAATTTGTTTCTTCTGAGAACAACGCTACCCAGCTTTTGGCAGAAAGCGAAAGCCTTCTGTGCATGTTAAGAATGCATTCCGAATCTGCAAGCGCTTTTTTCAAAACGATATAAAATTTGGCCAAAAAATCCGCACGGCTACTACGAACCACGCCGTTTGTTTTCTCCATAAGCGAGGTAAGGTTGAGCAACGTATTTCCCTCTATTATCGACTTACACGTGTTTGTTATTCCGCGTCCTTGTAAATAGGCCCTCTTTACTAAAAAACACACTAGAAACGGACTCACCAACTTTATGTGGAATACGTCTTTCTCCTTGTTTATATTCACAAGGTCGCTTGGAGCTTCAAGTTCCTCCAGTTTGTCCACAAGCTCCGTTGACTGGGGCTTAGAAAAACGTAACATCCTCCTTAATATATCAGTCAACCAATCCGCTTTGATGTTGGTTGACCAAACTGGGAGGTCGAACTTTCCTATAAAGTTTTTAGGAGCATAAATGGTAGAAGGGACTTTTCCGACTGCATAAACTGCTCGCATGAAAGAACGATGTGCCTCGGTTTTGCATCTTCTAAATAAGTGGCAACCAGACACTCAAAGTATTCGCCTCCCTTTTCATTGACAATTTCGGCTAACAAGCCAAGTATGCTTTCATCGACCCACACTGTTACCCTATCCGCCTTTAGGCTCGGTTTGCCGTAAAAGTCGCTCACATAGATGAATTTACAGTCAATTTGTCTTAAAACTACCCCGAGGAATTCCTCCTTCCTTTCGCATAGCAAAACATCTTCTTCTGAAAAGTAGAGCAAACAGTAGTTTATGTGGACTAGAAAGCTGGGTAAGTTGGCTGAATCCAGCTTGAACCATCTCGCGGGGGTTATCAGAACATTAGAGCTTGTGAGCATCGAGCTAGCAAGCTTGGCTTGCATTCTCAACGCCCAAACGTATTTTCTGAATATTTCTGGTTCAGTCGACTTAACAACAAGTTTGCCATGCGTAAGAATGTGGTTCTTATCCGTATGGTGATTCTTAACTTCGCACCATACAATTTTTTTCGTCGGTGCTTAACCCCATAAAATCCTTTGTTTCTTCGTAAAAGTAATTCTGTAACCCTGAGCCAACCAAATCAAGAAGAACAACCTGCGATGTCTCTGGGATAAAAACAGGATGCGACCGCGTAGATATCTTGATGACGAAGAAATCCCTATAGAATTCGCTATAATCAACTTTGTGCGGTATTTAAAGAGTGCCATCGAGTATTAGAAGACGACGGAGTGCTTGTGTTTACCTTTCATCATACTTTTTGGGCGGCGTGGCTTGCGCTTAAAAAAGCGCTGGAGGAGGGGCGGGTTTTAGAGTGGTTGCAACCCACGTCGTACGGTCAGAGGGGGTAAAGCGGTTTTCGCAAAAAAGATCGGATAAATCACGACGCATGTATAGTGTGTAGAAAAGCGATTGAACCCCAAACAAAAGACTCTAACACGAGCGCACAAACGGTGGCTAAAGAAATCGCAAAGCGTGTCACCGAAAAATTGATAAGCTTTTGAGGCTAAACGGAGGGCTAACCGACGCAGATCTCAAGCTGTTCATATATACGGAGGCCATGATGTATGATTACCAAACAGTATCTTCTCTAAACATTCTAGACATCGCCAATTTAATAAAAAATTCGTCAAAGAATGACGACGATACCAAAGTCATAAAGACGCGTAGAAGAGGTTAGTTTTCAAAAACTTGCACCAGCTGACAGCTCACCATCGAGGGTTCTACTCTCTCTTGCAATTCAGGCAGTCCAACGGGCGCACCACAGTTCAGTGCTAGAATTGGAAGTGGCGATTCATCGTAAAATAGCTTCCGTATACCGACTCTAAAAAACTTAAAGTTTTCTGATATATTTAGAAAGAATCCTTTTTACTCTCTCGAATATGTGATAAAATAAAGGATTAAGATTTCCATTAAGGCTTTGACTGCTTCACAGTACTTATGAACGATGTCATCTTAATACAAAACCAGTAGAGTAAAAATGAGTGCAAACGAAAAATCGAAAGCATGTGTCTGCTATAGCAGCTAGATATCTAGATATAATCAGTAGGTGCGTTTTAATCTTCAGTTTTCGAATAAGAACCTCAGCCTTAGCACTGAATTCAGTTTTAGACTTGTGATGTGATTGCACTAAACAGGTGTAATGCACGTATGCAAGTGCGGTTAACGTTGAGTTTCAAATAGAGCAAACACGAAAAGCTCCTTTAATATCATGTTCTTAAGGTAGTTCTGAACTTGCTAACAAGTCTGTATTCGTAGTACACAGGGAGCTCTGATACAAGCGTTTGAGTTACACATTTAATTTTATTGTAGAAGGATAGAGAAGTTTCCAGTATTAAAGTGTTTTTGCTATAAAGAAAGCTTTACACGTTTTCTTCCTTTAATAGAATGCTTTCTAGATTCCAGTTGCAACTGGAGTATCGCAAGGATAGCAACATCATGAAAATGGTGTAATCTTACTCATCTAATATTCTTATTATAAACCATAGAGTTTTCTACGTAGAATCTCAATGTTAGAGTTGATTTTATCAAAGATATTAGTATCTATACGTAGACAAAGTTCAGTGTGTAATTATATAGCTTTAAGACAATCGTTTACTTTAATAGCTTGATGCCTGAGAAATCGAAGAACTTATCGACATTTATCACAACCCTAGTGTCGCTCCGCTCTACTTCGTCGAGTGACATTATGTATGATAAAATGGATTTGTACTCCTCTTGGTTCCTGTTAATGGTTATCAGGATAAAGTCAACATCGCCCAGAATTTCGAATAGCACAACGGCGTTATTAATACTGGTAAGTTTCTGCGCCAGCCTCCGCGTATAATCTTTACTATACTTTCCCCTAATCAAGGTCACTGTAATAAAATTAAACCCTAGAGCATCATAGTCCAACACTGATATGTTCTTTTTGATCAACCCAAGTGTCTTAAGCTTCTTAATTCTTTTACTTATTGCTGAAGGGGAAGAAAGACCACACTGTTTTGCCACTTCACTTAATGGCATATCCGAATTAGTTTGCAAACTTTCGAGTATCTTTAAATCTATAATATCCATGAATAACTTAATGTTGGAAAATTAATATGCTTTTTGGTTTAATATGTAAAAATTTTTTCTTAAGATGTACATTTTGTTCTCAATTTTTTCTTAAAACGCGTATTTAACGGCATTTACAATTATCGTTATAATTCATCAATAAATTAATCTTTTAGAAGGGATAAACAAATGCAAGTGATTAAAGCGGAAATCAAATCCCCTTCACTTTTGGACGAAGACGTTAAAAAAGTGGTTTCGGAAATAATTAGGGAGGTAAGAGTTAATGGTGACGTTGCAATCAAGCAATACACGCTTAAATTTGACGGTGTAAAGCTTGAGAGTTTACGCCTAACTCATGACGAAATTAATAAAAGGTTGAAAAATTTAGATTCTAATATTAAAAAACTAATCGAAGTAAATGCTAAAAGGATTCGGCGTTTTGCTAAGTTCCAGCTTTCGATGTACAAGGATATGGAGCTCAAAGTTGACGGTGGCGGAACGACGCTTGGTCAAAAAGTTGTTCCTTTGGACAGCGTCGGCGCCTATATACCTGGTGGACGATACCCACTTCTTTCATCCCCACTCATGACGATAATACCTGCAAAAGTGGCAGGTGTGCAAAGAATAGTCGCAGTAACACCGCCAGGCCAGGATAGACCTCATCCAGCAACACTTTACGGTATGATTGTGGCTGGAGCTACAGATATTTTTACGATAGGTGGTGCGCAGGCGATAGCCGCACTTGCTTACGGTACAGAAAGTGTTCCAAGAGTCGACAAGATAGTCGGACCTGGTAACAAGTATGTGAATGAGGCTAAAAGGGAACTGTTTGGCGTTGTGGGAATAGACCTCTTGGCAGGTCCAAGTGAAGTCTTAGTTTTTGCCGATGAAAGTGCCAAACTTGATTATGTCATCTTAGACTTACTCGCTCAGGCAGAACACGATCCAGACGCAAGAGCGTGTCTTGTGACAACTTCTGAAAAGCTTGCAAAAGACGTTCAGAGAAACATCGAATCGTATATCGAAAAGCTTGATACTCGCGAAGTGCTCAAACAATCCTGGCAAAACCACGGAAGTATAATCCTCGTCGACTCTCTGCAAGAAGGTATTGAGTACATCAACCAGTACGCCCCTGAACATCTTGAACTCCACTTAAAAGAAGTAAATCTGAAGGAAGCTTTTAAGAATTTGAAAAACTACGGCTCTTTATTTCTTGGCGAAGATACCCCAGTTGTTTTCTCTGATAAGCTTATAGGGACAAACCATACCCTCCCAACAGGAGGGACGGCACGGTTTAGCGGTGGTCTTAGCGTAGGTACGTACCTTAAGATACTCACTTACCAGCGAGTCACTGATGCAAAAAGCAGGCGCTATCTTGCTCGTAGAGCGGCTATGCAGAGCCGTATAGAGCACCTTGAAGCTCACGCGGCTTCCGCAGAGGTTCGGCTTTGGAGGTGAAATGTTTGCCTAAGATTTTTGCACGCGAAGTGACAGGTCTTGTGCGTGAAGCATCGTGGTTTGATGCCTTTACTTACACTGCAACCGGTATGGGATTTCAGTTTTCCTTTTACTTTGCAGCAAGCCTAACCCCGCTTATAGGAGGTAATATATACCTAGCATTGGCACTCTTTGTGATTCCAATATTGTTAGTCCCTGTTGGATATAGCATACTTGTGCATATAATGCCGAGGTCAGGAGGTGATTATGTCTTTAATAGCAGAATCTTGCACCCACTTATTGGATTCGTAGCAAACGCAGTTGCTGTAGTGGCCATACTTTTGTTTGCAG
>Ga0208151_100608_pt1 | contig 13992 bp, 17 predicted proteins | sample ECH_Bhost_MetaG_FD_187130 | JGI IMG/M metagenome (GOLD analysis project Ga0208151, IMG submission 187130) | Hot spring microbial mat communities from Yellowstone National Park, Wyoming, USA - ECH_B host_MetaG (SPAdes) (version 2) | ecosystem: Environmental > Aquatic > Thermal springs > Hot... | reverse complement strand
ATCTCACTACAATGCAAAGATACTTGTAATAGATAAGAACGTGGAACCCGGCTTCGGTGTTTCCAAAGGACATGCGGGAGTTATTCATGTTGTTCAACCCCCCTTCAACACTCTGAGAAGTAAATTATCCTCTTAGACAAGACCAAGTAAGGATATCTCACTTGAAATTCGTCACAACGAAAGAAGTGATCTATCAACCAAATGCAGGCCCTATTTTTCTCCATTTAATTTTCAATGAATTATGCTTAACTATCTCCTTTTATACGAAGACTATGCCATCCAATGTTACCACAATATCAGCATAACAAGGCATAATCGAAGCCTCTGAAGTCCTTAATACAGCGAGAGATTTGAAGGGACCCTCACATTCTGAGAGAAGTTTAACCTAGGAAGACAAGACGTTGCTAGTCTTGGACTTTTTAGGAGTCATGTTGATTTCATTAATATTATCTTTCCCAATGCTTAAAGCTAACGCATGGATTAAAGAAAATCTAATTATTTTTTGAATGATATTTTAGGTAATATAGATGATATGATAATAATAAATGACCTTTTTACAGCAGTTATGGGATTTCTCGTTAGGTGTAGCCTTGAAGTCAAGGCAAAATCTAATAACTACGCTTTTTATTTGTTAGTACCCAATCAAGGTCATTAATCACTGCTTCCTTGTTTCACCGCATTCTTTCTAGGCCAAGTAAACATTGAGTAAAATACTGCTAGCATTGACACAAATTCTATTCCGTCCACGAAGTAAGGTAATGAAGCCATACCGAAGGCTTCAATAATTCCACCAATTAATGCAGAAACGATTCCTCCCGCACCAATATTATAAGCAGTACCAGTCAAAAATGCCCTAACCTCAGGAGGAACACTACTGGCAGCAATGCCAGAAATCAAAGGCCAAAAACCGTTAGCAAAGGCGTAAATGAAGACTATAGCACTCATTATGGGCAAAGAGACCATAGCATGTAGTAACGGCATTGCTAAAAAGGCCGAAAATATCATGAAAGCAATACCTACATATATTCAACATTTAGGCGGTAGGATAATTTACTGAAAATAATGTATGAAGTTCCTTGTATTCCGTTTGTTATTGCCATTAGTAGCCCCACGTAATAAGCTGGAAAATGGGCTAAGCACTCTGCAAAATCCGGGGTAAATGCTAAAAATTGATAAGTAATAAACATTCCCGACATTGAAATTACCTGCCCTAATAAAATATGGGGAGTAACCCTTTATGTTAACTTTTCTATTCTCGGAGTGCTTTCGTTAACCTTAAAGTAAATGTAAGGAACAGGGATAAGGGGAATCCTTTTCAAATTTTGTGGAAAAAGTAAAAGGGCTAGCATAAAAAGGACGCGGATTTATATCCCCACCACTTTGGTGTGAGGGATTATGTTTGTCGCAAACAAAAATAACATAAGTCCTATCTTATTAGCACTAATCACATCTAGTCTCGTTTCCGTAATCCTTATTACTCGCTGAGTAAAAATTGTCAAAGAAATGGTGAGAACCACGAGCTGGGGCGATGAACTCTTCGTAGCGGCTTGGAAAGGTGACTTGATTAAAGTACAAACATTACTCGAAATGGGGGCAAACCCAAACGCTAAAGATGATAACGGCTGGACGCCACTACATTGGGCAGCACAAGAAGGTCATGTTGACGTTGTTAGGGTTTTGCTTGAGCGTGGGGCAAACCCAAACGCTAAAGATGAATACGGTGACACGCCATTGCATAACGCAGCACAAAAGGGTCATGTTGAGATTGTCAAACTGCTGCTTGAGCGTGGGGCAAACCCAAACGCTAAAAATAATTACGGCTGGACGCCACTACATCGTGCAGCACAAGAAGGTTATTTTAACATTGTCGAACTGCTGCTTGAGCGTGGGGCAAACCCAAACGCTAAAAATAATGACGGTAGGACGCCATTGCATATAGCAGCACAAAAGGGTCATGTTGAGATTGTCAAACTGCTGCTTAAGCGTGATGCTGACCCAAACGCTAAAGATGAATACGGTGACACGCCATTGCATATAGCAGCATATAAAGGTTATTTTAACATTGTCGAACTGCTGCTTGAGCGTGGGGCAAACCCAAACGCTAAAGATGAATACGGTGACACGCCATTGCATATAGCAGCACAAAAGGGTCATGTTGAGATTGTCAAACTGCTGCTGCTTGAGCGTGATGCTGACCCAAACGCTAAAAATAATTACGGCTGGACGCCACTACATTATGCAGTATTTCATTATGCAGCATTTAGTGGTCATGTTGAGATTGTCAAACTGCTGCTTAAGCGTGGTGCTGACCCAAACGCTAAAAATAATTTCGGCTTGACGCCATTGCGTATAGCAGCACAAGAAGGTCATGTTGACGTTGTTAGGGTTTTGCTTGAGCGTGGTGCTGATCCGCGGATTGCCGACAATAGGGGGCATATTCCCTTAGATTATGCTAAAGATAGTGCAATTCGTAGTTTGCTTGAGAGTGCCTTGAGAAATATGCAAGGTAACGAAGCAGCAAGGGTAGATAATGGTGATATTGAAAGAAAATCAGACGAAAATGAAACATTACCTATAGTAGAACAACAATCAGTGATAAAAAACCAAGGCGTTATGCAAATCCCCAACTACGAGATCTTGGAAAAATTAGGTGAAGGCGGTTCCGCTATAGTTTACAAAGCAAGGAGGGAAAAAGATTCATTGCTTGTAGCTATAAAAGTTCCTAAAGTTCCTGATAAGGATTTCGTTAAAGAGTTGGCAGTATGGCTACACTTAAATCATCCAAATATAGTAAAACTCTTAGAGTTTGATATAAATCCTTTACCTTACATGGTAATGGAACTAATGAATGGGACACTTCATGGAAAGACTTTTGATAAGGATACAGCTACTAGGATAATTTTAGATGTCCTTTCTGGGTTAAAATATGCTCATGAAAAGGGGATAATTCATAGGGACATAAAACCGTCTAACATACTTTTAGATGCTAACAGTAGAGCAAAGATTAGTGATTGGGGAATAGCAAAATTTTCAGATATAACCACATCTACAAACAACGGAGCATTTACCCTTATTTATGCGGCTCCGGAACAGTTAGATACATACTTAGGTCCAATTGACGAAAAAACGGACGTATATCAAGTATGTGAAGTATTTTATGAGATTCTTACTGGTAGGCCGGTTTTCCAAGGAAATGTAAGTGAAGTATATAGTAAAAAACTTAATATGCAAATCACTCTACCGTCTAGCATTAATCTAGACCTAAAGGATTATGACGAAATATTTTTGAAGTGTTTATCTCCCAAGAAAGAAGACAGATATTCTACTGAAGAACTTATATCCATTTTATCTAATAAGCAATATACTAGACTTACAACTAAAAATAATCCGTATGCCTTTGTAGAGTTAGCATATCTACTTGTTCAACAATCAGATGATTATAAGAAAGCGCTATTTTGGATAAAGCAAATTAACACTGTAGATACAAAGGATGTTATAAGCAGTTTAGAGGAAAAAATTAATCATAATATAGGCACAAAAGAAGATATTTTGAAGAAGATAGAGCTTTTAAGAAATCAAATTGGTTTATCAAATAACTAATATGCTAGAAATTTTTGGTAGATTAGGCAATTCTTACATACCCCTATATTTTAATCTACTACTGATAAATATCCAAATATATTACCAATAACATGATCTATTTAGTCTCTCTTTAAAACTATTTCTCCCTTTATATGATAGATTTTTCCTATATTCTCTTTTTCTAACTCATAAAATGCCTTTTTAGCTATCAATTCTGTTAAATTATAGTTTTGTACTACTGATGATAGTGTAACATAGCCTGATTTCATGAGTTCTCTTTTAATTATATCTTTAGCTTCAAATACTTTTTCAGTTTCCAGCTCTTGTTCAAAAATATCGATATAACTATTTATTCTGTTATCTAGCTTATTATAGATTAATTCGCCAGATAATAGATCTATCAAACATACTGATAAATAATAGTCCGTAAAGTTCTTCTTAAAATCGTCAGAGGATATATATTCCTTTACTTTTTTATCGAAACCTGTTGGTGAAGCTATTCCTATAACATGGAATACCTTTCCTTGCCTAGCAGCATCAATTGATTTATCTAGATATTCTAGAATATCAGCTAATGAAATAGTCTTATCGTCTGCTAGTTTCTTTACGTAATTTTCAATATGAGAAAGGAATTTAGCTTTAATTATTATACTCAAATCGTCTTTTAACAATCTCCGTTTCCTTATTATATATGTAACTTCAGTATTACGTGGATATAAATGTAGTTCTCTTGGATTAATATTTAACGAATTTATTTCATCGCTTTCTTCTATTATATAGTCACTAGGTTTATCTATATTTATTTCCCCTTTTCTTATAGGGTCGAAAAACTTTCTAGGAACTGTTTTCATTTTCATTTCAAACCTCCCAATAAAATTGTCTTCCATTATTCTAGCTTCGGTATTACCTATAGCAATACTTGATTCTGAAATATTTTTATATTCGTTTACTTTTTCTTGAAGTTCCAAATTTTCGACCTGAAGCTTAGAAACCGCATTCTGATAGTTTTGGATTTTCTCGGTTAATTCTCTTATAGTATCTTCATATCTTCTTATTTCTGATTCTATAACAGTTTTACTCTCATTTTTTAATTTAATTACATAATTTTCTAGTTCAGCCTTTTGTGATTCAAGAATTTTTTTCTGCTCAATAAGTTCCTTAACTTTTCCTTGTAAAAAGATTATCATATTTTTTATTTTATCTTCTAAGGTTACACCTTTTACTCCATAATTATCTAGATATTTATCTATTTTTTCCTTTTCTTCTCTTAACATCTCTATTTCCTTTTCAAGTTCGTCGATTTTCTCTTCTGCTATTTTCCTCATATTTTCCTCAATTTTTCTCCTTTCAATTTCGGCCTCGTATTGTTTTCTTATAACATATTCATATTCATTGAATAACTGTCTAGGAGCCCCTGGGTCTTTAGAAAAGTAAGCTATTATACCGGATTTTATTTTATCGAACCTATTGATATATTCATGCCTTAAAGCTACTCCTAATGTTTGTCTAATTTTATATTCTCCCGGTTCTAGAAGTTTTTCGTACTCGTACATTTCCTCATCGTACCATTTCTTTATAATATCATAAATCTTCCCTGTTTTGTTAAATAAGGCTGAAGCTATTTCAGTAGCTTCTATGTAATCTAAAAGGAGATATTTATCTAATTTTAAAAAAGCTGTATACTCATCGTCTGTAAAGTCTTTGGATATGTGAGCTGCTATAGAGTCATTGCAATCTTTCAAACTTGAAGCTACTCTAATCATGGTTAAATCAAAAAATCCTAATATCAAGTTCTTCTCATTAAACGAAAGGTCTTTAATACAATTATTTTCATAATATGATCTGTTCTTTTTTAGCTCATTGTAAATTTGAATTCTAGATTCAAGGGGCTCGTTTTTTAAACTAATTAAATCCTTTCTAGCATAACTCATAACATAACCTAATATATCTTGGCAATTCATTTCGAATCACCAAATATTTTTATCTCTTCTGTTAATTCTTCGAGAAGTTTTCTTACTGCTTCTTGGCCTCCTGTTAAAGATATGAATACCGAGGTTGAAGAATCTCCTTTAATGTTCATATACAATCGTACTATTCCTTTTCTAGTATAAATATCGTATATTTCCATTTCTCCAGAATTTCCTAGGAAAACACCCTTCTTTTTTGATATTAAATATGACATGAAAGACTTAGCTTCCTTTAGTTCTTTTTGTAACTTAAATGTTCTGCTTTCGCTATATTTTTCCTCATTTAAGTCTATTTTTGACATTTTATAGATAGAGATTATATCTATTGGAAATTTATTAACTATTTCGGAAATTACATCGGAATACATATTATCATCAACTTGAAGTAAATATCCCTCTGGTTTACTTATCTTATTACGCCATTTACTTACTAGGTAATCTAATCTTTTTCTTTCATTATCGTTTCTGTACTTCACTTCAGTTAAATACATTATATAATTCTTCTTCTGATATTATTTTAATTTTTCCATAAAGGAATTTGTTATCGGTTGGTTATATGGAAAAATATCTTTCTCCAGTATGGAGAAAAATATATATAATAGTTACATGAATAATTACTAGATAAATATGAGATCATTTAGGAATATATTTAAGAACAAAGGAGTTAAGGACGTTTTAAAGGACGTTGACATTAAAGAAATAAAGGAGGAAATAGGTGTTTCGGAATTAAAGGAAAAGGAGCTTGAAACAGAGAGACAAAAACTAGAAAAGGAGGTACAAAGGCTTTTCCAAGAGTCAACAGGAAAAAGCGAGGCTACTAAAAGACTAAATGCTATAAAAATAAGTAACTTACAACAAAGAATAAAAGGCATAGATAAGGACTTAAGGGAAATTAATTTAAAATTAAGAGTTCTGTACAAAATTCAAAGGTTAAAGGAAAAGGCACAGAAAACATATGGTTCGAAATTTTGGGATAAAGTGCTAAATAACGTGGATGAAGATACCATAATTAGAATCATACTTGATCAACAACTTAGTGAAGAAGAAGAATTGGAGAAGCTTAGAAAACTATCTGACGTTCAAGAGCCAGTGGAAAAGGCTGAGGAGATTTCGCCAGAAGAAGAAGAAATACTCGACCTCATGGAAGAAGTAGAAAAGGGTGTGAAAAGCCCTGAAGAGGCTGTAAAGGAAGTTAATAAGGAAAAGGCCGATGATGAAGAAAAGGAAACACAATAGGGGATTTTAATGTCAATTGATTTTTTAATATTGAATCAAATAAAAAAGCTTGAAACTGAAGCAGAGTACTATGAAAAAAAAGGAGAGAAAGATAAGGCATATGAGGTTTATGAAAAAATAGCTAATCTTTATGAAAAAGCCGCTTCCAAGGCTTTATTGCAGAGTACTAGGGAACTTTATCTTATGAAAGCAGAGGAATATAGAAGTAGAATAAATACAACTAAAGAGAAAATTAATGGAGACGAACCCGACTATATTCAAATAGCTAAGAGCATGATAGAAAAAACTAATTTAACTTGGGATGATATTAGCGGATTGGAAAAAATAAAGTCTTTATTAAGACAGGCTGTAGGCATAGCAATTTCAAAACCAGAAAAACCAGTAAAATTGGATCCTCCTAGATCTATTCTTCTTTTCGGTCCCCCTGGAACGGGGAAAACATTGCTTGCTTCTGCAGCTTCAAACTCTATTAATGCGACTTTTTTTAACGCAGATATTTCAAAGATCCTCTCAAGGTATGTGGGTGATTCTCCGAAAACCATAGATGCATTATTCCTATTAGCAAGAAAGATGTCTCCTTCAATTATATTCTTTGACGAATTCGATGCTATCTCTTTAAATAGAGAAGAAAAAGAGAATATAGGCACTGGATTAATTCAAAAAATTTTAACGGAAATGAATGGTTTTAGAAAATCAAGAGATTTCGTTATGGTTATAGCCAGTACTAATAGGCCATGGGCCTTGGATGAGGCAATATTAAATAGGTTTGATTACAGGGTATATGTCCCTCTTCCAGATTTTGAGGCAAGAAAGGGAATATTTGAAATTGAATTAAGAAAAAAGAACTTTGAAATAGAAGCCGATTATGATGATTTAGCAGAGAGAACAGAAGGATATAGCGGAAGAGAAATTTCACATATATGTAGAAAAGCAATAATGTCAATGATAAAGAGAATAAATCCAGATATAGAAAACGCTAGACCTGGATATAAACTAAGGATAGGTAAAATCACTAAAGAAGAACTCTATAAAGCTATAGAAGAAACAAAACCGTCTGTAAGTAAAGAAATGATCAAAAAATATGAAGAATGGGGTAGAGAATATGGTTCAGAGTAAGAAATTGGAGGACATTATTCGAGATTTAAATGAGAAAATGGGAATACCTAGTAGTGTAATCTCAATAGTAAGTTCAATTAATATACCACTAGTTTCGACTGCAGCAACTGCACTTGCATACTTTTCAATATTTGCGACATTATGGGGATATTATTACAGGAAAAAATCTATAGACTCTTTAAAAGAGGATGAACTAGAGAAAGACGAAGTTGAATTAATAGTCAATAATGATAAAATCGAGAGAGAGCTTAAATACCAATACGATAGAAAGAAAATCCTAGAGGAAGAAATAAGAAAAACAGAAGGAATATTAAAAGACAAATATTCCAAAGAGCTGGAATACGTTAATAATAAGATAAAAGTTCTTGAATCAGAATATGAGGATAATTTAATCAGATTAGCCTTCGTAAGAAACTTGAAGATAATAATATCTCATAAGAAATTTCTAAAAGAGAAAGGAACATGGGAAAAATTTGAAGAATTATCTAGAAAGATCGAAAAGGAAAAAATTAACATAGACAAATCACTTTTGAAACGTAAAGAAATAATAGAATTCCTTTCCTCGTTAAATAATGAATACGAATTAATGAGGATCTTTGAATAAAGAGAAATAAATGAATTTTTATGGGAAGTTCTTAAAATAATGAATTATTATATTCCTTCGCTAGGGAGATTGAAGGAAATGTAAAGCCTTCCCTTGAGCAGAGAGGGTTAATAAAGAGAGAATTAGAACCTAAGTAATACCTTCTCAGCACTTTACATAAGAATTACCTTAGATATCATAACTTTTGTCATCTTTCTTAGTAATAAATGTAGACCCTAAAATAGACCCACTTCTAAAGTCATGGTCTCTGTAGAATCTCTGAAATGACCTACAGCCGGAAAGTAGTTGATATGATGAAAAGATAGATCTCACTGTTTGTCAATTGTCTTAATATTTTCCAAGCTATAGGTAATAGGTTTGCTAATTGCTTTCAACATCACAATGAGAAGTTTCATTTATCACCAAGGTTCTTTGCTTTTGCTTTTTACGCATTGTATAACTTTATCTACATCTACATCAATTCCGTAAGTAGAAATGAATTTCTTAAACTTCTGTAGCACTTTTTCTAGTCTTTTTATAGCGGCGTCGCTTATTCCGGGCCAGTCTATGTATTCCGGTTTTATTCCCACAATATACGCCTCTTTAGGTCTGTTATTAGATCTTGCAGATAAAGATAATACTTGCAATGGAGTTAATCTATGCGGGTCTGTTATCTCTACGAAATCAGCTTTGTCTAAATCGACTTTAAATATTCCTTCCTCCTCATACATTTGCACAATGTCTATAAAAAATACTATGTCTCCGTTTTCTATTGCCGAGAGAGCTTGAAAGCCGTTAGCACCGGCATCAAATGCAGGCAAGCCAAGTTCTTCCATACAAGCCGCAGTTAATGAACCAACCGCATCGTCTCCGTAAAGCCTATTTCCTAGACCTATGATTTTAATAGACAATTTACCTTCTCCTCCACCTTAGCATTAAGCTTTGCAATACTTTCGTCATTATAATCCCCCCTAAAATATAAGGCGTATACTTTGTTCACTACTGAGAAGATTAGAAGGCCGTAAGCTAAGTCTTCTAAATAATACCTGCCATCTAATCCAGGTCTTAATAATTCTAACATTTCCCACCTATCTGTAGTCTCAAGAATTATTTCCTTCTCACTTATACCTTCTGGGGCATATCTACTACTTCCTACCAATAATACTTTTTCTGGAGATAACTTTCTTACCTCCTCTGCTGCGGCTATAGGATCCGTACCGAGGTCTAGGACAAAATCCTTGCCTTTCCACATCTCGTAAACTTTCTCTACAACTAACCCATCGGGTGTAGCAGAAAAAGGAATAAAACCCACAACTAACTTCATTTATTACCAGCCCGTATTTTTCTTATCAAATCTAAGAGATCTTTTGTCTAATATTCCTTAAGCATTTTATCCAAATTAACCTCCTCAGGGGTTGTCTTTATGTCGTAAATTATTGAGAGTAATTCTTGTTTTATGGGCCTTGTTATTTCTTCTTTAATTGCGTCCTTAAAAGCTAACAATTCTAGGACAAGTTTTATTATTTCGCTCATTTTACATCACTAGCATATTCTAGGTACGATATCCCCTGTGGGCATTTCTAATATTTTTGCTCCCCCTACAGCAGTCTTTGCAACAACTATTCCTTTCTCGCTTTTAGGTTCAACTACATATCCAATGCTTGCAGGCTCAAATCCTAAGCTTTTTAGGGTTTCCAGAACGTCGTCCTCAACGTTCCTATCTACTGCCAGTACGCCAACGCCTTCACTGGCTAGATTCAACGGATCCAGTCCGGTAACTTCAGTTATGGCTTTAACGTCCTCTAATACGGGGACTTTTGCTTCTTCAATTACTATTACGTTACCTGTTAACTGTGCCCACTCGTTTAATGTAGCAGCTAATCCACCTCTTGTAGGGTCTCTTGCAGCGTGAACATAGCCTTTAAACTTACTGAATACCTCAAGTAATTCGAACAATGGTCTTACGTCGCTTTTAAGGTTTGTAGATATGTTGTATTGCATTGCGGCAATTACTGCACCGTGAACTCCTACAGGCCCGGTAACTATTATTTTATCTCCAGGTTTTATAGCATCTACTATAGGACTTCCAGTTTCGACAACTCCTAAGCCGACTGTATTTATTATGATAGAATTCTTCATAGTCGTTTCTTCAATTACCTTAAAGTCTCCACCCACCAGAGGAATATTATATTTTTTAATAATTCTATCATTGATCCAGTAATCTTTTCAAGGTCATCAATCGGAAATCCTTCAGAAACTACAATTGAGTCCAACATGGCTATTGGCTTGGCTCCCATCATTATTACGTCATTTAAGGTACCAGAGACTGCAAGATATCCTATATCTCCACCCGGAAAGAAATAGGGATTTACAGTATGGGAATCTGTGGCAACTACTAGGTTATTTTGGAGAACTGCTCCGTCGTCTGGATAATCTATTCCCACTCCTCCTTTTACCCTCTTTAGCTCTAGTGGAAGTCTAGAAAAGAAGAGCCTCCGCAATAGTTGCTGAGTTTCTTTACCTCCATTACCATGAGAAATCTGTATCTTATTATATGACATAATTCATCAACTCTCTAAAATTTTCATAGCTTCTTTGAAGAACTCATCAGCGGCCTTTTTCGCTTCCTCTTCAGATTTGCCCATGATTTCCTCAGTTCTCTGAATTTCTTCCGCTATGAATTTTAAATTCTCTATAACTCCTTCCTTAGATAATTTTTCTATTATAACTCCAGCATGCACCATTACGTAATCTCCGGGTTTAACGTTATCCACACCTATTGCAACCTTCTTTATAGTCCCTCCGCCTAAATCTACTTCAGCTATCACATCTGAATCAATAGCTACCACCTTTGCAGGAACTGCCCAACACATCTTATTTCACCTCCGAAACAATTTTAGTAATCCTTTCCGTAGAGCCGAATCTGGCCCAAACTGCACACGCTCCTTCCATGGACACCATGCACGGCCCCCAAGGCATTGCAGGAGTACAAGCTTTCATAAACATAGGACAGTCTGTAGGGTAGGCAATACCTAAGGTTACCTCATTACATCTGCATCCAGGTGGCAAATCGTAATCCCACGGCTTTTCTTTTATTCCTAATTGTTCTCTTGCATTATACATGGAATACTCCTCTCTTAAATCCAAACCGCTCTTCGGTATGGTACCTATACCTCTCCATATTGCATCAATCGGTTTGAAGACCTTATTTATTTCAACTTGCGCAAACACGTTTCCTTGATATTTTACTACTCTTTTGTATTCTAGGTTAGTGTAAGTTATATCTCCTGAATGCAAGTCTTGGAGTATTTTTAGAACTCCAGCTAAGACATCTATTGGTTCGAAACCAGTAACTACTGCTGGTATTTTATATTCCCTAGGGAAAAAGTCCCAATGTCTCACCTGGAGTTTATTATATTCCGGTTACCATCAAATTCTTCTCGAACGCGAGTGTCAAGGAGCTAGTTCCCGTTGAGATATACCCGATAAATATAACAGTAAATACTGTAACGATTCCACCTCAAGTCTTCCCAGGCTATTATGACGTAAGAGTTGTACTTCTAGTCCTGAATTACGGAGAAGGAATTGCAGAGAACGTAAGTGTTTTCCTCAGTAGCGGTCTTCTGGTAGTATCTCCCGATGAAGTAGATCTAGGAGCTATACCTTCGGGTAAGATAATAAACACTACGTTCTTAATTAACGTTCCTAACTCAACATCCCCCGGCTATTATTACCTCAACTTCACAGTAAAGTATGATGGCGGTAAAATAACCAAGTCTTACAAACTTCAAGTGTATCCTAAAGCTGACCTCGAGATAGTTAATGTTTACTATCCTACTATAAACCCAGGGTCTACTAAAGTTCCGATTACTTTAACGATTAAGAACGTAGGAAATGTAACAGCTCAAAATGTGAAGGCAATATTAGGAAGTAGTGATGTAATATATCCTCACATAAGCTCGTCAAATCCTCTGATGGGATTGACTGCTTCTGAGGCTTACCTGGGAGATTTAAAACCAGGTCAGGAGGTTAATGTTACATATGTCGTGGATGTTAGTGGTGGTGCTCAAGTAGGAAACTATGAGGTTACTTTAACATTATTGTGGAACCAATCCGGTTCGCTATTTCCTTTCATTCAAAACGATAGATTTACTATTCAAGTTAGTCCTACAGCTTTTGATAATTTAGTAAATGAGGGCGTGACCTTTCAAGTTGGGACTTCAAAATATAGTGTGGGTTGGCTATATATTATAGGAACTATAGTAATTATTTTAGTGATAGTAATAGCAATAAGGCTATCTATGAGGAGAAAACCTAATGCTGGAGGAGGAACTTGAAAGAGGAAAGAGAGATTATTACAGGTTATTTGTATTGATCAACTCATTAAGGTGGAGGCATTTTTTACTTAATTTCCTGTCGGAGTTTATAAAAAGAAGGGACAAAGGTTCGCTCAGTATAGGTTATGCTTTTCACCCATGGATGGAAGGTGCCAAGGACAGGATTCAAGATCTGAAATCGTCCCTTAACATCAATTCAGTAATAGATATAGATTATTCTAGATATACCAAGTATCTCGGGGCGACTTTTGATATAATGATATTAGACGCAGTGGATGACTTTAGACCTAATTACATCTCTGCTCTATCAGACTCGGTCAGAGGAGGAGTAATAGTTTTATACAGCGACAATATAGAAAATAATAAGGTATTTAAGAACTCGTTAATTAAGGACGGCAAAGTGGATAACTTCTTTGAAGAGAGATTCCTGCGGTTAGCTAAAAATCATGAAGGGGTATTGGTTATCGACGAGAAAGAGGAGAGTTTTAAGCCTTTAACCCAAAAGGTTCAGAGACCGGTTAGGAGCATTCCCGAAGCCCCTCACGTAGATAGGAGGCTTCATGAACTGTGTCAGAGTAAAGACCAAAATAAAGCCCTAGAGGAAATGAGATTTATTATGGAGGGAGAGGACAAAAGGATACTAGCCATAACGGCTCCGAGAGGAAGGGGTAAGAGTTCTGTAACCGGTCTTTTCTTATCTTTCCTAGTTAGTGAGCACAAGTTCGATAACATAATTGTTACTTCTCCTACCTATCTCTCTGCCCAGGAGATTTTTTCCTTTCTAGCTAAAGGGTTAGACACTCTAGGAAATTACATGTTGGAATCAAGAGAATGAGCACTATATTGGTTGCTGAGAGCCCCGCTCATCTGCTTGCATTGCCCGCAGTATGGTTAGTGCTCAAGCGCATCTATGGTAAGCATGGATTTAAGATAAGTATTCTTGGCTCCAGGGAGTTAACTAGGCTTGAACCTAATGTAAAGGGCCTGGGAGGCATTAAAATAGATGGTTATGGCGTGATTAATTCATTTGAATTAGTGTCTCAACCATCATCACGGCATCGGAATCCTAAGATCGAGATGGATAAATGAGGAACTCGGCGAAGCAATTAATATATTTAGGAATATAAAGGACTCGCTCGATCAAGATGAGGTAATGAATGCCAGGAGAGGC
>Ga0208151_100600_pt1 | contig 14150 bp, 16 predicted proteins | sample ECH_Bhost_MetaG_FD_187130 | JGI IMG/M metagenome (GOLD analysis project Ga0208151, IMG submission 187130) | Hot spring microbial mat communities from Yellowstone National Park, Wyoming, USA - ECH_B host_MetaG (SPAdes) (version 2) | ecosystem: Environmental > Aquatic > Thermal springs > Hot... | reverse complement strand
CTGTGCCCGAAAGGGCGGGAACGGAGAGGAGATGTGGACTCCGCGCCTTTGGTTCTCGGTCCCGTGCCCCACACACTGACTTCCTCCCCGCTGGCGGGGGTTCCCCTCATCGGTTCGGGGCTACATCCCTGAGGGGCAGTCGAGGGGGTCGGAGACCCCCTCCCGTTTAACTACCGCAATAACGTCCCTATCGTTCTCATAACCACATGAGCACTTAAACCAACGATGGGAAACCTCCCTCGTTTTCCTACCGCACTTAGGGCATGAAACAGAAGAATAACTGGGATTAACGAACTCAACCATCATCCCACGCTTCCTAGCCTGCCAAGAAGTCCAGTATTGTAGACGACGGTATTGCATCATGTAGAGTTTATCGCGGAACTCCCTTGGCAGTCTATCCACGTCCTTAATGAGGTCCTTAAGACTCTCCAGCTTTATAACGTTGGCACCAAACCTCTCAGCCTCATCAACGACCCACTTCCCAACCCTCCTGGCGAAGTCCTCCATCATTATCTTAGCCTTTCGATGAAAAGATCCTACGCAGAATCCTCTTATTCCCCCTCCACCTCTTTGAATACTTCCTCTGCGAACTCTCTGCTAACGACTTCCAATGCTGAACCTCTCCAAGGCGGGTTGGGATCCTAGCGTAGTGTTCGTCGTCCTTTCCTACTACTACCTCAGCCGTGTTAATGTCTACGGCAATACTCTCCTTTGACTCAACATTCTCTTCCTCAAAACAACTTTGAGGAAAGCCTTACCATCCTTGATCACCAACCTTGATTCCCTCATCCTCCACTTCGCATACTCCTTGAGGTTTCTAGGATAACCCATGATTGAAAGTTCACCAACGCTAGCAATCCTAACGGTCATCCTGTCTAAGTCAACGTTATAACTCGCTTTAGGAGTCAACCACACCGTAGGTCTGTACACTCTAGGGAACCTACCCTTTTTAGGATTGTTGTACCAACCCTTGTACACTGAGGGGGCATCCCTATAACAGTCCTCAGCGACCTTTGATGGAAGATTGTATTCCTCCCTTAGCCTCGTGTATAGCCCTTCATGGACTTTCCCTAACACTCCCTTCTCTTCCGGGTTTGGGACATTTTCCTTCAACCAAAATAGGGTGAAAAGTATTGCCCTCACGTAGTTATTAACGAGGACTAGGAGGGGTTCGGAGAGGGCGATCTCCATCGAAACAGGCGCTGATCGCTTTAACCCTCCTAGCCATTGAAAGATATTTGAAAAAGAAGTATTTAAATTGGGGGCTATCTACCCCCGCCCTGGAAGGGCGAGGCTTTCCGCCCCCTCAACCCCCAGTTTCTGTAAGCCGGTAGGTGGTCGAGGGCTGAATTCATGTGCTCAATTGAGGTTGAACTTGAAGATAAAATAGGGACCTTCAAGGAGGCAGTGATAGCCTACAGCTCGAGATCCCATTTTACGTGCTGTCTCCTGTCTCCACCTTCGACCTGAAGAGCAGGGTTGAGGATGTGGAGATAGAGGAGAAGACCTAGGGCTTCCCTCAACCTCCTCCCATGGTTCTCCCAGGAGAGACCCTTGGCCGTCTCCGAGGCCTGCACCCCTATCCTCCCCGGGTTATCCAAGACCTCGTTCACCCTGTAGGCTGCCTCCTCCCAGTCCCGCACCACGTACCCGTTCTCACCCTGCCTGATCAGCTCCCTGCTCCCGGGGCCGTCCTTGACCACCGCCGGGACACCGTGACCCATTGCCTCCAAGACCCCCAAGCCTGGACCCCTCTCGTTGAACCCGAACCTCACCAGTACCGAGGCCTTGGAGTAGAGCCTGCGGAGCTCCTCCCCGCTGACCCTCCCAGTGACGGTGACGTAGTCCCCGTACTTCCTCACGAAGTCCCCCATGGTGTCCTCTCTCGCCCAGGAACCCGCCATGACGAACTTACCCCTGACCCTCTTGGCCAACTCGCCGTAGATCTCGGGCCTGCCCCCAGGTCACGAGGCTGGCTCACTAACCCCTCGGCAGCTGCGTCAAGCTACGTGATGGGAGGGTTACGGGTACAGCTTGTCGATCAACCTGCTGCAGGGTTCCGATATCATCGCCACGATGACGTCCCTGTTGCACCTGATAAGTTCCCCTTTGCTGAACTCGCACCACTCCAGGCTCCTGTCCGGGTCGAAGAGCACCAGCCTAGTCAACTTCGCGGGGCAGTCCACGACGATCGAGTAATCGTGGTCTGGATACCTCACTCCGTCGCGGTCCAGAAACACACTGAAGCCGGGGATCAGGTACCTCGTCGACAGATCGGGTTTGAACCTTGAGACCTTCGCTCCCATTTCCACCAAGCTGCCTATATCGTACCTCCCGTTCAACGGGGTTAACGGTGGGACTTGGGGGAGAGATGAAGGGGGGTAGTGAAGGGATAACCCCCTGATCAGCCCGACTACGTCCCCCTCCCTCAAGTGAGGGTCGCCCATGGGGATCACCCGCTTCATCAGGATCGCCCCCTCCCGATCCCGCACCTCGACCTCCACGGACTTGCCCATCCCGTAGACCGTCCCGTAGAAGTGAGGGAGTAGGCTGTCCCTGTAGTTCTCCGCTTGGGAGACGGCACGTAGGTCGTACTGGGACTTGAACTCCAGGACGAGGAGGGGGTAATCGCAGTCCTGGCGCTCATAGCAGCATTTCACTCCGTAAATCACGAGATCGGGCTTGACGATTACCGGTATAAAGTCCCGGCGGTACGCGGGAGCGCTCACCGAACTGCACTCGGGGATAGCGCAGAGGCCGCTCCCGTTCAGTATCCTGGCGAACTCGGCCCTGAGGAACCTCTCGTAGGTAGGAGGGCGGAGCACCTCGCCTATCACGTTCTCCCTGGGGACGGTGAAGCGGGAGGTCCTGGCACTGGGGAGGAAAACGGAGAAGAAGTAGTTGAAGAGGCCGGCGTAGGAGTGGAACAGTCTGTCCTCCACTACCACGCCACGCTGGTACACCGTGAGGTACATGGAACTCGTCAAGTCCACGCTGACGGTGTACTCGGGATCCACTGCAGCGGAGTACCTCAACGCCTGGTTCCTCACCTTAGAGTGGGTGATCCTCCTCCCCGAACCCAGTTCGCTCTTGAACTCGAACAGGAACAGCGGACCGCAGAGTTCCCCCCAGCACACATACGTGACTAAGTCCGCTCTCCCGCGCCCTCCTACCCACATCTCCGGGATCGAAATGCTGTCAGCTCTCCCGGAGAAGTAATTCGTTAACTCCGCGTACCAGTAGTCCCTTATTTCGCCTTCACTGACGTAATGCAGGAGTCTCTTCACGGAATTCCTTATAATTTCATAGTATATAAGTTATCATTACTTTGTTAACACACGTTCGGTCTCTCGATCCTCACCCCCCGTCCCGCCCACGAAGGGGTGCCCACCCTGCGAACTCCAGTCGGATCGATGGAGGTCCCTGTATCTATGTGACGCGACGCGGGTGCTTTCAGTAAACAAGCCGGGAATCGGTGGGGGACCTCTACTGTGGTACTGCCATGGAGGTAGGGGCATTAGTCGCGGTCCGTTCCTGGGTAGCGGAACTCGAGGTTACTCGCTTCTCTCCGGGTACCTATCTCCTCCCATCCCCATCCCATCGATCCCGCCATCGGAAGGGCTTTCACTCCCCTACCTCACTGGATGAGTGGGCGGTGTACCCACCGATCGACGGGACGCCGCTTACCCTCCGCCTTTAAGGGGAGAGTCACTAAGTGGGCGCCATCGATGGAGGACCTCGCTGGTTAACCGCTTTGTGGACTGGTAATGACGCGCCCCCACAGAGAGGTCCAGCGGTCCTCTGCCAAGGGAGTTGAGTAACCAGCAAACCCTCTTTGACAGTAAACGCATTTAAGGTGGAAGAGCCCGCGACTCCGTGCAGTAGCCTCTGCGAGGCTAGGTCGACAGGGACGTCCAGTCCCGACGGGTCGGTTAGGTGGGGTAGACTAGGGATAGGCGGAGGTCCCCTCTCCCTACTCCTTCTCTCCTGGTCAGGGAGGCGGTCCTGGAACACGGCGGCCCCTTCGCGCTTACTACAGAGGGCCTCATCCCCGTTGAACAGACCGTATGCGCTGGCTTCCCTCCCCCTTCACGCAGTCCCCAAGACCCGCGAGTAGACCTCGGCGAACCTCCTCAACGCCACCTCGTTGATCCTCCCCGCGAAATCCCTGCTCCTCCTCCCCAGGACCTCGAGCCTCTCGCAGTCCAGTCCGTCGAGTACCCTCGCTAGCTCCCTTGGATCTCGAGGGGGGAACTTCGGGGTCTCCTTGAACACTGCCCTGAAGGAGGGTATGTCGCTCGCCACCACCGGCAGCCCCACGGAGTAGGCCTCCAGCCCCACGTACCCCAGCTCCTCGTAGGTCGAGGGGAGCACCAGCACGTCGACCTCCCTCATTAGCGAGAGGAGCTCCTCCCTGGGGAGGAAGCCGTGCGCTACCACTCCCCCCCTCCTCGATTTCACTTCCACGTACTTCGCAGCCCTTCCCCCTCCTCTCCCCACGAGGTGGAGTTCCACCCTCCGTTCGAGGTACTTGGAGGCCTCGAGGAGCGTCCTCAGGTTCTTCCTCGGCATGTCCAGGTCCCTGGAGACGAAGAGGACCTTGAGGGTCGGGTCGCAGGAGTAGGACTTGGGGGGCCTCAGCTCTACGGGGGGAGGGACGAAGTTCTCTGACTCCCTACTCACGTCCACCACGTACCTGGCCCTCCCGAACGACCTCGAGTCAGTAAGGTAGTGCTGCAGGGTCACCGGGAAACTCCCCAGGTTCTCCGGGAAGCTCAGACCCGTGGTCCTGATGACGGCCAGCTTGAAGTGACTCACGTACCCCCACCTGGTGGTGACTAAGCGGGCTGAGTCGCTGCCCCAAGGAGGGGTTGTCTCATGGACCAGGTCGAAGTCCCCCAGGACCTTTGACACCTCCCCTCTGTTGCGGAGGTAGGTCAGGAGGGGGAGCGCCCTGCTCCTCCACCTGAGCTTCACCTGGATCACGTCGTACCCCCTCCTCTCCTCCCCTCCCCCCTCCAATTCATCGAACGAGAGGAGTGTCACCTTGAACTTGGAGGAGAGGAGCCTCGCCAGTTCCAGCGTGTAGGACCCGACCCCAGACGACGCCCTGTCGTAGGCGGTAAGGAGCACCCTCACGGCCCCAGTTACGGGTTTCCACTTTAAAGATTTCCCCCACCCGGGGTAGGGGGAGATAAACGGCTCGCTCTAGGCGAATAGCGGGCTGGACGTTCCCCGTGACGCAGTTGCGGAGGGGGAGGGAGGGAGAGGGATCACCAACCGGGAGGTCCTGCTCTTCGCGCTCCCCCTCCCCGCCCCCCAGGGTGAAGCGCCATGCGTAGAGACGTGAGCGTTGGGAGGGGGTTGATACTGGTTGGGGGCGAAAACCCGTGGTATCACCTTCCTCCATTCCCCCCACGAACCTCTCCCATCTCTCCTATACCTTCACCTCCTGGGCATGGACTCCAGGTAGTCCTCGTATGCGGAGGCGGTCAGGTCCCAGTCGTACTTGAGCGACTCCCTGTAGCTCCCCTCCCAGAGGGAGGCCGAGAAGCGCTCGTCCAGCGCCCGCTGCATTAGCGAGGCGAGCCCCCTGACGTCGCCGTACCTCACCAGGAGGCCGTTCACCCCGTCCCTGACGAGCTCTGGGATCGCGCCTGTCGCGTAGCCCAGGACGGGGGTCCCGCATGCGTTGGCCTCGGTGACTGTCATCCCCCACCCCTCCACGAAGGAGGTGGAGAGGACAGCCCAAGAGGACTGGTAGAGCCTCATCTTCTCCTCCTCCGACACCCTGCCCAGGTACTTCACCCGTGGGTCTCCCCTGGAGGCCTCCTCCACCTCCCCCCTGAGGTCCCCCGTCCCCCGCGATCAGCAGGCTTGCGTCCCCCCTGACCTCCCTGAAGGCCCTGAGCGCGTCGAGGGGGTTCTTGTACCTCTTGAGCCTCCAGATCCAGAGGAAGGTGGGCCTGGGAGACCTCTCCCCGGGCCTGAACTTCCCGTGGTCCACCCCGTTCCTGATCACGGTGATCCTCTCGGGTCTAACGCCTAGCCTCCTCACGGACTCGGCGCGGGTGGTCTCGGAGACGGCTATCACCCTAGGGTAGAACTTGACAATCCTCTCGGCCCTCCTCAGGGCCCAGGCCAGGGGTTCCACGACCTCCAGGGCGAGCACGTCCTGGTGGACGTGGTGGAGGAGGGCTACCGCGTTGCGGTGCCGGAGGAAGGAGAGGAAGGGGACCGCGTGGGCCACGCTGTCCGCCACCACGTCCTGTTCCCCTAGGTAGCGGAAGTGGTTCAGGTGGAGGGTGAACGTGTTGCCCGCCCTCCTGACCAGGACCCCGTCCAGGTACTCCTCCCTCGGCCTGCCCGGGACCGCCTCCGAGACTATGGTCACCTCGTGTCCCCTCGCGGCCAGCCTCTTCCCCGCCTCCAGGAGGACCTGTTCGGACCCGCCCGCCCTGGGGTGGTGGGGATCCCTGTGGTTCACGAAGAGGACCCTCACAAATTGAGATGGGCGTGGGGAGTTATTATGCTTTCTCGACCAGGTGTCCCCAGGCCGATCAGGAGGGAGTGCGATCACGGGGTTCACTGTTAATATGGTTCAAACACTTCGCGTGGTTACCGCGGCTGGATGCTCCGTCGCTCCCAGTTCTGGTTACACCAGCCTCAGTATCTCCTCGGCCCTGTGCAGGTACGTGTGCCTCTCCACGCAGTCCCGCCTCAGGCTCTCCCCCACTTCCCTTCTCTCCTTCTCGTCCTCCAGGTAGTAGGCGAGCTTCTCGTTGAGATCCTCTACGCTCGAGTAAGTCTCGACCCTCCTGAAGAGTCGGGGGATACACTCCATCCTCTCGGTGAGGAGGAAACCCCCAGTCCCAGCGACCTCGAAAGTCCTCATGTTCGGCGCGTCAGCTGCCAGGTCCACGGGGTGGTGGACGTTGAGGTTCACCTTGGTTCGGTTCAGCACCCTGACGTACTCCTCGCCGAACACGGGAGGGTGGCGATAACCAGCCTTTAGGTACCAGAAGGACCCGAAGACGTGCGGTTTCACCCTCAGTCGCCGCAGGAGGGACCACCTGTTGGGGTAGAACGTCCCGACGAACGACACGTCGTACACCTTCCCCTCAGGGAGGGGCCTGTGGAACTCCGGGTCGCAGGCCCACCTAACAGTGAAGACCCTCCTGGCGCCCATCCTGATGAAGGGAAAGGTCCTCTCTGTTGTCACCAGCACCCCTTGGAAGTGGTGGAGCCTACCCCTCAGGATCGAGGGGAAGCGGTAGGTGTCCGGGTAGAAGAGGTAGGAGTTCAGCTGGGAGAGCCTAGAGAGAGTGTAGTCCGTGAGGAGCTCCCCTTTGAACACCAGGACCAAGTCCGGGTTCCCCAGTTCCCTCCTGTTCACGGGGAGGCGACTCAGGCGGAACCTGTAAGGGGGGAACCTCGTGGAGAGGAACCTGGTCAGGAACTTCCTGTCCACTCCCTGGTACTGATCCACGAACTCCACGGAGTGACCAAGTGAGCGGAGCGCCTTAACGAAGAAGTGTTCCGCGTTGTAACTGGAACTGACGCCTATGACGGTTACCCTCAACCCCTCCACCGTTCCCGCAAGTAGTTGAACGGGTTAATAGGATGTGAGGATCCCTCGGGAAAGGGGAGTTCCACTGACCTAGAACTGAGGTGCGGGTCTCAGCGAGACAGGGTTCCGCTAGACTCCGGGCGCTGAGGCAGTACTGGGAAGGAGGAAGATCCGAGTTTCCCTCACTGGTACAGGCAAGGGTGACCTCAGATGTATCTGAATGCGAGCACTTCGACTTCCCCCACTCCTCATGGAGTCTCATCTCACCTTAACCTGACCTCTCAAGGCGAAGAGAGGAGGTGAAATCCCATGGGTCCACGAACCTACTGAGATCGCTCTCCATGTCCCCACAGTGCGCATTCGCGAGAGGATGGAGGACGACGAGTGAGGTACGAGTCCTTATTGCTCCTGGTTATCCCGCAACACTTGAGCCACCTTCACCCTCAAGTCAGCGGGAAAGGAGATGTTGTGTCGACCCCCTGCTCCTGTTCACCATCGCGTTGAGGAATACGGTTAGTACCCAATCAGAAACTGCAAAGCCGTTGGTTCCTACCTATCCCCACACCCACAGCATAGCCAATGGGCCTCGCGGGAACAGCCTCTTCACGTGATTTTCCCAAGTGTACTCCCTCTGGACCTTTCTCAATCCCTCCTGCAGTTCCACGTACTTCCCCTCGTCCATCCCCCTCAGGAACTCTCTGATCCTCTCGAAATCGACGCCACGGGTCACCAGCCCGTAGATGTACCTCTCCACTATCTGGGCTGTCCCCAGCTCGTCGTTAATTACGAGAAGAGTGGTGTGTTGTATCCCCTCCACTGTGGCCGTGGCGAGGCCGTACTCCCCGTAACAGAACCTCACTAGGAACAGACTCCTATCGTATAGCGACGAGAGTTCTCCCTCAGGTACTCCCTCATCTCGACTATGTCCTCCACCCCACTACCTCTGAGCTCCCGCAGGAATTTGGCCCTGTTCTCCTTTCCTCTAGTTCCCGACAAGGAGGATCCCCTTCCCCGTCCTCTTGGCCAGCTCCACGTAGTCCCAGGGCCTCCTCCCCCTTGTCCCAGAAGGAGACGGAAACGAGGAAGTCCCACCTCTTATGGAAAAACCGATCCGCCACGGGGTCCGTGCCCGGGTAGTTGGGTACGGCGTCCACGCCATGCTTTCGCCTCGCTGACTCCGCCCCCTCCTCGGTGACCGCCAGTACCCTGTCCACTTGCGTTAGGGTACTCCTCTCCCAATCGTTAACGACACTGCCTAAGACTGGGATGCCGTAATCAATGAGTCTCTCGTGAACGAACACCGATAAGGTATAATGCCCACTTTCTCTTTAACTTTACGACAATCTTACCCCGCGAGCTGGTAGTGACAGATCAGGTAGTCCACTCCCTCCTCTTCAGCTACATGGGGAATGGCGTTGATCAGGCTTAGGTCGACAATACTCTCTACGCCCTCCCCTTGACGAACAGCTTGGTCCCGGCGTAGAAGAAAGATCACCAGAGTTAGCCCAAAATATAAGCTCAATCTCGATTACTCGACCGGAGAAACTTGTCGCTCTAACGCGCTTACAGGAAGTCCTCCTCGTCGCAGAGATGAGCGACTCAGCTAACCGCTTGGAACCGTAACCCCTCTCGTCTTTCCAATGCTCATGACTCAATCTCATGAATTAGCGAACGCCATTTCGCCTAGCGCAGCTACCACACCTGGTAGCTAAGAATTCCTCCTAGGAGGAACAACATCAAAAACCAAGATCATAAACCTCGCTAGCTTCGTAAGCCTTGTCACCGTAAAATCTTGTAACCTTCTTACCTTTTCCCTACAACTCTTTCACTGTATCAGCCGCCGATTATACTTAGTCACTCGTTACCTCAACGTCGAGTATCTCGAGATCGCCCTTCTCAATTACTACCTCTAGCTTGAGGAACTTTGTCCTCTTTTTACCACACATTACTATAATATGCCCTCCTAACTCGATTAGTGCTTATTCCCATCTGCTATTACTCCCAGTTCATCGCCATCTCTCGGGAAGTTGAATTCTATGTTTATTACTCTCCACCGTATTGTTGGGTAATCGAGGCTTATTGGAGTTATCTTCGTTTGCTCAAACGCTCATGTATCCCTTCAATTGCCTCTTAAGGTAGGAAGATGGGGAAGAAGGCTAAGAGTTCCGTTTGATATTTATACAATTTCTCACAATCTTCTACCGTAGAGTATTTTGAATTCTTCCTTAGTTAAAGAAGGGATTGTGTAACCCTTATTCCTTGTGAGAAACCCCTTAATTGCGTTGCTCATAATCTTCGCCTTCATTTCTGCTTTAAGAAAGTCCAGAAAGTATAAAGAGATATTCTTTACCGAATTTTTTACTACATCACTCCATTTCATAAACCTCACATTAAACCCTTTATCCCTTAACATTGCCGGTATACTAATAACGTTTTCATTACCGTGCAATTCCATAGCAATTTCCCTGACAGAATTCAACCAATTACCTTGAATCAACCTACCTTCTACACCTTCAATATCCATCTTAACCACAGAAAACTTACCTAGTGACTCTATGGTAGTCGTAATAACCTCTATCCCCTCATTTGACACCTTACTCCCTACCCCCTCATCGGATATCCTAATTTTAGCCCCATCTGCATCGTAAAGCGCCTTATTGACCAGGGTAACGTTTTTTAACTCGTTAACCTCAATGTTCCTCTTCAGAATTTCGAAGGCCCAAGGTAACGGCTCCACAGCTACTACTTCCTTAACTTTCCTAGCAATTTTCACTGTAAAATCGCCTATAAAAGCTCCGGCGTCTAGTACAGTGTCTTCCTTCTTGAACCTTAGGAAATCGTACTCACCTACTATGAACGTTGAGTAATAAACGTACTCGTATCCGTTAGGTATCTCTATCCTTAAACCTCCGTAACGGAATAAACTCACAGTATGAAATAGGAAAAGTGAGATTTAAAGCTATAAGATAAGAATAAAATCAGACGACAAACTAAACTTTAAACTCTTTTTCAATTTCCGTCTAGAAAAGACATTTCCATTTTTGTTAGCTATGTAGGGCTTGCTAATGTAATTGGATAATCACTGCAACGTGTATCTAAGATTGCCTCCTTGTTTTACGATCTTAAACTTCTTCTTTTAGGCTTAATATACTCTTTAGTATATGCTAAGCTACTTTAACCTAACATAATGCTACTCGTAGAACTCCTATATCGTGTCTTTTACCAGAAGTGTGAACTACCCCGCCCTCACGGACGGGGCATCCCCACCCCGCGATCTCCCGCTCCTCAGAGCGACCTCGATCCCCCCACAGCGGAGGTCCCACGGAACCGTTCTGTAATGCCCCGTGTGGAAGAGGGGTTACGAAGGGTCTGCTCTCCACAGGCTTGAACCCCAGTCCCGAGGGTACGACCTCTTACAGCCAGAGGTCTGTATATATCTTTTTTTAGAACTATAAAAAGGCTTCTATAAGGGGGCTGTCCATCCTCACGGAGGGGGACTTCCGCCCCCTTAAACCCCCAGAAAGTTAATAATTAAAAACTTACATTAGAGAATATGGAGTATATCCCGCCTAAACGATTACTTGAATTAATAAGACAGTATAGTATAACTTTCGCAAACTGGTATTCAGTAATGCTCGACATTTATTTTCATATAGAGAAAATAAAATGTAAATTAAGAAATGGACAAGTCTTATACTTAAAGCCTAATGAAGTAGTTTTGTTGGCCGGACTAAGGATCACTGAGCTCAATGAAGATGGTGTGAAATTTCAATTTAAAGGAAGGGAAATTTATCTGAAGGGTTGGAAATTAAGTTACCCGGGAGATTCTTTCTCGGATTATTGGAGAATTAACGTTAAAGGTAAAAGAGTCTTAGATATAGGAGCCGGGATAGGAGATTCCCCAATTTACTTTTCTATCGCGGGTGCAAAGGAAGTAGTAGCAGTAGAGATAGATAAAAGAAAAGTTGAACTAATGAGAGATAACCTAAAAGTTAACGGAATTAATAACGTTACCATAGTAGATAAAGGAGTTGGAGTGGAAGATAGTAATAATATTATAAGTTGGCCGAAATTGGTTTCTCTTTACGGGCCCTTTGATGTAGCTAAAATAGATTGCGATGGGTGTGAGAGAATAATTGCCCCTTACATTAAGGAAATTAGTGAACTACTCATAGAATGGGATAATGATTATCAGGACGTAATAAGCAGCTTGAATAAAAACGGTTATAAAGTAAATGTTGAGCACACCCTAAAGAACTTAGGGTTTATATACGCAAAGAAGAAGTAAATCTCTATGAAGATCTTTTTACTTACCAGCCATCTTAAAGAAAGAGATGGAGCAAGCAGAGCAATAATAAATTTTGCCAAGGGAATAAAAAGGTTAAGCAATTACGAGCCTGTAATCGTTTCGTTATCAGTTTCACTAGACACTAGCAAGCTAGGAAACATACAAGTAATCAATCTAGGTAAAAGTTTGGGAATATTTTCTAGTTTTTAGAGTTCTTCTAGGTTCTTCCTCTCCTCTAAGACCATTTAGAAAGTATATTCTAGAAGATGGAAAATTCATTGTTGCTACAGATGATTTAGTTCCCCTTTCAGAATTTAAAAACGATTTAGTCTATTGGAGTCAAGGAGTTTTAATTAACGTATTCTTCTGGGAACCATTTTATAGAAAGAATAAGTTAATTTCTGTTTTAGGGTCTCCTTTCCTCCTACATAATACAATAAAATTTTCCGATTTCGTTAGGAAATATAAGATCGTACTAGCAAACAGTAAAACTTCAGCAGTTTATGTTTCTTTATTTTATAATAGACCTCCTAGCTCAGCAGTTTATCCACCCCTAGATACAGATTTCTTTAAGCCTTCCAAGAGTAAAGAAAAGTTCGTGTTAGCAATTTTAAAGAGAGGTTATCCCTCCCACATTGAGCTGTTAAGTAAACTTGCTGAAAAAGTAAAGATGAAGGTTATAGGGTATAAAATACCTAATGCTGATTATTTAGAGAAAGTTAGTGATGAAGAATTGAGAGATCTCTATTCTTCCGCGTTAGTTACACTGTATCCAGTAGACTTTGAATATTTTGGCTACATTCCAGTAGAATCTATGGCCTCTGGGACGCCAGTTATCGCTTTTAGATATTCTGGTGGACCGTCTGAGACTATAATAGATGGGGAAAGTGGGTGGTTAGCATCAGATGAAGAAGAATTTTATCGTTTAACAATGAAAATTTACAGTGAAGGTTACTCAGAGGACGTTAACATAAAAAGCAGAAAGAGAGCTGAAGAATTTTCTATACAAAATCAAACTAAACTATTGCTATCTATCTTAGATAAGCTAAAAGTATGACTACACGGAAAGCATTGGATTACTACGCACTTTTTTAAGATAGAAACTTCTACCTTTCTCTACCGAGAACGCTGCCATCAAAGAGAGTCCTTGAAGGAAAAAATTCCATTTATTTGGGTATTTTAAAGAACATTTTAAATTCTTTATCACGTCAATTAAGGCTTCTCTCCTACTAATTTCTTTAGAAAGCATCTTATATATTAGCCCACGCTGAATAATTGACATTTCAATAAAATCTTTCAAAACTTTACTATTAAATATCCGTTTAAAATATAATGCGTCCTCATATTACATCCTGAATAATGATAGATTTACGTCCTTATTACCGCTTTGGCTCGTAAGAAGTCTATAATGGGTTAACCTTCTAAAAAATCTATCATGATAGGTAGCTTATTTTCTATGGCACAGAATAATAGAAATGTATCAACAGTTATCTTAACGTTTCTCAATAGGTCAACGCACCTCATTGCTAGATCTCTACTAATCACAATGGAACTTACATTAAATCCAGCTTTAAGCTTAAACAAAAGCTTCTTCAATTTTTGTGAGTCAATATCACTGTAATATACAAATCCTCGGTTATCTATAGAAGAATAGGAACCTATTGCTTTATAAGAAAATATCTCTTGATCATTATGATAAAATCCTATATCATATTCACTGAATTTATGGACGACTTCCCTAATTTTACTCTTACTAAATAAATCATCATCTTCTAAAAAGAATAATATATCGCCAGAACTCTGAGATATACCCAATGAAATCTTTCTGCCTAATGTTCCATCGTCTGTGTGAATATTCTTTATATGATACGCCCCTAAAAAAGAGTCGATCTCACTGTCCTTGAAATTCTTCACTACTATAATTTCTGTTGGGCCTAATGAATTTTCCATGATTGACTTAATAGCATCTTTTATAAACGCCTTCCTCTTGTGCGCGGTAACGATTACTGTAGATCTTAGCACAAAAACTATAATACGCGTTTTTTATTATTATTTCTTTATAATGACTAACTATGCGTCGTTTAAAGAGGTGGGCGATTCAGGACTCCATTGCGATTTCTATTTGCTTCTATAGAATGAAAGTGACTTAATTGATCCTACTAGTGCACTGAAAGGGGACGAGCGCTAGGTCATACCGTGAGGTGTCCAATCACGTGGTGACCGCGCTCCTCCTTGAGGTAGTTGGGGAGGACGCGTTATTAAACGGCTGAGATGGAGAGGAGGGCCCTGGGG
>Ga0208151_100599_pt1 | contig 14154 bp, 2 predicted proteins | sample ECH_Bhost_MetaG_FD_187130 | JGI IMG/M metagenome (GOLD analysis project Ga0208151, IMG submission 187130) | Hot spring microbial mat communities from Yellowstone National Park, Wyoming, USA - ECH_B host_MetaG (SPAdes) (version 2) | ecosystem: Environmental > Aquatic > Thermal springs > Hot... | reverse complement strand
GATACACACGCCCACTGCCTCTGGGTCTTATTACTTCTATGTAACTTTCAATTCCTCATTTTAGGATACAGATAGTTGAACTCCAAAAGGAGTATATAGAAACTTTCAATTCCTCATTTTAGGATACAGAGTTCATAAACAAAGCGTTTTCAACTTTCCGCATAGAAATCTTTCAATTCCTCATTTTAGGATACGAGAGGAGCCCCCTGTGGCCCGACGGCTTCGTTGACTCTTTCAATTCCTCATTTTAGGATACCAATTGCATCCTTTCTTGCTCGTGCGTGGTCGGGTTCAACTTTCAATTCCTCATTTTAGGATACAGTAGTTTTTACTAGACGCGGAAAAACACTAGCTTTTCTGCGACTTTCAATTCCTCATTTTAGGATACTAGATGTCTCCCCCGTCCACAGAGTAGGAAAAAATTGGGGCTTTCAATTCCTCATTTTAGGATACAACTGGTCTGGCTGGACGTCCAGTGTGTCCAGGATACCTTTCAATTCCTCATTTTAGGATACTGGTAAAGGCAGGCTTCGCAACTTTTGTGTTCACTACTTTCTTTCAATTCCTCATTTTAGGATACTAACCCTCGAGCAAGCTCTGAACTATGTGCAAGAGCTAGCTTTCAATTCCTCATTTTAGGATACGTGGTGGTCTACCACAGGGGGCGGGGTGGTTCTTCTTTCAATTCCTCATTTTAGGATACCGGAGGAAGACGCCGAGAGTTTCCAGGATATGGTGATCTTTCAATTCCTCATTTTAGGATACAGCCACCGACTCCACTGGGAGGAACTGGTCATCTGAACTTTCAATTCCTCATTTTAGGATACCCTGCGCGTTGTAGGGGTAAGTCCCAGAGACGAATCTTTCAATTCCTCATTTTAGGATACATAACAATGCGTGCGACTGGATGGTTGATATAACTTTCAATTCCTCATTTTAGGATACACACCTTCGTGGGGTATGGAAAAAGAAAAAAAGGGTGCTTTCAATTCCTCATTTTAGGATACGGTATAATCACGGAGAGTGAGGCCCAACTCTACCTCTTTCAATTCCTCATTTTAGGATACGTTTCCTTTAGGTTCATATTACCACCAAGATACAAACAACCTTTCAATTCCTCATTTTAGGATACACACCTGAAGGTTGTCGTAGAGGATGTTCTGTATGTTCCCTTTCAATTCCTCATTTTAGGATACACTATCACTTAACCTGATGTATAAGTTGCTGTATACTTTCAATTCCTCATTTTAGGATACTTCTACCAGCAATTTATGTAGGAAACCCATTATATACTTTCAATTCCTCATTTTAGGATACGAGTTATGAACCGTGCTATCATGCAATACAAGCACTCTTTCAATTCCTCATTTTAGGATACTCTACTACTCGTCGTCATCGTGGCAGTATTACATTTTATAGCTTTCAATTCCTCATTTTAGGATACCGTAGCAAACCCAGAGTCGCCGCCCGCCGAGTATGTGCTTTCAATTCCTCATTTTAGGATACAAGTGGGATGTGGTGGGGTGTCCTCAGTGTTGTGTACTTTCAATTCCTCATTTTAGGATACTATAGTCGGACAGTGCCTAGTTCAAAGAATCCATTCGACTTTCAATTCCTCATTTTAGGATACGGTCTTATCGGGTCTAACATGCACTCATCCCAACTTCCTTTCAATTCCTCATTTTAGGATACAAGCGATTACAAGGTGTTTAATAGTTTATGGCAAGAAATCTTTCAATTCCTCATTTTAGGATACCTTTGCCATAATTGGGGCTGGGATAGGCTACTTCAGCTTTCAATTCCTCATTTTAGGATACAGCTTGCAACATACGCAGCATGTTGATATTCGTTATTTGCCTTTCAATTCCTCATTTTAGGATACAAGGTGTACAGAGTGCGGGTTGAAGGGGAAGTGTTCGTCTTTCAATTCCTCATTTTAGGATACCTAACATGGATAGTAAAAGCGATGCTCGATAGAGCGCAATACTTTCAATTCCTCATTTTAGGATACGAAGTAACCAAACCGCCAGCACCACCAGCACCATTAGCTGTCTTTCAATTCCTCATTTTAGGATACTTGGTGGAGAAAAAGACACGGGTTTGGGTCATACTATTAGGCTTTCAATTCCTCATTTTAGGATACTCGTAAAAGAATTAATGAGTAAAACAAAAGTGGTTATACTCTTTCAATTCCTCATTTTAGGATACATACCAGTTTCTCTAGTGGGGTAGAACTATCATTTAAGCTTTCAATTCCTCATTTTAGGATACACACTACTACAAAAAATACTAAAGAACTACTTAGACACCACTTTCAATTCCTCATTTTAGGATACAGGGCCTTATGTAGTCGCTATAGCTTAGCTATATCATCTTTCAATTCCTCATTTTAGGATACAATCATAAAAGTCCTAAGCGAAACAACCATAACTAGTAACTTTCAATTCCTCATTTTAGGATACGTATCCCGACGCGCTTATCGAATACTGTGCGCTTGAACCATCTTTCAATTCCTCATTTTAGGATACGTAAACCGTACCCGTGCTATTCTCCGTTAAGGTAACCCTTTCAATTCCTCATTTTAGGATACCCGCCTCGTGCTCCCCCCTGGGAGCCCCCGTATAGATCCTTTCAATTCCTCATTTTAGGATACTTAAACACAGTGAAACTTTAAGTGGTCACCAATTCGTCTTTCAATTCCTCATTTTAGGATACAACCCGAACTAGTGGTTGACGCAACTAACTCAGCTATGTTCTTTCAATTCCTCATTTTAGGATACCCATTAGCGTCGTAATGGGCACCCCTTGACAAGACGTATCTTTCAATTCCTCATTTTAGGATACGAGAGCTAAGAGGCTAGAGCCAATTTTTAGTTACCTTTCAATTCCTCATTTTAGGATACAGACGAGTCAGGTCGCGTGTTTCTGAGATGTCCACGTCATCTTTCAATTCCTCATTTTAGGATACTCACCGCAGTATGTTTACGTCGTAGGCAACGAGAACACTTTCAATTCCTCATTTTAGGATACCAACTGTAATGTATTATTCCACCACTGTGTTCCAATAGCCTTTCAATTCCTCATTTTAGGATACGCGTTGGGGTGGGCCACCCAACCCATTCTCGCAACTTTCTTTCAATTCCTCATTTTAGGATACCAAAAAAGGGCTGTTAAGCACTTTTGGGGTGTGAAAAACTTTCAATTCCTCATTTTAGGATACTAATAGCGAAACACCTAAATTATAATTAAACATATCATTGACTTTCAATTCCTCATTTTAGGATACCAGAGCCCCCAGTGGCCAAGAGGAGAAAGAAATATGTCTTTCTTTCAATTCCTCATTTTAGGATACATGAACAATTCAAAGCATTCATGGATAAAATAATCTTTCAATTCCTCATTTTAGGATACTTACCAGGCAAGAAACTGTTTATTAGAGTTACAAGTGGTCTTTCAATTCCTCATTTTAGGATACATGGCGGGTAACCCCTTGTCGTGGGGCGACTTAGCTTTCAATTCCTCATTTTAGGATACACATAGTTAGGGTCGTTTAGCCGACTGTTCAAATTCTTTCAATTCCTCATTTTAGGATACCAAAAAATTTGTATGCGACCGTTTCATGAGATAGGGAAAGCTTTCAATTCCTCATTTTAGGATACAATGAGCGTTGTTTTACCCGTGCCCTTCGGCCCAATTACTTTCAATTCCTCATTTTAGGATACCACCGCTTGACCCGTGAAGACACCGTTGGCTGGAACTTTCAATTCCTCATTTTAGGATACTCCAAGAACTTCAAAACACACACACGCCAGACAGGGCTAACTTTCAATTCCTCATTTTAGGATACAGCTCTCTGAACTCTACGCTGGTTCACACACCCTTTTTACTACTTTCAATTCCTCATTTTAGGATACTAATTTGGTGGATTACGTTTTCTACCAGCAGGAGGATGACTTTCAATTCCTCATTTTAGGATACAGGAAAGATGATTCCGAAAGAGCTGGCTGAACACATATCCACTTTCAATTCCTCATTTTAGGATACCGTCTAGGGTTAGACGTGTTCGAAAACGCTTTTTTAACTTTCAATTCCTCATTTTAGGATACCCGACATACTTACTGCTAGTAACGTCGAGGAACTTGTTGCTTTCAATTCCTCATTTTAGGATACAGACGCTAGGGAGGTTTTCATAAACATACTCGAAGACTACCTTTCAATTCCTCATTTTAGGATACTGCGGAAATTGTCGAGGTTCATGAAAAAGTTCCTACTTTCAATTCCTCATTTTAGGATACTTAGGAAGCGCCCTCATCAGCTTTTTATTCGAGTCTTTCAATTCCTCATTTTAGGATACGCAAGGAAGCGCAGACAGAGAATGATATACAAGCGTCTTTCAATTCCTCATTTTAGGATACACTCACACTTAGGGAGTGTGAGTGGGAGGGACACGCTATCACTTTCAATTCCTCATTTTAGGATACCGACAACCCCTGGGGCCTCAAGGTGAAGAAGGAGCTAGTCTTTCAATTCCTCATTTTAGGATACCATACTTTTTGGCAGTATCCCTTCGACGAACACGGTCTTTCAATTCCTCATTTTAGGATACTGGCTAGGTTCTCCGGTGATAAGCTTGACTGGTATGTCAAACCTTTCAATTCCTCATTTTAGGATACTTTGACTTTCTCGATTATTTCAATCAGTTTCTCATCTTTCAATTCCTCATTTTAGGATACCCCCACCGCTGTCGCTACGGGTTTGGGTTTCAAGGTTCTTTCAATTCCTCATTTTAGGATACTTGCTATACACAACAACAGGCCAAATCGGTTCGAGCTCTTTCAATTCCTCATTTTAGGATACGAGAAAATATCATCGAGCGTGATTAATGACAGTTTACTTTCAATTCCTCATTTTAGGATACAAATCCGTGTCAACGAGAGCGGTTTTACCCTTCTTCTTTCAATTCCTCATTTTAGGATACAAACCTTGTTTTCATTCATGCTTTACTCACCACTCTCAACTTTCAATTCCTCATTTTAGGATACAAACACAAATTTCTAGTCCTGACCACGAAACCATACACCTCTTTCAATTCCTCATTTTAGGATACCCGAGTGATACAGCTATCTCGAAAATGAAGCTTACAATAAACTTTCAATTCCTCATTTTAGGATACCACAAAATAAACGTGATGCCATGCTGAGAACCATGATAACTTTCAATTCCTCATTTTAGGATACAAAAGTAGCGGTTTTTGAAGTTGATGCGTTAGACTTTCAATTCCTCATTTTAGGATACTTGATGAAATATGTAACAAAGACGCTACGACAAGGTGACTTTCAATTCCTCATTTTAGGATACTGATGCTCATAGAAAGGTTCAGAAGCATTGGAATTCTTTGTCTTTCAATTCCTCATTTTAGGATACCCATTATACATGCTTAAGGCGTGATGGCTATGGGTATCGTCTTTCAATTCCTCATTTTAGGATACAGGCGCCATGTTTCAAGCCCCTAAGCCAATCTAAATCTTTCAATTCCTCATTTTAGGATACGTTCACGGCAAAAGGATAGCTCAACGTTTAGCTACTTTCAATTCCTCATTTTAGGATACTCGTGATGGACCACGTGTTAGCGTCAGCCCAAAACGACTTTCAATTCCTCATTTTAGGATACCGGGTCGATAAGGCTGAACTAGACCACTAGGTTGTCTTTCAATTCCTCATTTTAGGATACTAATATTGGGGGTGTGCCTGTGGTTACTCAGGAAACTATTACTTTCAATTCCTCATTTTAGGATACTTACCTGACCTGTGGTATTATACTGAAAAGGTATAATCTTTCAATTCCTCATTTTAGGATACGGCGTTCAGCGTAGAGGAGAAGTAGGCTGGCTTATCTTTCAATTCCTCATTTTAGGATACTAACACTATAACTGTGAAGAGTGTAAATACCGCTGTTAAACTTTCAATTCCTCATTTTAGGATACAGCCACGCTTGGTTCCCAGCGGTATCCGCAGGGTGTACCTTTCAATTCCTCATTTTAGGATACTCACTTTCGCCTCCTTATGGTAAAGAATACCGTAGTGGCTTTCAATTCCTCATTTTAGGATACTTATATACTTTGTTGAAATTATCTTTGACCCAAAAATGGCCTTTCAATTCCTCATTTTAGGATACTGGAACAGGCGTGGCATTCGGTGCGAAGACGCAGACATTCACTTTCAATTCCTCATTTTAGGATACCAGGTGCACTATCAGTGTCTTCTGGTTACACAGTAACGCCTTTCAATTCCTCATTTTAGGATACCTACAGGACGGGCCACACGACGAAAAAATATATGTGTGCATCTTTCAATTCCTCATTTTAGGATACAATAGTATTATTGAGAACACCATGTGCTCGAACACGTAAACTTTCAATTCCTCATTTTAGGATACCTTGGGTTAAACCCAAGCCGATGGTAAAATTGGATAACTTTCAATTCCTCATTTTAGGATACAGAGACTTTAACGGGGTCATGCTTAGGTCGCATGACCAACTTTCAATTCCTCATTTTAGGATACTGGAGACACAGAACACTGAAAAAAGAGACGCCATGTTACTTTCAATTCCTCATTTTAGGATACGTAAACTTGGTTGAAAGTAGCTCAATGGGGCGATTCTTTCAATTCCTCATTTTAGGATACAACAGGCATCGGGTTCATGTCTACCCCAAACACTACCTTTCTTTCAATTCCTCATTTTAGGATACGCGGGGTTTTTCTCTCCGCTTGGGCGTTTTGCGGGTTTCTTTCAATTCCTCATTTTAGGATACCATCGTCGGGTGCTTCCGAAGTGGAGACCGATGTGCTTTCAATTCCTCATTTTAGGATACTTTCGACTTACTATTGATGTAAGTGGTAGTAGTTCACTTCTTTCAATTCCTCATTTTAGGATACAGGCATCCATTAATGCCTAACCCATTCACTAGGCTATTTAACTTTCAATTCCTCATTTTAGGATACTCGTGGTCTTCACTTGTAATTTGCGTTTCTTTTCCAACCTTTCAATTCCTCATTTTAGGATACAAGGAAGGTACAGGATACACGTACCTAGACGCGCGTTAATCTTTCAATTCCTCATTTTAGGATACAATACAACACGGGTATGTTCATCAGGAAGTTCATGCTCTTTCAATTCCTCATTTTAGGATACTTCCCGATAAGACCAACGTGGAAAGTTGGCAATGGTTTCTTTCAATTCCTCATTTTAGGATACCAAAAGGAAGGTTAATATTAGCTTTGAGTGATGGGTATGAGTTCTTTCAATTCCTCATTTTAGGATACCAGAGCAGGACTGGGCGTCCCGCCTCGGCGAGGACTGCTTTCAATTCCTCATTTTAGGATACAGGCAACTCACCATACGGGTGAGGCGAAGCGCGTCTATGGCTTTCAATTCCTCATTTTAGGATACCTAAAACTGCAATACGTAACAGCTCAAGGACACCTAGCTTTCAATTCCTCATTTTAGGATACGCTGGATTTATCGCTGATGTGTATATGGCTGGTGCCTTTCAATTCCTCATTTTAGGATACGAGAATATAACCCGTTTACTCAATTATATCGAGACCGTAACTTTCAATTCCTCATTTTAGGATACGGAAATAGGCCTTATCAGCTATTGTCGACCACTCGTCGCCTTTCAATTCCTCATTTTAGGATACTGTTAGAAAATTGTATTCGAGTGCAAGGCTGTACGCTTATTCTTTCAATTCCTCATTTTAGGATACTGTAAGCTGTGTTTGGGTGGGTCTTGTTGGTGTAATCTTTCAATTCCTCATTTTAGGATACAGGTGGAGAAAGTGCTACTGTTTCTTAAGAAGACAGGTTTCTTTCAATTCCTCATTTTAGGATACATTCGGTATGGCACAAAACAACCATGTAGAACTCTTTCAATTCCTCATTTTAGGATACCACCACGACGGCGCTAACACCCGCCAAATCATATCTTTCAATTCCTCATTTTAGGATACGGGGTTTCAGTGTTACAAGTGGAACTGAGATAACGTTTACTTTCAATTCCTCATTTTAGGATACCCTCTCCATCCTAGCGTGGTTCGCGGAGTATGAAACTTTCAATTCCTCATTTTAGGATACTTGCCAGACAGTGCAAAGCGTGGCTTGTTACTTACTCTTTCAATTCCTCATTTTAGGATACTTCATTACTAAGTTGAGAGAGTATGAGCAAACAATTTACTTTCAATTCCTCATTTTAGGATACTTATGAGTTGAATGCTATGGAGTATTTGCGTCATAATTACTTTCAATTCCTCATTTTAGGATACTGTAGTAAATTGTATAATTGTTTGGGTCTTTAAACGTTATCTTTCAATTCCTCATTTTAGGATACCATGACAGTTTATCTTTCAAGTACCTTTTCACTGTCTACTTTCAATTCCTCATTTTAGGATACCGGGGTCTACCTTCTCCTTCAAGCTCAATATCTCCACCTTTCTTTCAATTCCTCATTTTAGGATACTAAACTATAAGCCCTTGTACCTTCAGTACGACAGGAAACTCTTTCAATTCCTCATTTTAGGATACAACACTCACACTTACAGGTACCGCGTATGCATAGATCTTTCAATTCCTCATTTTAGGATACTATTATGCCTTGGTCTGAGGCTGTTGGTCGTTCTGATGTCTTTCAATTCCTCATTTTAAGATACACTTTGGTTGGCATCTAGACACTCACCGCAAGTGAACTTTCAATTCCTCATTTTAGGATACCAAAAACATGGAAATACAAAATAGAGAGAAAAAGGAAGCTTTCAATTCCTCATTTTAGGATACAACATGAAGTCTGGTACCTTTTCGCCGTCTACAACTTTCAATTCCTCATTTTAGGATACCTGTTTGTGTCAAAATAGTTAATCTCTAAAAATACTGTCTTTCAATTCCTCATTTTAGGATACCGTGTATCGGAATGGCTTGAAGCCGAGCTTTCGGGATATATTCTTTCAATTCCTCATTTTAGGATACACGCAGCTTGTTCGCTCTGAGCCGTGAAGGGTTGATACTTTCAATTCCTCATTTTAGGATACGGGTTTGAGTATGAAAGTGTTATAGTGCTAGTACTACTTGTCTTTCAATTCCTCATTTTAGGATACTATCTCTATTGGGGCCGTGTTCTGAGTGTTACCTGAGATTCTTTCAATTCCTCATTTTAGGATACCCTACAAAAAGAGGCGAGGTTAAAAGGGTTAGCTCAATCTTTCAATTCCTCATTTTAGGATACCAGGTGCCCCCCGGCTTCGTCGCCATCAACCGCGCTTTCAATTCCTCATTTTAGGATACTGGCACAGGCGTGGCATTCGGAGCCAAGACCCAGACATTCACTTTCAATTCCTCATTTTAGGATACAGGCAAGTGGCGCTTGAGCGCGTGCGTGAACTAATGCGTACTTTCAATTCCTCATTTTAGGATACCACGCGAGCGGAACAAGGAGGCCGACGAGCTCACACTTTCAATTCCTCATTTTAGGATACGTGTGGTATGGTGAGCGCAGTGTTTCACAGCTACGTGACTTTCAATTCCTCATTTTAGGATACCACATACGTCTGTATTTTCAGCTTTTGCTGATAGTCTTTCAATTCCTCATTTTAGGATACACACCTGATTATAGGCCTGCATAAAGCTGGAGTACTTTCAATTCCTCATTTTAGGATACGCTCGATGAAGCAAAGATAAACTCAGTTTTAAATTCTTTCAATTCCTCATTTTAGGATACCTAACGCTAACGGTAAACCCACTAGGCTGCACGTAATCTTTCAATTCCTCATTTTAGGATACCACTCTGTTAAACCACCCCTGTGTTTCACTGCTTTTCTTTCAATTCCTCATTTTAGGATACCTATGCTTGAAGAGGCAAAATGTCCACGATGCGGTTATCAGCTTTCAATTCCTCATTTTAGGATACCAATCTCTGCTATTTTTAGTATTCCTATTACGTCGTTCAACTTTCAATTCCTCATTTTAGGATACTATTAGCGGTTCAACTCCAAGTAGTATTAATTTGCTTTCAATTCCTCATTTTAGGATACTTACTTTTGACAATACAAGCGATGAATGGGCTTTTGCCATCCCTTTCAATTCCTCATTTTAGGATACCGGGCAAAGCGTGAAGTAAACAAGGTGAGTACCATGACCACCTTTCAATTCCTCATTTTAGGATACGCGCTAGGTGGACTTGTGAAAACAGTATATAACGCATTTCTTTCAATTCCTCATTTTAGGATACAGACGCAAATAGTCAGTGAAGACCATGAGACAATAAATCTCTTTCAATTCCTCATTTTAGGATACCCAAGTTGCAGTCTACCCATTGAACTACTTTCGCTTACGTCTTTCAATTCCTCATTTTAGGATACTTTGTTTGCACACTGGACACTCAACTAGCTCATGGATACCTTTCAATTCCTCATTTTAGGATACGGATTTTCTGTGGGATAACGCTCTTCCCCCGAATCAACTTTCAATTCCTCATTTTAGGATACGTTCTTCGAGCGGCACTTTCGGCGTCGACCTAGTCGTCGACTTTCAATTCCTCATTTTAGGATACTTGGCTGAGTCTCCCTCATCCGCTGTGAATTTCCCTGTTTCTTTCAATTCCTCATTTTAGGATACTCGACACGCCCATAAAAAATAAGTGAAGCCCCACAGCAACTTTCAATTCCTCATTTTAGGATACAAAACCAGATATTTGACTCTCAATTATAACGATTACACCCTTTCAATTCCTCATTTTAGGATACGAAAAGGGCGGTAAAGCGCTTTTGGGGTGGTCAAATTACCACTTTCAATTCCTCATTTTAGGATACTGAAGCGTATGACACACAACCAACACTAAGAGTAGTCATCTTTCAATTCCTCATTTTAGGATACCCTAGATGTTGGGCAATACCTATTTTTCCATCCAAGACCACCTTTCAATTCCTCATTTTAGGATACATAAGACGAGTAGAGATAGCACGACAAAGACGAACGGGTCTTTCAATTCCTCATTTTAGGATACTTGGGGTGAGAAGCAGTTAGGTAACACTGTGGGGATAATATCTTTCAATTCCTCATTTTAGGATACACAGATACATTTTACCCACAATATTCAAGGAATTGGACGCTCTTTCAATTCCTCATTTTAGGATACTAGCTATAATAGATAGAAAAAATCAAGGTCCTAAAAACTTTCAATTCCTCATTTTAGGATACCAGACCAAGTTATCTCATACTCGAACTTTTCACCCCCTACTTTCAATTCCTCATTTTAGGATACGGCGCCTAAACGATGGGCGCTTAAATCGACGTCTATGCTCTTTCAATTCCTCATTTTAGGATACCGTGTTGGGTGCACGGCTTGTAAGCATGAAATTACTTTCAATTCCTCATTTTAGGATACCGAGACAAGCGGGTGTGAACGCGTCGTCAGACGAGGCGTCTTTCAATTCCTCATTTTAGGATACCTGTACGTGATAGGCACTGCTTCGAGTGACACGATCTTTCAATTCCTCATTTTAGGATACGAGCAAGAATATACACACTCGACAGCTGAACGTGTTTAATCTTTCAATTCCTCATTTTAGGATACATTTTTATGCCACATGAACATATTTGTGTGAAGTACTTTCAATTCCTCATTTTAGGATACCAGACCCATGCCACCCTTCATCCTTCGCTATCTTGTGGCTTTCAATTCCTCATTTTAGGATACGCAAAGTCCTACTGAAACAGTTATAGTTGTTGGATTTTTCTTTCAATTCCTCATTTTAGGATACCAAGGCAACTAGTAGCACAAGTTATATTGGGGCAAATATCTTTCAATTCCTCATTTTAGGATACTAGAGAGAATGTTCATGATTGACGGGGTGGAACTGTAAAACTTTCAATTCCTCATTTTAGGATACCTAAACAATTGGCGGTATTAAAAATGACTAATTTAAAGTCTTTCAATTCCTCATTTTAGGATACAACACTATTTACGACATCATTGACGGGAAAGAAGTTAAACTCTTTCAATTCCTCATTTTAGGATACTACGGGTGGGGACGAAGTAAAGATTTTAGTCCCAAGAACTTTCAATTCCTCATTTTAGGATACATAACCCGAACACAAATATAGATTTTATTGAGCTAAACACTTTCAATTCCTCATTTTAGGATACTACATGCTAAGCGTAACCCCAACACTACTACAAAAAATATCTTTCAATTCCTCATTTTAGGATACTGATGAAGCAAGCGAAAGATGATAGAGAGAGAGGTGTAATCTTTCAATTCCTCATTTTAGGATACGCTGTGCAGTCTTTTACCACCAATTCTAGGTATCAGGTCTTTCAATTCCTCATTTTAGGATACTTGCAGTACCACCCACCTGCGTACCTGTTAACGCCTTTCAATTCCTCATTTTAGGATACCTAGGGCAGTTTGACACGCAAATCACTTATAGAGTCTTTCAATTCCTCATTTTAGGATACATAATGGGTTTTGGCATAGTAGTGCTGGTGCAAGGTGTTACTTTCAATTCCTCATTTTAGGATACTGCCGGCTCGTGGTGTTGCTGGTTCGCAGGCGAATATCCCTTTCAATTCCTCATTTTAGGATACACACTTTGGCAAGGTGACATACTAGTGGTTATGTATACTTTCAATTCCTCATTTTAGGATACAGCGTAAAGGCGGTTAAAGGCTTACCTACCCCCGTGCTAACCTTTCAATTCCTCATTTTAGGATACATGCCTGATGCCAAAGACCCTTCAAAATTGCTTGTGCTTTCTTTCAATTCCTCATTTTAGGATACCCATTACATCACATACAGTTTTTCCTGTAAAAGAATCATAGCTTTCAATTCCTCATTTTAGGATACTAATGAGTACTGTAAAGGATAAAAAAACTGTGGAAGTGTTCTTTCAATTCCTCATTTTAGGATACCTGAGAAGGGCGTGATACGCATGACGCACCTGATGTTTGCTTTCAATTCCTCATTTTAGGATACTCATACTTAACCTATCAGTTGGCACACAATACTGGATCTTTCAATTCCTCATTTTAGGATACAGCTAACAGTGCGCGACGTATGCCTGCTATCCTCACTTCTTTCAATTCCTCATTTTAGGATACAAGTGGATTTGGGCACAGCGCAGCGCGCAGTGTGGTATGGCTTTCAATTCCTCATTTTAGGATACTTGTGGTTCTTAAACACCAGAAAGCAAACACAAGAAACCTTTCAATTCCTCATTTTAGGATACAAGCTCTGATTAGTCCCTTAGTAGGTAAATATTTAGCAACTTTCAATTCCTCATTTTAGGATACTTCACCAACGGGTTCAAGTGGAACGGTATTTAGTCTGGTCTTTCAATTCCTCATTTTAGGATACGGGTAGCGCCTTGATTACGACTATTGCGCTCGTGTTGCTCTTTCAATTCCTCATTTTAGGATACTTCACGGAATTGGACGCTTGAAGCATGGTATAGTCATGGCTTTCAATTCCTCATTTTAGGATACCGAACTCTATGATGTCCTCTAACCATTCACCTTTATCAGTCTTTCAATTCCTCATTTTAGGATACAAAAACTGCAAATTAATCGTAAAGTCTTGTGCACTGTATCTTTCAATTCCTCATTTTAGGATACCAGTGGTTGATGTTGTGCCAGCTGGGTTATGATTAACTGCTTTCAATTCCTCATTTTAGGATACGGTACACGAATATTTATACGGCTACCGTTCCCAGCCGCTTTCAATTCCTCATTTTAGGATACCAAGGCTACTACACAATTCACGTTGCTCACAGCTTTTTCTTTCAATTCCTCATTTTAGGATACTGACGAAATATTAGGCACAATAGAAGTGGTCTATGGTGACTTTCAATTCCTCATTTTAGGATACTATACAGGAAGCGTTAAAACTACCATTAGCGATAGGTTAGCTTTCAATTCCTCATTTTAGGATACCAAACAATTGACGGGGAAATTTTCCCTTCACCCGTTTACCTTTCAATTCCTCATTTTAGGATACATTATGCGGTTCTACAACCACACAATTAACTCAAAGGTCTTTCAATTCCTCATTTTAGGATACTAAATTTGTCCTAATCAGAGTAGGGCAAGGGCAACAAACACTTTCAA
>Ga0208151_100595_pt1 | contig 14207 bp, 15 predicted proteins | sample ECH_Bhost_MetaG_FD_187130 | JGI IMG/M metagenome (GOLD analysis project Ga0208151, IMG submission 187130) | Hot spring microbial mat communities from Yellowstone National Park, Wyoming, USA - ECH_B host_MetaG (SPAdes) (version 2) | ecosystem: Environmental > Aquatic > Thermal springs > Hot... | reverse complement strand
AACTATGTAGCCTCCACGCACACCTTGACGCGTGATCCTCCAACCAACCTTTAAAGGGGGCTCGAATTCAACACTAATCTCACCAGAGCTCTCACCAACTCTAAGCATGTTCTTTATCTCGTAGCCAAAGAGCGCTGACTCTATGCTCTGCAGAATAGTGGTTTTACCCGAGCCCACGTCACCCTCTATCAGGTTGACACCCGTTGAGAATTCTACTGTTGTGTCCACGTGGCTCCTTATGTTCACGAGCCTGACTCTCTTTACCATGTAGCCCAGTTTGCGTCGCCACCCTATTCAAAGACTTGGTTTCCAAGTGTATGCCTCAATAGCTGGGCGCACTTTGAGCGTACCGCTTCCTCGTAGTCAGCCTTTGTCATCCCTTCAGGTTGCTCCTCCCCCAATGCATGGATGAGTTGCTGGATGAATGCTGGCTCCACCTTGACGGGGAACTCGGCTGCAAGCTTAGTTATAGCCCTCTCCTCAAACTGCTCACCCCTCTCAACCTCGACTTCCTCCGGGTCGGAGAGTTGTCTGTCGTTTATTTCAAATTCGTACTCAGCGTGCTTCCTTCTGAGCTTCTCGAGCCCTATGCTAACTTCAGCCCTTGTTCCAGTTGAAAGCCTCCCCGATATCTTGATGAGAACAACCGAGCTGCTGGGCAGGCTTCCTATTAGCTCGGATGTCTTCCTCTCAACGTCGCCTGACACCTCAGCCGCCGACCTACCCTCCGCTGAAACCTCAACCAATCCGCCCTGAATGCCTCTAAGGCTCACGTACTCGAATCGGGGGTTACCGTCCCCCTCTAACTCCACTATGTAGAAGCCTGTATCCGACCCTCTAAAGTAGTTTTCGAGGTCGGCTTTGCTCCAGCCGAGGAATAGTGGTCCCGGATAGTTTATCGGCGAACCCTCCATACTCCTTAGCTCGATTCTCTTGTGTAGGTGACCAGCCGCGTAGTACGTGTACCCAGGTGGGAGGTTTGTTATTGGCACACTAAGCTCCTTGGGTGTCATGTTTGCCTCGTAAACCGCGGTGTGGAACACAAAGATTGATGGTTTGTGCTTGGCTGCTAGCTCAGGTTCACCGAAGCGGTAGACCTCCTTTGCCCCCACCAGCCCGTGCACACCGTTCAACCACACACCTGAGGGGTCTTGCACCTCGTTGTTTATCACTGTTAAGACTCCATCCGCCTCAAGTAGCTCGATGAGACTATCCCTCGTGGGTGAGTAATCATGGCTCCCGTAAACCGCGTAAACCCTTATCCCGGCTTCCTTAAGCTTCCTCATCTGCTTTGAGAACATTATGGCCTCACGTATAGGTGGGATGTTGCTGTCAAACGTGTCGCCTGCTAAAACAACAAAATCCACCTTCTCATCGATGCATCGATTCACAAACGTGGTTAAAGTCTCTTCTTCTTTTACACGGAGAGCCCTGCCAGCGAATCCCCCCACGTGTATGTCTGATGCGTGTACAAACTTTACTTCCTTCATAGACAAAGACACCTGGCTATACTAGTTTTTCACCCGGTCTGACACGTCTAGGGACGTCAACCCTTTTTATCTCGTCTATAAATGGTATCCTAATGGGCACTGGGAACCCGAGTGATGTGCTCGTCACGATTGCCTCCCCCACGTCGAGTCGGAGTAGCTCGTCCTCTTCCTCGGATAAGTCGTGTAGGGCGTTGTCGATGGCTGCTCTTCTCTCCTTACCACTTGCCATCCCTAGGTATATTTTTGTGTTCATGTTGGCGAGTATTTCCTCTGGTATGACGCTTATGAGCTGTGTCACGGCAACCAACCCTATACCGAATTTCCTCCCCTCACGAGCTAGCTTCATATACGCGTTTTCAGGTGCATCCACACCAAGCACGCGTGGTGCTTCTTCAAGCACGAAGCCCACGGGTGTTAGAGGCCTGTTTTCCTGCTTCATACGCATGTGTCTATCTAGAATCATGTAGGCAACCATGTTGCCCACAAGAAGCTCTGCATCTTCACTCAAGTTACTCGTGTCCACCACTACAACCTTCCTCGACTCAACCTCTTCAAACACCCTTTCAAGAAAGTCTGAGCCGTCAACGTCCCCTCTCTCGACGCTGCTGGGAAGCCTGAATATGCCTCGGGATGACTCACTGTTAACCGAGAGAAGCCTCATGAGCTTCCTGGATAGCGTAGCCCTCGCCACACGCGCGCCGTGGTCTAAGTCACCTTCTTCAAAACGACCCGCAGAAGACTCCAAGCCCTCACCCACCAAGAGTTGCTCAATCCAATCCTGATTATACTCCTTATAGAGTAGATACGCCTCCCTCTCCTGAGGTTCGCTGAGGTTTATGACACCATTCAGATGGTATGGCTTGATCAGCCTAGTGTTTATGGCAAGCTTCACCTCTCCAGGTTTGGGGTTAGGGCTGAAACACACGAGGTTCTCCTGCGCTTGGGGGTGGTCTATGAGCGCCGAATAATACTCCCTGTGAGGGTCTACGACGAAGACTCCAAGCTTTGGTGACTCGAGAAGCGACCAGAGTAACACCTTCAAAAGGTTGCTCTTACCCCTCCCAGTGCTTGCGGCAACAAGAACGTGCTCTGTGACCACTCTGAGTGGGTCGAGTCTGAGCTCCACTGGTAAAACTGTGTACCCGCTCCTCACATGTCCCAAGAAAAGACCGGTGCTTCTCTGCACAAATGCTAGATCCTCCCCCCTAGCCCTGTGAAGCTCTGTCCCCGGGGGAATCGCCGACCTCACGGGTCTTAGTGTGTTGGGGGTTCTTTCGATTAGCGGTTTTAGCTTTGCGACGAACGTCGTGGGCGAGCCGCTATAGGTGAGCTGCACTGGCTCGGCATTATCCCAATCCCTGCTCATCATTGCGAGCAGCTCGTTTCTAATCGTGGACACATAGCCGTGACCCACCACCTTCAGCAGAACAGATCTATCGCTGCCTCTCAACACGAAGAGCTCTCCCAGATGGGGTGGTTCCCCCCCTGTGGGCGCAGCATAGACCAGCTCTGAATCGGACATGAAAACCCTGAGCGACATTTTCCCTACAGAATTTATCATCAGAGTATATATACTATACGAACTCGTCTACGAGTGCTACTCATATCTCCCCCTCCTGAGGGGTGTGGTCTTTCTGCGCTATCACCTGTAAGAAATGAAAAAGTGTTTTGTACGCTGATGACCGTCATCGGCATGCTTAATTTGAGGTTTTGGAAGCTATTCCTAGAAATACCATACCGTTACGCTGTCTGCCTTTATATAGGTGGCGCCGAGGATTGACTCCACTTCCCCATGGATGAGAACTTGGGCGCCAGTAGCTGGAAGGGCGCCATCCCAGGCTACGTAGACTGAGCCTGTGTTATCACTCACTTGGAACAAGCTGATGTTGGCGAATGCGAAGCGGCTTGACGTCACCTTTCCGTAGACGTACACCGTGGCCCCATCGTGTAGCTGGTCGATCTTTGTGGACACGATGTAAGGGTAGACGGCGTATCCCACTATGGCAACAACTAATACCAGTATTATCAATCCAGCTGCAAGCGAAGTTTTTCGCACTGTTTATCACAGAAGAGTATGGTTTATAACCCATATTAATTTTGTCTCATACTTTTTGTATCCATATCGACTTAGCGAGTAGTGTGGCGCCAAGCATTGCGGTAATGTCCCCGAGGTCGTATGCTGGTGTGTATTCAACAAGGTCGACTATTCGGGGTTTAAAGCGTTTTGCAATCTTTTCTACGAGCCCTATGACTTCTCTAGAAGTGAACCCACCGGGTGAGGGACTGTTTACACCGGGCGCGAACGCTGGGTCGACTACGTCCATGTTTATGCTAAGATGCAGTGTGGCGTTACCCACTAGGTTTTCAAGCTCCCCCAAGAATGCTGGCTCCAGCGCCTCCTCTACGTCATATAGCTTGACGCCGAGCGATTCAGCCTCGTTGAATAGGTATGGTGCATTCGAGTGTCTTCTTATACCTACAACACACGTGCTCGCTTGTTTATCTACCTCCCTAACCCAGCGTACCACTTGACCGCTTGTAAGTCCTTCACTTATAGATCTAACATCTGGATGGGCGTCTAGCGAGACGTAGGCTATCTTACTCTGCGTGTGGTTCCTCAGTGCTTTGAACGCGCAGTACGAAACTGTGCTATCCCCACCAATCAGGAGAAGCTCGGATGAGGATGAAAGCGCCTCTATACACGCTGATGATACTCGCCTCCATGTTTCTTCGTGATCACCCACAACTGTGTTCACATCCCCCCAATCACTGATTGTGAATCCCCCCTGATAGGGGGCCGTAAAAAGGCTCTGCCTAATCTTTGAGGGGGCAAGCCTGCTACCCGGCCTGGTGCCCACGGCACCATCCCATGGGGCGCCCACTATAACCACGTCGGCTCTAGAGCCATCCGACCCAAGCCTCTCACCGAGTCTAACATCACCCGGATCGGCTATGAATTTATACCGCTTGCTCTTAAGATGCTGCACGATGCTTGAACATTAACCCAGTATAAAAGCTTTGTATGTGAGGAGTTGATAAGTGGACATTCAGCCTAATCATAAACAACAGAGGGGGATCATAGGTTCTTCAAAGTGAGGGAGTGTTAGCTTGGAATAGTGGATTTTCCTGAAGAATTCCTTTCAAGTAAAGCAGATTTTATGGCTTCGAAAACCTCGTATCGGTTTGGGTATCTATCCGCGAAAACAGCTATCTCCCACCCACCACGCTTGCTAAATCCTCTATCGCGGAGTTCAGGTATGGTGACGGGTTTGACGGCGTCGAGGGATTCGTGGTCTACACGCTCCGGTAAAGTGTATCTCAACCTGAACTGGAATGGGCGAGAGTAGGGGTTTTTGAACCAGTAGCTCACGGGGAACGTGTTTGGAAACTTTTCAACCACTTGTGCCGCAGCCCATACCCCACGCGTTCCCCGGTGCTCGAGGAATAAGAGTATGGGTGTATCGTTTTCAAGCAGAGCCCACTCTTCGAATTCGACGGATGGGAAGCCCCATACACCTTCAAGGATGAGTGAGAGGTAGTAGGGGTGGGACGTGCTTCCCACGTTGACTATGGCTCCCACCCTCCTCATGTGGAACGCCTCAGATACGTCTAACATGTAGCTGGTCCGCATCCAGCCAGCCCAAGGCATTCTCGTTTAGAGCCCAATTCGCCGCTCAGACCCGGTTGTACATGACCTCTAAAGCAGCTTCGCGAATCTTTCTTGCAATCAATCACATAATTAACCCGGTAAATAGGTGGTTGAATTAAGCGGTACACGCCTTGTGATATTTCATATCCCATAAATAGGGTTGATGTGCAATGCCTAGGGTACGCTTGTGCCACCCCCTTAGCAGTGAGTCAAAACCCATCTTTATCACGAGGGAAGACCCACTCCGTGAGGGCGGTAGTTCACCGCCAGAGACCCCATCCGTAGAAAGGAGGGGAGCTAAGTGTGAGTACACAAACGCGCTAAAGGGTTTTGGGTGTGTTTCCCAGCCCGGGGAGTCTGCTAAGTGCAAGCCGAAGAGGGATGGATAGAGATAAAGGACAGGGGGTCTAGCTTGTGGCTTAACGAAAGGTGCGGGTCTGTGGGGGAGGTAGACGCCCTGAAGTGGGCTTGAGATGTCGCCGTGGATAAGTCCGCTGGGAACCTCAAACCCTTCTTCGTCTGTGAGCACGGAATAGTTTGCTCTTAAAGCTATAGCTCAGTGAACCACCGTCTCCCTAATTATGAAGCGGGAGGGGACTTCCGCCCCCTTAACCCCCTTAAACACTAACCCTTACTGAACTGCCTGAAAACTAGACCATAAAGACTCTAAAATTATGGTGGTACAAGTGTAACGAGGCTTACACTTGGCAGCCAAATTCTTCTCTCTATCCGTAACACTGTCTAGAACTTTGAAGTGTTTTAGGGGTGTAAAGTTTCTAGATGCCTTAAGGCTGGAGCCTTCCTATTTTCTAGCGTGGCGCGAATGCGTGTGGTGGCTTGTTACCAAGCCCTGTGTGAATATCAAGTGTGCTACGCATGTGCGGTCCATGGAGGGTAGACGTTGGCTTCTCATTACGCGGTGGATGGGCGTTGTGATCACCTATATCTGTGTTGGAAAAGGTTTATACGCCTCCGCGAATCTAATAAAGTGAATGATATGGCTAAATATGAGTTTGCGTGTAAGGATATAGGCATGCAGTGTGGCTTCTCCGCGGAGGCCAAGACTCAAGACGAGCTGATGCAGAAAATAGCTCAGCACGCCAAGGAAGCACACAACATGACCGAAATACCGCCGGAAACACTCCAAAAGGTTAAGGGTGCAATAAAGAAGAAGGGATGGTTTTAGCCGCACTGGGTTTTAGCCCTGCGGACTTTGTACAGCATGTCCCGGTAAACTCTTCTCCATAAGACCTGTTTTTTGATGATCTTTCGCTTTTTACTTCTTAAAGAGTTTTGGGTACTGGTTTGCTGGGTTTATATTTTGTTCGGAGGCTGAATTAAGCGGGTGCTATGAGTTCATCTGGTACGTTTAGGGTCATAGAGCAGGATGCTTATCGCTCGATTATGCGGCGATTTGCGTCTGGTGTTGTGGTTGTCACCACCGCGGGGGACGGTTGGGTTCACGGCTCTACTGCGCAGGCGTTTCTTAGTGTATCGCTTAACCCACCGCTCGTCTTGGTGTCCCTCTCTCTTAGCGGTAGGACTTACACGCGTATTAGGGAGAGTGGTGTCTTCGCCGTGAACATACTGTCGGAGGGGCAGAAGTGGATAGCGGAGCGATTCGCTGACCCTAGCTTGGATTCCGATGAAAGGTTTAGGGGTGTGAGTTTCACTAGGGGAAGCACTAGGTCACCTCTAATTGAGGGGGTTTGCGGCTATGTTGAAGCGGCCCTGTACGACGTGTATGAAGTGGTTGACCACGCGTTGGTGCTGGGGCGGGTGGTGGGGGGAGGTGAAGGTTCCTCTGAAGTTGACCCCCTCATATACTATAATAGGGGGTACAGGTCGCTTCGAAATGAAGTCTAACGCGATGTGTTGTCTGAGTTATAGATGAGGTTTATTTTCCCCTTTTGCGTGATGGCTATATATGAGTCGTGTTGTTTCCGTTAAGGTTGTGTACGCAAAGTGGTGCCCACACTGCAATCCCCTGACGCTGGAAGCTATGAAGAAGGCGAGTTCGGAGCTTGGGGCTAAACTCGAGCTGTATGACATAGACAATCCAGAGCAGGTGAAGGTTGCCGATAGACTTGTGAAGGAGTTCGGTGAGTGGTCGGAGGACTATGTGATACCTCAAGTGTTCTTTGAGTATGATGATGGTAGGGTTGAGCACGTGTTAACTGGTCAGAGGGCGGGTGTTTCCGCTACAAGGCAGAAGATCGAAGAGCTCTTGAGTAGTGAGAAGTACGCCAAGCTCAAGTCGGCAGTTCACAGATAGTTGGCTACCAGCGAGATCCCACATCGCAATTGTTTTACATCAGGCTATGAAGGCTGGTAGGAAGGATACTATCCCTATAAGTAGTTGAAGTATGATGGTTTTTTTGATCGGTAGTCCCCCCTGCCTCATGATGTTGAGTGCAAGGAGGTTTGCGAGTGAGCCTATGGGGTCAATGTTGCCGGCGAGCCCTGCTTCAACCGCTAGCTTTGGAGCCACAGTGGGTGGTACGCTTCCCACGGTTAGCACGAGCTGCGTCGCGGGCACATTGCTTATTATGTTGGACACGATGAGCATGAAGGCCGCGGAGTAGGGTTGCTGTCCTGTTGCGGCAGACTCTACGTATGGCCTCATGTATCCCTCTAGGAATATTGATGCTACGCTCACGCTGGTTATGAGGAGGTAGAGTGTGAGGAGGCTTCTCACGTCGAACTCGCGTCTAAAGGTTCCGAGAGATCTGGCTGTGAATGCGAAGCCTAGAAAGAAGGAGGTTGCGAGAGACACTACGCTTGGGGTCTTGAGGAGGTTTAATGCGAACACGAGTGATGCAACCGTGAAGAGATATACGGCTGGCCTCAGATTGAACTCGTTATCCACTTTAATCCGTGTTTTCCCAATATGTTTCGTAGTGGGGTAGATTGCTAAACTTGTGAGTGCTAGGGATAGGATTAGAGGCCTCCACGTGAGCTCCACGAATGTGATGGCTGAGAGACCCGAGTACTCCCAGAGGAGGATGTTCTGAGGGTTACCAAGGGGTGTTAGTGCGCTTGATATGTTAGTGTAAGTCACCTCGGCCACCACAAGGGGGGCTATACCTATCCCGCTTTCCCTAGATATTTTTACGAGCACGGGTGTAAGGATGAGTATTAACACATCGTTGAGTATAAACGGGGAGACCACTGAGGTGATGAGCGCCACAGCATATACGACGCCGATCTTTGAGCCCAGAGTTGAAAGCATCTTTCGTAGAAACGAGTACCCACCCATAGCCCTGAACTGTGCGGCTATACCGAAGAGAAACGCTAGGGAGAGGTACACGCTCGGGTTGAAAGCTTCAAGGTAGTCATAGGGGTTTGAGCTCATCATCTCGGCTAAAACGCTTGAGCATAGGGGCTGCGTCTTTTAAGAGTTTGCGTCAGTTGGAAGATAGTGTCCGGATAAGTGTTCACCACGCTTGGCTACCACGGCGCCCGCCAACCCCTAACCCGGACACCGTCAGTTGGAAACCCCAACTCGATAGAATGTAAAAACCCTAATATTTAGGGTTCTAAATACTTCTTAGGTGAATCGCGTTTGAACTACAGTATTAAGACTGAGGCTCTAAGCTATGCTGGGAGAGCTGGGCCAATTCAGGCGTACATGTCGAGGCCCGACGATAACGAGGCTAGACCAGCGGTGATAGTGATCCACGAGATCTGGGGTCTAAACAATCATATTAGGGATGTGGCTGACAGATTCGCAAGGCAGGGCTATGTCGCACTCGCCCCACACCTATTCTCGAGCGGTCATGTGCCGAAGGAAATGCTTTCGGAGGAGAACATTAGGGTGACCATGCAGTTCTTTTTGAGCATACCACCAGAGAGGCAGAGGGATATGGACTACGCTAGACAGCAGCTTGAAAAGCTCCCAGAAGAGAGGAGGAGGGTCGTGCAGAGCCTGATGGGTGTAATCTTTTCTCTCCCAACGGATAAGCTCACAGAGGAGCTCCTGGCCGCCGTCGAGTATCTTAAGACAAAGAGTTTTGTTAAGGGTGACAGGATTGGGAGCGTGGGGTTCTGCTTCGGTGGGGGCATGTCTGCGAAGCTCGCATGTACTGGTCAGACCAATGCTTGCGTGATCTTCTACGGCGAGAATCCATCACCCATAGATCGGGTTGCAGGCATAAAAGGACCCGTGCTCGGAATCTACGGCGGCCTTGACCACAGGATTAACGCGGGTCTTAGCGAGCTTGTTGGAGCAATGGTTAAATACGAGAAGGACTTTGAGATGCGTATCTATCCAGGGGCGCCGCACGCCTTCTTTAATGACACGAACCCCGTGAATTATCGCGAAGCAGCCGCGAAGCAGGCTTGGGATCAGACGCTCAGATTCTTCGCGAGGTCACTGCTGCAGTAACTATACGCAGTTCGCATCCAAGAAGTCCACTGTTCTCTTTAAGCTGTCAACCCAGTTCTCCTTCTTCGCGAAACCATGGCCTTCCCCGCTGTACACTTTATACTCTACCTTAACGCTTAACCCCCTGAGTTTCTCTACGACTTGAATGGTCTCCTCAGCTGGGCAGCGCGGGTCGTTTTCGCCGGCTAGCAAGAGAAGCGGAGCCCTTATCTTGTCTACGCTGTAGATGGGCGACCTCTCCCTGAGTAGTTGTTCGTCCGAACCCATTTTGAGTTCGTCGTACTGCTTCAACACCTCTCTTTCGTGCTGTTTCTCCGTGAACCAGTTGACAAAGGGGACTATGGCCACCGCCGAGCACCACTCTTCTGGGAACTTGGTAACACACATCATTGTGAGGTACCCACCGTAGCTTGCGCCCAGCACAGCCACCCGCTTGGCTCCCAACACCCTTTTTGCCTGGATAACATCCTCGAGGTCTCCCCCGCCTAGGTCCCCATCGTTGAGGTGGTTGAAACGTCTCCCATACCCCGTGGAGCCTCTATAGTTTGGTGCTATCACACTGAAGCCTCTCTGTACGAGTAGCTGTATTGTGGGGTTAAAGCTGTTCATGGTTTGGTAGTCTGGTCCACCGTGTATGTACACCGCCCCCCTATGCCCCCCAGACTCGTAGAGTAGTGCGTGTATCTTGAGGTTACCACTCTCATATTCAATGTGTCTTGGCTTTGTGAATTCGGCGTTGATGTTCCCCAAAGAGTTCGTTAGCCTACTCACACTATACGTAGCATCCGCTGCGTATAATTCGTAGTCCCTATCGTGGGTGGATCGCGTGAAGTAGATTTTGTCTTCTGAAACCTTTACGCCCCCGATGACTCCACCCTCTAAAACCTTGTTTCTGCCGACTCTCAGGGTGTGGTCGCCGTCAACGTTCTCCACATATACTAGGTCTTGACGATACCACGCCGCTCCCACCACATCCCAGTCTGTGTGTGTGAGCCAGTCAATATCGCTAGCATCACTGATGGCGGCCGCGCCCTCGCATACAGCTCTAATTTTCTCGTACGTTATAACACCTACTTGGTAGCGATCTGCGTGATTGGATGCCACTAGAAGCCCTCCCGCACCCCAACCGTCCTCGTACACGTTTTGCTCGCTTGAACGCAGTCCTAGTAGCCTATTGGTTCGCCCAGTGTTTGTGTCGTGCACCCAGAGGTCGTTGTCGTAGACGCCCTGAGAAAACACTATGAACCTTGAATCGGGCGACCAAGTGAAGCCTTCGACCGGCAGGCTCCCTAGACTAATCCTTGTGATGTTCTGCGAGTCGTGGAGGTATAGGTGCATTGTTTCACCTTCCCTATTGGATACGAAGGCGGCCAGTTTGCCGTCAGGTGAAGGCGTATAGTCAACGTTGTCGTATCCGTCCGCTAGGAGAGGTGTAAGGGATCCATTCTCATAGATATAAACCGACCTCCTCTCAGCTCCGCCCCTATCGGCCTCCACAAGAAGTTGGCCCCCCGGAGACCATCTAACCGATTCAGCGAACAGCTCGCCGAGATTCAGCTTTTCCGACAAATCCAGCCAGCCATCCCCAAACCCAGTAAGTATCCTGGCCACCGGCTGATTCTCATAGCACACGACGGCGACACGCCCATTCTGAACATCGAAGTCTTCAATGGAAACTATCTCAAAGAGATCTTCAGGCTTAAACATGGCTCACACACTTTATACAAAAAATTAAGCTTCACTCCCACCATCTCTCAACGTGTACACCCTATACACTCTTATGAGCGAGAAAGCTGTGACCTTTAGGGAGGAGAGTATGTCAGACTTGGTATTATGGTGGAAGAACCGATAAACCTGGCTTCTTAGGGTGGACCCAAGGTCTGCGCTCGGCGTGTGTCGCCTTAAGAGAATTTTGGGTTACTGCTTAGGGCTGGGATGGGGGAGGAATGGGATGGAATGGGAGGTGGGATCTCCGTGTTTCACGCTTATAACTTATGTGGGTCATAGATGTTTTGGTGGGGTGGGTTGAGTCAGGATTCTGTGAAAAGGATTACGGTCTTTTTGCAGACGCTTATCAGTAGGGATGGTTATGCCGAGAAGCTTGTTGAGGCGGGTTTTAGATCCATAACCCCAGAAGCCATTAGGATGTGGGTTAAAGAAGGGGTTAAGCTATTACCTGATGGGGTGAAGAAGCTGTACTTTGAGAACCCGCTTGTTGCCCCCATGACTAGGCGGGTGCTCATTCACCATTGGAGGGTTGTGGATCACTACTTGGGTCATCCTGAGAATACATTGGAGAAGATCAGTGCGGTGAACCCTGATAACGCGCGTGTTCTCCGAGATAAGGGTTTTAGCGACTACATTCTGAAAGAGGTGAATGATACGTATAATTATCTAAAACGGTTTGTTGGTGATAGTTAAGCTTGAGTGTGCCCTCTTCCCTCTTCTTACGTGGTGGGCTGGTTTGCGTCTGCTCCACACTTCTATAACTGTGAAAGACATGGATGAAAGCATACGTTTTTACACAGAAAAGCTCGGTCTAACGCTTCTGGCTAGGAGGGAGATTAAGCAGAACAACGCTGAGATAGCCTTCCTCGGGGCTCCTAACACTGATCACAGGATAGAGCTTACGTGGTGGCGTGGCAAAACGGATTACTCAGAGGGTGACCAACTCGACCATATAGCCTTCGGAGTGGAGGATTTAGATCAAACCGTAAGGCGCATGAAAGAACTGGGCGTCGAAATAGCAAAGGAACCCTACACGCTGGGCTCAAGCCGTATAGCGTTTATCAAGGATCCTAACGGGATATGGTTGGAACTCATTGAGCAAAAACAGTAAGAGGGTTTCACTACGATATGGCTATGCCGCTGTACCCCTGCGTACCAGTATAATGGCTTCAACACCTCGCTTGGCCCCATGCTTAATCTTTCTCAAAGGAGACTCCGCCCGTAGGAAGAAGGGGAGCTAAGTGTAAATACGAGTCCTGTGTGAACTCCCCAGCCCCTTACGAGGGGGGCGTGTCCTCCTCGCGCTGGGGTCGGGATTTCTGCTTCCTCCAGAAGCCTGCGATACCTCCTTGGATAAGGGGAGTGTATAGTAGAGTCCTCCTATCTACGGTCTCTCAGGGGAGTCCCGATCCCCCACGGGGAATATTTAGAGAAGCGTTATAGTCGCGGTCCGCTGCACAGCCACACTTCGGATAGATAAAAACGCCGTCAGAAGTTTTAGGTTCCCCTTTACTAATATGAGGTTAAGGGTGCGGAAATCCTCTCTCTTTAGGGTGGGCTCAAAATTCGGCTTAAGCGGTGCACGTATTCTAGAACTGTTTTTGTTTATCGTTTAGGGTGGTAAAAAGGTCGGTTTAGTCATTTATTCGCGTCTCTACTCTTTGGGTTAGCAGCACACGTGTGTAGCCTACTGCGGCTATCACTACTCCGAATGAGATGAGTGTGAGTGGAGAGATGTTTCCCGCGTAGAGTTCAATCATGAGCTCCCTAGTCACAAAGAAGAGACCCGCGTCGAGGATGTAGAGTGGGGATATTCTTCTTTGCCCGTGGTACTGCATGAAGCCCAGCATGAGTTCGAGTATTACGAATATTGTAAGTGTGTCCACAACGAAGTTCTTTGCGCCAATGTCGAACGAGGTAGCATAGTATATCTGCTTGACGTCTATAATGGTCTTATAAATGCCTAGAACTATCCCGACGAGCATGACCACTACGAGTATTAGCGTTATGACGTCAGCTATCTGACTTAAGATAGAGATTGATTTAGCGTTCAAGCTGTACTATTAAGCTTGAGCAGGTATAAATATATCGCTAAACCTTTAAGCGCGCATACGCTGCTTGACGATCAAATGATACAGCCATACCGAGGGTGATTGTATAGAGCAAAATATTTAAAGGTCTAATTGATTCATAAGTTGAGCGGGGTTAGGCTTATGGTACTCCTACAGAATCACAAAGCCTCTTCGCATGTCGTTGGGTTGCTTGGTGAAACATGGATGATCTGGATTACGGCTAGTGAAATCAATGCGTGATAATGGTTACTCTCCGAGGATTTCGGTGCTTATACCTACGTATAAGGAGAAAGATTCAATCAGTTCAACGCTTGAAACGGTAAGCCGTGAGCTTCAAGCGACGGGTAACTTGAGCTATGAAATAATAGTCTTGGATGACCATAGCTGTGATGGAACCGTTGAGGAGGCGCTTAGATACGCTGAGAAGTGCGATGGTAAGATCCGTGTTGCCGAGTTCTCAACACGCATGGGTAAGGGGGGGTCGCTTAGGAATGGTTTGAGGCTTGCAAGGGGCCAGATCGTGGTGTTCCTAGACGCGGATCTACCAGTCGAGGTTGGCAGGATAGCTGAGATGGTTAGACTTGTTGAGCGTGGCTACGGCCTCGTTGTCGCTAAGAGGGTTTACCTTGAGGGTGGATCATACGGTCTTAGTAGGAGGGTTCTGAGTTTGGGGTTCAACGGCTTGGTTAGGGCCTTCTTTAGGACTGGTGTGAGCGATCACCAAGTGGGGTTTAAAGCGATTCGCATAGATATAGCGAATAGGCTCATCGACCAAGTTAGGACCGACGGGTTCTTCTTCGACGCCGAGCTGATAGTTCAAGTAAAGAGGATGGGTGTCCACATAAAGGTTCTGGATGTGTTGTGGAGAGATAAGCGTATGC
>Ga0208151_100589_pt1 | contig 14262 bp, 23 predicted proteins | sample ECH_Bhost_MetaG_FD_187130 | JGI IMG/M metagenome (GOLD analysis project Ga0208151, IMG submission 187130) | Hot spring microbial mat communities from Yellowstone National Park, Wyoming, USA - ECH_B host_MetaG (SPAdes) (version 2) | ecosystem: Environmental > Aquatic > Thermal springs > Hot... | reverse complement strand
AATTCTTAAAGTAGATCTTAGGTGCCTAACTTTAATAGTAATTTGTTAATTAAGGATGGGTCCGTGGGGTAGTCAGGATTATCCTTCTGGCCTTCGGAGCCAGAGATCCGGGTTCAAATCCCGGCGGGCCCGTTTGCATTTTGTAAGCGAATACTATAAGACTGCTATATTCCCTATATATACCTTTGCTATTTATTAATTATATAGTAATGTAAGAATTTTCAAAAATAAAAATGTTGAATGATCAGAATACAAAAGGATAGGTTAAAAGGCCTAACTCTTCTCTTTTCTTCATTAGTGCTTCTCTTTCTTCACTAGACTTTGGATGTATGAAAAAGGTGCCATTAAGAAGGGACCTCATCTCATCTTTAATTTTATAATATTCGTGAAACAAATCTTCAGGCATGAACAAATCCAGTATCGAAATTTTTGTACTCAGATTCCTGTCAATTTGCACTTTTTCATTCAAAGCTCTTTTAATGACCTTTCCCATAAACATCTCGATTAGGCTCTCAGTGGTATTTGATAGATCCATTATTTCATCCGTATCCTGAAATACGAGAAGAACATCCTGAAGTCCGAGATACTTATACCTCTCGTATCCCTTTGTCTTTAATTCCCAGACCCACTCTGATATTTCAAGGGCTTTTATGATATAAGCAATCTTGAATTCAATAGAGTCATTCCCTCTTAAGGATTTCGCGAAATCTACTAAAAAGCTAAGTATATCTATACCGTACAAAATTTCATTGACACTCTCCATGACAGCATCGACTACTTCCTTCGGCATATCTTTGAGGAGTGGGTTTGACAAAGGTGAAGGCACAGAAAATATTCTTTGAAACAGTTGTCGGTAAATTTCAGATGCCATTAACTCGTATTCTGATTCTAATATGTCTGATTCAGCTGTGCCTATTGGTATTAACTCCGGATCAATAAGTAGTAATCTGATGAGCTTCCATTAATTTATTAGCATATCCCCGTATTCCGAGAAAAAAGCTTCCTTGAATGCTCTGTCAAGTAAATACCTTATTCTCTCACCATACTCACGGTCATTCTCCAGATAATAAATGATAATGGCTAAACTCTCCAAGCTTTTCAGTTTCAGGGATAAATTACCCTTCTTCGACTTGATGACCTTTTTAGGAATGAGGCCTTCTTGGTTTTTTTCTGGAATACAGATGAAACTCAAAATTGGCCTTGGGGATACCGAGGTCTTTCATGTCCTTTTTCAATTTCAGATTTCCTTAAATCCTGACCTGAGAGTCCCCTCTGGAGTATGTTCCTTATTATCAGTACCTTGACTTCTTTTTTCTTATTGTGGCTCTTTTCTTTCATATTTCAAAGAATAACAATAAAGAAGATAATAAGGATTCTTTATTTATTTATAGGGAAAAATGACTAAATGACATAGGATTTTTCAAAAAAATATTCGGAGAGAATATATATGCAGAAACTTGTTTTAGAAATTATGGAACCAGTAAACATAGTTTGGGAGAAGCCGCTCGTCAGCCAGAACGGTTCACTATATGTCGGAATACCCAGAACTTGGGTCATTCTACGTGGCCTAAAGAAGGGAGATATGGTGAAGCTTAAACTCCTCGCGGATGGAAATTTAAAAATCTTGGCACCACAAATCTCAAATGAGGAGAACGAAAGATGAATCCTATCGATACTGCCCCTGTAAAGAAGATTGCCAATAACCTAAACGAACCGGTTAAAACGATGATTGATTCTCTCCCTCCGATGAAATTAACGGGAAAGCACTCGTAGAGAAATTCGATTTAATTTTACCATTTTTGAAAAAAGAGAGGCTGGAAAAATGACCAACAAACCCAGCCCAGAGAACCACAAGCTCCACAAAAATAGCACCATTACGAACTTAAACTTTTCCACAGAGAAAAATAGCATTTTAAAATTTTTCTTTGACAAAAATTTCGTTTTAATTTCCGTGAACGATGCAAAAGAACCTCTGATAAAGTGGAATGAGTTCGAAAATGATAAGCCCTCCTGGGACCAAATCATGGAATGGAATCAGAGATTCAACAACCCAAATTTTGCAGTTATATGAGGGGATATTTCGGGGGGTCTTGGAATACTTGATTTCGAAAATATCGAAGACGCAATAGATTTTTTTGGCGGGGGGAACTTTGAAAAACTCAAGGAATCAACCGTTATTGTTGAAACCCCCATGGGGGGCCCATATCTATATAATAGCAAATGGAAATATCCCTAGGCGTCAAACTAAAATTTTTGGTAAAGCCCATGAAATGGATCTCCTAGGAACGGGTGGATATGCGATGATCCCAGGTTCGTTATTAGATCACAAGAAATGCAAGGCGGAAAAACCCTGTGACCATAAGTCACTGGAAGAATATCGCATTATATCAACTTCCACGGAGATCATTGAAGTCCAGGATGTTGAAGCATTTATACGGAAGAAAGCGCAAGAACTGGGCTGGGTACTAAACCTAAATGATGCCAAAAGTAGCGAAAGCCAAGAAGAAGACCAATAAATCGACGAGATTATTTCTGACCTCATGAAGAGAGATGGTAAATTCGCCAAGCTAATGGATGGAGATTTTGACTTGAGCCAATATCCAAGTAGGAGCGAAGCCGAGGAGGTATTAGTAAAAAAACTTGTGGCTTACCATTTCCCAGACAACATAATAAAACAAATTATGGATAGATGCAAGATAGGCAAATGGCAAGAGAAACCCGATGATTATAAAACACTCACAATCAGAAAAGCAAGAGAGTGGCTAAGGATGGTAGAGTTCGAGGAGAAGGAACGCAAAAGGAAAATTGAAAGAGAAGCTGAGGATGAAGAAATAAACGAAATCATAGGCAAATTACATCCTGATGCCTGGTATGACGTGGACGAAGGAAACAAAACCAAGAAATTCAACCTACAAAAAGCATGTGAAGACTTCCTGAGAGCTTATCCAAACATATTAACAGAATATTATAGTGTTACACATGTTTTTCACTCATAAGGGGTACATGAGGGATAGTGAGAACTTCATTAAGTCCGTTTTTGAGCGGGCTGGGAACCTCCCCCCTGAATTCCTGAACCGAATTGTGGAATACATAAGGAACATACCAGGATAATAATCCCAGCATTAATTGACAAATCACTCGACGAAGTCTATGCCTTACCTGAAAATCTGATACCCATAGACAACGGGCTATTGGACGCGGATAAAAAATGACTATCCCACACGATCCGAGATATTTCTATGGTTCACGCATACCTAGAAGGTATATCCCAGGAGCTAAGGCAGAGAAATTGAGAGAATTCTTGAATATCCTGTTCACTGATGATCCCGATAAAGATACTAAGATTAATCAAGTTTTTGAGATATTTGCATGGATCCTTTCCCCCGGATATTTACCTCATGGTGTGGTTATTCTTTTAGGGCCAAGAGGGGAAGGTAAGAGCATAATTCACAGGCTGTTTGAAGACTTCATAGCTGAGACTTCGGCAGTCACCATCAGGGATCTGGAAACTGATAAATACAAAAGAGCAGAGTTGTATGGGAAATATGCAAATATAGTCAGCGAAGCCAGAGAAAGTCTCGTCCGTTCTGAATGGTTTAAAAAGGTGACGAATGGAACCAGAATCCTGGCAGACCGGAAGAATATGCATCCTTTCTATTTTCGGTCCAGGGGCAAATGGATCATAGATATAAACATGCTCCTCCCTTTGGTGAAAATTCAGAGGCACTTTACAGGCGTATCATCGCCATAATCGGTTTCAATAATTTCCACGAGGATATCCTTACACCTGAGGAAATTGATAGATATGTCAAAGAAATCTTAAGCCAAGAGGAACTAGATAATCTATTCTCCGAAATAATTGACGATTACTACATCCCTTTCCAGAGGAAAAATTCACAAGTCAATATTCCCTGAAACAGGCCAGGGAAAACTACCAGAGAATTGCGAATCCATCTAGCGCCTATATTGAAGACAGAATTGACGTCAGCTTTATTTTAACGGATATTGATGAGGTCAAAAAGTATCTAGAAGCAGAGAAATTACCGAATGAGTACTTTATAGCACAAGAACAGAAAAATAAGAAAGAGTATCTGGTCCTACCTAAAAGGTTTGTAGAGGCTGATGCAAAGGAGTGGGCCAAAAAGCAAAAACTTCCAGCGGATTTGGTAAATACAACTACACTTGGGCGAGCCTTGGAGCAACATGGCTACAAGAATATAACAGTGAAGAAAAAGATAAACGAAACGGGAATGAATTCCTGGAGGGATATTTTCATAAAGCCGGTTAATAAAAAATAATTACAATATAGACAATAACATAAAAAACGAAAATGAGTCGAACCCGGGTGCAAGTTCCAGTCCGAGTTCCACCCCCCTAAATCAACGGAACCGAACCCTGAGCCTGAATCTAACGGCCCGGCGAAACAAGAAGTTCCGGAGGTTTCATTATTCTCTTATTCCAAAAATAAAGAAGGAAAAAGAAAAGAAAAAGAAGAATATAGGGACAGCACCGGAACTTCTGGGTTTTCCAATTTTAATAATTCGGGGTCCGCATCAAGTTCCGGCAATTTTGATGGGGCAGAGCCTGACCGGAACTTGATCCATGTTACTGAAAATAAAAGTCTTGGAGAACCTGAAGGTCAGGGAATTTTAGCCAAGCTTGTGAGTGAAATCAAATTGAGTGGCATTACCGTAAACGAATCCTTGTCGGGAATAAACTGGCAAAGCAAACGCTTCCTTGTTTATACTTTGAACCCCTATCGACCTGATAACATTATGAAAAAACTTGGTTTCGATTATGTCAATCTTTCCAGAAATGGAGTACTCTATGAAAGAACATTCAATACTCAAGTTTAGGAGGGCGATAAATAATGATAACCTAGAAGAATTCCGAAATGACATACGCAAAAACGCTTGGCTCCGGGACGGAAAAATCTAAAACATTCTGGCTAAAGGATCTCGGTTCCCAGTGTAAGGTTGAAAGAACCGAAGACTGGGAAAACTACCAGGGAGATGAAAAGAGCTACGGGGAGATGATACGTGTTAAGGACAGTAAGCCTGTGTACCGGCAAGGAAAGGATCCACTGACAGGTAAACCTAATAGAATATACTATATGCCTTCGCATCTCTAAAAATATTCCGAAACGGAGCTTGGTCTCTACATGAAGGATCACAAGTATTTATGGCCCAGGCTTGCTGAGATAGCAAAAGAGGATTTTGGGCAATTTGATACCGATTAGGAGGATTTCATATTCCCCATTGATAAATTCCCTGAAATTGTTAAGCTCGTCCAGTTCCATGAAAAAAGGAAGATATCTGAGGAAGAGAGGGAGAGATTAAGAGAGAACATGGCAAAAGTGAGAGCTAAGCGTCTCAGAAATACAGATAAAATTTCTAGGAAAAATGATGGGTCTTTAAATACTAATTTCTCAGGAAAGATACCAACTCATATAATTACTAGTCTTGACCTTTTTGAAGGAGGAAACCCCTTATGAATCTCCCTCTAGCATTGTCAAACTTAAGAAGACCGAGGAGGATTAGAATATGGTAGAATACGCCGCTCTCTCTTATGGTAACGGTTCAGTAACAGTTCCTAAATATTCAAGAATAAAGGTGTATCATCAATTCCTCGGATCAATAAGAGGATTCATAGTCAGCGATGAAGACACAACTCTTACTCTAATAATACCTGATGATATTGACAGTTTCAATAAAGGGATCACTGAGTGAAAGGAAAAATCATTCAAGAAGGAGTATCTCAAGGGATTTTCCTTCTACCCTGAGGTCACAAGATTTGAAACGAGGGATAGCCAAGGGGATGCTTAGCATGATATTTGACATTGTTTTTGACTCTGATTTCACGTTTCATTATGAGATTGATCTCTACAATGAGGAGGGAAAACTTATGACCTTTCGGGAGGTTCAACAACAGCTCAGGAGTGATAAAAAAAGAAGTGAGTATAGAAAAGGAGTTTAAAGAATAGGAAGATCAAAATGAAAAATCGGATTTGAATGGAACTCTTTCAATAAAGGTAACATTTACAACAATAGCTTACAAGGTTCATTAATTGTTATAGGCATATCGATCAGGGCTGCTACTTCTTGAGAAGTTCTGTTTTCCTGTGATCTATTATCCTCTGTCTTATTGATTCCTTGATAAATTCAGATTTTGGTTTATAACCTAGGGTATCCGACTCCACTATTTTCTTGACTTCCTCCAAAAGAGAGTCTGGTAATGTAATAGTCTGACACCCCTTGTGGGCCATCAGAAAAGTATCAAGAGCGGGGTTATGTTTATTGTCCTGCCATCCATGGCGTAATTCTTAAGTAAAGAAATTATTTAATATTCTGATGAAAAGTGAAACTAAGTTATCGAGAGTCGTCCTCATAATAATAGTGGTGATTGTCGTAATCGTTGTTGTTTTTGCAATACCGCGCATATGGGTTTCCAATTATTCCAAAAATAACGAACTTGAGGGGAGCATCACAAATATTAGTGAATATCCAACGACTACCCCACTTCTACTCGTGACGTTAAACAACCCTAAATCCCTCTCCAATCCGTATGATGTTCTTATAACTTTAGATTTACCAAATGGGACCGCAGTGGCTTTAGGGTGGATTGCTCTCGATGAATGGAGATATGGTAATTTTTATGCTATAGTAAATATTCAGCAGGATAATGCTACTGATTTTACAATTTCAACTGGCACGGAAATAGGATTAGGGAACACAGTAGTTCAGAATTATAATTTCTACGGAACCGAGTTCATTCTGACTTATTCAGGTTACTCAGGGGCTATAACCTATGATATTCAATAAAAATCAAGAAAATAAAATTAAAGATAGCGTGGAATCTAAGAAAAAGTCAAGCAAACAAGAGGAACAGGGTAAAGTGGTTGTAATATTAGGGATGGGGGTGCTGATTTTGGGGCTTATGTCATTTCCTAATGGGATAATTTTTGCAATACTTGGGGCAATCATAGCGATTCAAGGAGCGGTAATATGGGATGCTGGCAGAAAGAAGGGCTGATTACTCATCCGTACCATCGGAGACTAACGTGAGACCGAAAATGGAGAATTTTAAAACCTTGAAAAAAATGACATCATCAACTATATCCGCACTTCCAAAGAGTTTCCTAATTATCATAATTATTCTCTTCCTTTTGGCTGGTTCAGCCCAGGTAACGCAATTATTTGACCAAGGTCATAACTTTTATAGCAAATGGAATCCTATTCAGGAAATACCAGCGAACCATAGTCGTAAAGATTCAACATTAAGTCCTGATCAGATTTCTCTCTATAATCAGTCTGAGCCTGCACCGATGGGAATTGTGGATTACGGAATAGGGCCTAAAGGACGACCTTATCAATATAACACTACGGCATTTCTCGGAATAGTGAACGTTTATAATTTGAATACTTACAATAGTTCGTTTCTCCTTTCTTCAGAGATGTCATTCCAATTAAACGTCAACCTCGTATTTACAAATGGCAACTCAAGCTATACTTATTGGATCCAGGATGTTGCCATTGTCCACACGTCCGATAATTTTGTGTATTTTGTAGACAATATATGGAATTTTTCATCACCTTCCGCATCTATGCTGAGTAGCACAGTCGATGGGTATGGTACAATTTCTGATTACGGGAATACCGCCTTTTACGTGTGCAAGGCTGGATTACTTTCCTCTGGAAATAATGTCTTTCTTTCATATCCCTACGAGATAGAGTTGATGGTTAACACATCAATTAATTTTCTGGACAGACCTGTTGTCTATTTCAGCTATAACGACGGATTCGGATGGGTGGAATACGATGAAGTGGATTTCATATTTGCAAGTGCCTTGACCGATCACCCTGAATTTTCAGTAAATGGGTTTAGCTATAACCCCTATGGTACTTACTATGATGCAGAGCTTATCATGGGGGGTCCAGGGAATGGACGTCAAACAACAATAACATCCTCTTCTACGTATCTTCAGCTAGAATATTGGAATGGTAACAACTATCAGATGGTAGACAATGCGTATAACTTTGGATCTGATACTGCAGAAGGTATATCAAATGCACTAGTGATCCCTTCCTACAATGGAAATGATGGAAATTTATCGGCCTTCGTGTTAGCTGGGAACGGAACGCTCGGTAAACTTTATTCCAGCGATGAGGTGAGTGATGTCGAATTACAAACAAATCTCCCCTCTGGAACTTTGATAATCGGCAACTCCTCATACCGTTTCTTAGATGGCAATATTAATGTTACGTTATCCCCTAGTTACACTGGGTTTTATCAGGTTGACATTTATGATTCATCAGGTCAGTTGTTATTATCGGAAGGAATCTCTGCAAAACCGGGAGAATTTCTGAGAATACCGATTACATTATATTCTGGATTTTCAGTGGAATTTTCGGAATCAGGTCTTCCCAGTGGTAGTGCATGGTACGTTAACCTGAGCAACGGGCAGGATTTTTCATCTTACTCTGATTATATAATTTTCTATGAGCCCAACGGTAGTTATAGCTTCAATGTTAATTCTAATAACAAAGATTATTATACATACCCTTACGGCTCATTCGTTGTGGATGGTAATTATAACTGGGTTCAGTTAATTTTCAAATTGCAAACTTATTTGGTTGAATTTATTGAAAACGGTTTGCCTCCCGGGACAATTTGGTCAGTGACCCTAAACGGTACGTCTATTTATTCAAATGACAGCATTATTTATTTTAACCTGCCTGATGGTAATTACAATTATACTGCAGAACCCTTTATGTATATTAACAGCGCGAGATACGTTTCAGAGAGTAGACCTGGCATTCTTACTGTAAACGGTTCTAACGTGGACATCAATATAACTTATGCAAGGCAGTATTATGTGAATTTTGTCATCGATCCTTCAGTTGGAGGATACATTGCGGAATCAAGTGGATGGTACAATACATCCTCGACTGTATTTATCAGGGCAATTCCATATCAAGGTTATCTTTTCTCATCGTGGATAGGAACTGGGAACGGCAGTTATTCGGGTGTTAGCAACCCTGCTTCAATAACAATAAATGGTCCCATAACAGAGGAGGCCAATTTTATAAAGATTTATCAAGTGACATTTGTGGAAACAGGATTGCCATCAGGAACAACGTGGTATCTGAATCTATCGGACGGTGGATCATTTAGTTCAAGATCGAATACAATCGTTATAAATCTTCCAAATGGTTCCTATTCCTATGACACTTCAACCACAAGCAAGGAATACGAACCATCGCAGCCAATAGGAACATTCACAGTGAGTGGAACTAATTTTGAATTGAGCATAAGATTCAATATTGTCACATATCCAGTCACATTCACAGAATCTGGATTGTCACCAGGAACATCCTGGTCCGTAAAACTGAACGGCTTAACCGAGACATCAACAAATGCAACATTAACATTTAATGAGCCAAATGGAACATATTCTTATGTAATTTCGGGTATATCAGGATATAGAACAAACGCGTATTCAGGAATAATTAATGTTAATGGAAATCCAGTAAGTATTTCTACAATTTGGACAACAGTAACATATCCGATAACGATATCCGAAAATGGAATACCAACTGGTACATCTTGGTCAGCAACGTTAACGGGAACAACATTCAACGGTCAATACATCAATGTTACTTTGAGTTCCACCACAAATACGATAACATTCAATGAACCAAATGGAACTTATTCATACATAATTCATTTGCCATCGGGCTGTCAGAGCAACAGTGTTAAGGGACCAGTAAATGTGTCTGGGAATTCTGAGACTGTGACATTTACAGCACAACGAACAATGAATTACCTATTGATTGGAATAATTGCAGTGATAGTAATAATTCTTGTAGCCTTAGGAGTAATATTTTTAATGCGAAGCAAAAATAAACAAAAGGTAATGAAGCAGAAAGAACCACCTAAAGAAAGCTAAGTCTTTCTTTTTTTATTTCGTTATTTTTTAATTCAATCCTCACCTTAGTCTTATTGTGAATCTTAATTGTCTTTCCCTCTTTAATCTTTTTTGATTATGTCAAAGCGTTAACTATTAGCCCGTAGTGTCACGAATTTTGTGATATAATGCTTGTTAGCTTAAGCTATGATTATGTTTATAAATCAGATATTAGTAAAATCATTGCAGTTGCCCTTACCTGATATAATCAGGGAATCGTATGACAGGAATGGCCCCGTGTGATTTACTGGTGGAGAGCACCGATTGTGTGATTGTTGTAATTTGAATGAGGATCCTTGTATTACATATCGTGAGGGAAAGCCTCGAATAGGTGTATAAGGTAGACAACTGCAAAATAGGCCAAATAAAAAAACTACCATACTTCCGCTAACAACATAGGTGTAATCACCTGGAACAAGAGAAGTTGATCTCTTGACAATTCTTCCTTATCTCCTTCTCTCTCCAAGCCCGCGAGTGTTTGATGTTAATATCAATAAGATGCGCGTATGTGCGGGGGAGGTTTTTCGAAAGAAGGCGCAACTGAATATGTACATGTAAGAACGGTGCTTTTTGATAGATCGGAATGTCTGGAGAATATACTTTATCTCCAGACATCTCCCGATTCCACTGATTTGCAAGATTTAGCGTATAATTCAGGTGCGTCAGGTACCATCCCCCCTCAGCCTCTGCAACTTCACTAGGCTATAATACCAGAGACACAAGAAGAAGATAATGGCTGTCGGTTTTGAAGTAACTTTGGGACACCCTATAAGTTAACGTCGATTTTCTTTATAGCCCTGGCTCCTTCTCCTTATTCTATGTTCGATGCAACCATTAGATTGTGAGCTATTGTTTTAAGCTCCTATAACAGTATATTAATTCCCGTTCCTCAAATGCCAGCGATTATCAGATTTCATCATCCGCTACTATTATCAGGCAAGAAAACCGGGCGTCTGTCGAAAATTAATAAAAAGATGAGACACTCCACGACATTATTGAAAAGCTAAGAAAATAAAAAACAACATTTTAAAGATAATTGAATTAAAAAGAGAAATCTTAGAAGATGTATTGCCGTTGTTCTAAAAGGCTAAGGAGCTTGACTTTTAGCTTTTCCCTTTCCTCTCCTTGAAAGAACTATTGCAACAGCAGTGACAATAGCTATTATAACAACAATTACTAAGATCAACAAGTAGTTAATTCCACTTGAGCTGGACCCAGATGAAGGTATAATTGAGTTGTTTACAACAACTGTTATCGTATTGGATGTTCGAGTTGCCCCAGATGAGTCAGTAACGATTACATATATTGTGTAAGTTCCCGCACTGCTTGGGTTAAATGTGAATGTTGAGGATGTTGCTCCATTGACCGGATCTCCATTTACATACCATTGATAGCTGTATGGCGCCGTGCCCCCATTTGCTGATGCTGAAAATGTTACTGTACCACCTGTATTTATGGTAGCCGTAGAGGAAGAAATAGTAACACTTAGAGGAGAAGTCGTCGTTACTGTTACTTCATTTGAGTATGATGAAAATGTTTGACTTACTCCCGTCACTGAGACTGTGTCATAAACTCTAAATGAATACTGCTGACCAGGTGATAATCCAGTGACGGTATAACTTGTATCTGATTGTTGAGTGATCGTAGTTAAAGTTGACCAAGTTCCGGATGGCGGCATTATTTGCACCGTATAACTTTGAAATGATACATTACCAGAGTAATCATTGTAGTCTTGCCAGTCTAAGGATACTGTTGTTTGTGTGACTGAAGATACACTCAAAGTAGGAGGATTTGCTGTTTTTACTTGTATTGTGTTGCTAACAGCATCTGAATTACCAAGAAAATTCCCTTCTATGACCTCAACATAAAACCAGTAATTTGTGCTTGGATTTAGGTCATAGAATGTATAATAAAGATCACCTGAATCACTGGTATATCCTGTAGAATAACTATTGTATGGTCCATTTACGCCTACTGTGGATATGTAGACTACATAATTTTCTATGCTGTTTCCAAAGTCAGGTGAGGACGCTGACCAAACAAGCGAGATTGTAGTCTCTGTATACCCTGAATAAGAAAGAGTGGGACTAGACAATGCAGCTGCATTTGGTATTTGAACGGAAATAAGAAGTAGAGACGCCAAAATTAGTAATCCTAAAAGAGTTGATAATTTTCGCTTATCCATACAGAAATATAATTTTGCATTATTTAATTCTTTTGATTATTAGCACGACTTTACGCGTATCTGCATTAATGATTTCTCTCAATAGCGCATTTATAGTTAGACACTTAACATTTTACCTGTCAAATGTTATCCATCCGCATATACATCCTCATTATCGGTTCCCATTCCTTGAATGTCTTGGCAGTCTTGAACGCATGCTCTATCACATTTCGTATAAAATCTTCCCAATTTTAACCCCATGCCTCTACGTCTACTCTATACCGAGCCTCAAGTTCTTTTAGGACCGAACCTGCCTCCATGCTTCCGACATAATCCTTGGAATACTTAACAGAGAGTTTATCGACAATCTTCCTTGTAGCTTGGTCAACAACTCCATTGATAATAGCCTGTTCTGTTGGCGGAGGTATCTGTATTTCACCAGTGGGATTTGTAGATTTACTCTGAAGTTTTGCCAGCAGTCTGTACAGTCTTCCCTGGCCTATGTTTAGTTCTTTCCTTATTTCTTCATTTGATTTTCCCTGTTGTTTCATTTTTTCTACGTCAGGGAGCAGGTCATCGTCTGTACGCCCAACCTTCTCCTTCTTAGGCATAGTTTTATATTAAACAATTGATTAAAATACTTTAGCTATGTCAGTAATCTTACCGGTAAGGTAGCAGTAACCTTACTGGAAATTTTACTCTAAAAATCAAATTTATCAGTAATCTTACCGGTAATGGTAAGGAATATGAATAATCCGTATTTCTCAGAACAATGCTATGAAAAATTTTGAAAATCTTACCGATAACCTTACTGGTCTTACTGGTTACCTTACTGATGCTTGGTGGCTTAGGACTATACGGCATCCCTAAGAACTATCAGTAAGCTTACCGGTAAGCAAAGTATCGAATATGTCCGTTTAGTTCAAGGAGAATGATATAGGCATGGACCCTCAGTACCGGTACTGATATCGGTAACATAGTTCCAATAATTCAATATTCCCCCCTCATGAATAATTGATCTGAATTTCTTCGAGAAATGAATGTTTTGATGCTTATATTAGCACTCATGGGGATTGAAAATTTTAGGAAATGCCCCTCCATTTGATTCTAGATGCCATTTTGTGAGATCAAGCCTTAGCCCTGTCAACCTCAAAGAACCCAGGTTCCCATTTATCCCCTCCAGTCTGCCTTGGCTTGATGTACCTCCATCCCCTCCTCTCCATTTCATCCCTTACTGCATAGAAAACATCAACAGGTTAAATCCTCTTCTTTATCACTATTTTATCCCCTTCTATTGAGAGTTCAGAATGTTCCTTCACTATATCCATGACGGAATCAACATCCTTCTTCCCGTTCTCCTGACTCTGTTTCAATGACTGTGTATGCACGTTCTGGAAATGAGAATTACCTTTCTGCTGTTTCAGTATACCGAATGGAACAACAACCATCATCAGGAGATCTTGAATCTCCAGTTCATTCGGAGGTCTCCCTTCCAGTTTACTGAATTCCTCTACGATAATTTTCCTTGCCCTCATCGCGTATGATGCATATTCACGTACCTCGGAATAAGAGGGAAAGTTCATATATCTCCCACCTCGACCAATTCTATTTCGGGCGATGAGTCCTCCCGTTTGTTCTCGAAACTAAACTTCCTTACGATCCCTTTGGGAATGTTCATGCTGCCTGTATTTATTCTATCTTTATGGGTTTTAGCGGACCCGTTTGCCTTTGTATTCAAGTCCATTTTATAAATCTTCTTTGAAAAGCTTTTCTTTAAATACCCAAGAAGCCAATTAATAATATATAAATAACGAAATTTAATGAAATTCGAAAAACCAATTAGGAAGGTTGTTCTTACTACTCTCATTCAGTAGCCTTCTATCATTTTTAAGTTTCTTAGTTTTCCATCATAATTCGTTATTTTATCTATGAACGATGGATTATGCAGTGCTTCTGATATTTGCATACTAAGAGAATTAAGAGTGTTTATTTATTATATATAAAAATTTAAAAAAGGACTTTTCAAATAAAATCTTAAATACGGCATAATATTAATAAATTATATGAATCAAATACATTTTGAACCTAGAGATGGTTACCTAATTATAGCAAGAATTAATGTACCTTTCCC